>PPYF01114329.1_pt1 | contig 25447 bp, 20 predicted proteins | sample 1559871 | NCBI WGS metagenome assembly PPYF01 (sample SAMN08240021, study PRJNA423297) | Human gut metagenome, whole genome shotgun sequencing project. | reverse complement strand
CCCGTCACCCGCCCCCCCTATCTGGAGGCGGAGGCAGTGAGCCGCCTGCTGCGCATCGCCGAAGCAGCGGAGTGCCCGGTAGTCATCGTCCATCTCACCAACCGGGAGGCCCTCAAGGAAGTGGAAGCCGCCCGGAAGCGGGGCCAGATCGTCTATGTGGAAACCTGTCCCCAGTATCTGCTGTTGGATGAGAGCCTCTATTTCAACGAGGACTACTCCGCCGCCGCCCGGTACGTCTGCGCTCCGCCCCTGCGGGAAAAGGATCAGCAGGATGCCCTGTGGCGGGGATTGCGGCGTGGAGAGATCCAGACCATCTCCACGGATCACTGTTCCTTCACCTTGGCCCAGAAGGATATGGGCCGGGAGGATTTCACCAAGATTCCCGGCGGCCTGCCGGGCGTGGAGACCCGGGGCGAGCTCATCTACTCCTACGGCGTGGCCAAGCGCCGCATCTCTCTGGCCCAGATGTGCCGGGTACTCAGTGAGAACCCTGCCCGGCTGTACGGGCTCTATCCCCGCAAGGGCATTTTGCGCAAGGGCAGCGACGCCGATATCGTGGTCTATGATCCCGGCGCCAGCCATGTGATCCGCTCCGACGACTGCGTGGCCAATGTGGACTATAACCCCTACGAGGGCTTCGTTACCGCCGGTGGCATCCGTCAGGTGTGGCTACGGGGACACTTGGCCGTGGAAGACGGCAAAGTCCTGGACGAAACACCTCATGGACAGTATCTGGTTCGCGGCAAAAACACCCTGTAAAAACTGCAAAAAAGGAAGCTGGCAGCTGCCAGCTTCCTTTTTTGAATGTCTTCCGGCGGATCACTCCTGCTCCCAGGAGACGTCCACGATGGTACCGCCGCTGAACTCGATAAACTCGCTTTTGAGGATGTAGTCGGTCTTGCCGATGCGCACCTCCTGGTCACCCACCTTGGTGGTCATGACCTCACCGGAGGGCGTCTCCGTGGTGGCGGTGAACAGCAGCGTCACATGATCCGGATCCTCCACCCAGTTGCCGTTTCCGTCCAGCACGTAGAAGGGCTCCTGCTCCACGGCCTCGATCTGGCCCCCCACCAGTTCGCCGGATGCCATCAGCGGAGAGGGCAGATGGGAAAGGCATGTCTCATAGAGTTCTGCCGGAACCCCCTCACAGCGAACCACGTAAGTCACCTTGGTCATAGGCGTCTCCCCGCCCACGGCGCCGCCGCGGTTTGCCAGCTTCCACCCGCCGAAGGCCACCACCGCCAAAATCAGAATCACGGCGATGATATCGATGATGTTGAACTTTCCAATACGCTTTGCCTTTTGTTCCATGATATCCTCCTGAAGGGCGCACCAAGCGCCCGGTTTTCCCGGCTGTCATTCTGGACAACGCTTCCGGGATATTGTATAATATTTTTCACTGTTTCACAAGTCCCAAACGAAAGAAAGGTGTCCCATGAAAGTCATTCATTTGATTAGCGGCGGCGACTCCGGCGGAGCCAAGACCCACGTGCTGAGCCTGCTGCAGCACCTGAATCAACATATCCACGCCCAGTTGTTGTGCTTCCGGGACGGCCCCTTTGCCCAGGAGGCCCGTGACCTGGGCATCCCCACCATGATCTGCGGCGGCAACAATATCCTGCGCATCCGGCGCAAACTGACGGCCTATATCCGGGAGGGCGGCTATGAGCTCATCCACTGCCACGGCTCCCGGGCCAATATGATCGGTGCGCTGCTGCGCAAGTCCACAGGGCTGCCGGTAGTCACCACCGTCCACAGTGACTACCGCCTGGACTACATGGGCCGCCCCCTGAGCCGCATAACCTTCGGCACCATCAACGCCTGGGCCCTGCGGAAGCTGGACTACCGCATCGGCGTCTCCGATGCCATGGTGGACCTTCTGATCTCCCGGGGCTTTCCCCCCGACCGGTTCTACGCCATTTATAACGGCATCGACTTCACCCCGCCGCCTCCCCAGGGAGACCGGCTGGAGTACCTGCGAAGCCTGGGGGCCGATGTGGAGGAGGACAGCGTGGTGGTGGGCATCGCCGCCCGGCTCAATCCCGTCAAGGACATGTCCACCCTGATCCGGGGCTTTGCGGCCGGATACGCTAAAAATGCTCGGCTGCGGCTGCTGATCGCCGGAGACGGGCCAGAGAAAGACAAGTTGGCCGCCCTGGCGCAGGAGCTAGGCGTCAGCCGCCAGGTGTGCTTTGCCGGCTGGATCAGCGGCGGTATGGATCGCTTTTACAGCGCCCTGGATATCAACGTCCTCACCAGCCTCTCCGAGACCTTCCCCTACGCCTTGACGGATGGCACCCGTTTCCACCTGGCTACGGTGGCCACAGCGGTGGGCGGCATTCCCTATCTCATTGACCAGGACGTCAACGGCTACCTCTTCCAGCCCGGCGACTGGCAGGCTCTGGGAGAGCACCTGGCGGCCCTGGCCTCCGACGACGATCTGCGCCGGGACATGGGGGAAAAGCTCTACCAGAAGGCCTCCACCCAGTTCTCCATCCAGCGTACGGTGGACACCCAGCTGCACATCTACCGGGAGATCCTTCGCCGCCACAGCCGCCCCAAGGCGGCCCGGGACGGGGTGGTGATCTGCGGAGCCTATGGCCGGGGCAACGCCGGAGACGACGCCATTTTGGAAGCCATTTTGCAGGAGATGCGCTCCATTGACCCTGACATGCCCATGACGGTTCTCTCCAAAGATCCCAAGAGCACCCGCCTTGCCTACCGGGTGCGGGCGGTACACCGCTCCAACATCTTCGCCTGGTACGGCGCTATGAGTGCCGCCAAGCTCTATATCAACGGCGGCGGAAGCCTCATTCAGGATGTCACCTCCCGCCGTTCCCTGTGGTACTATCTCTACAACATCCGCACCGCCAAGCGCTGCGGCTGCAAGGTCCAGATGTACGGCTGCGGCATCGGCCCCGTCACCCGGGAGAGCCACCGGGACATTGCCGCCAAGGTGCTCAACTCCAGCGTGGATGTCATCACCCTGCGGGAGCCGGACTCTCTCAATGAGCTGCGGGCCATGGGGGTCACGAAGCCGGAGATCCTGCTGACGGCGGATCCCGCTCTGACGCTGCGCCCCGCACCGGAGGATCAGACGGACAGCGTCATGCTCCGTTCCGGGATCCCCGCCCACGGGCGGTATATCTGCTTTGCCCTGCGGCGCTGGAAAGGCTTTGAGGAGAAAGCCCCCCTCTTTGGCCAGGCGGCGGAATATGCCTACCGCACCTATGGACTGACGCCGGTATTCGTCTCGGTGGAAAAACACCTGGATCCCGGGGCCAATCAGCTGGCGGCCCAGGGCCTCACCATTCCCCATTACTTCCTCAACGACGCCGGAGGCAGCGGCACCATCATCGGCGCCCTGAGCCGGATGGAAGTGGTGGTCTCCATGCGCCTGCACGCGCTGATCTTTGCCGCCGGGCAGGGCATCCCCCTGGCAGGCGTGGTGTACGATCCCAAGGTATCCGCCTTCCTGCGCTACATTGGGCAGGATCAGTTCGTCAATCTCCAGGATCTGACGGCAGAGGCCCTGTGCGGCATGATCGACAACTGCGCCGCACGCTCCGCCCAGCCGGAGGCGCAGTCTGCCGCCGTAGCCAAGCTCCAGGAGATGGAACAGCGGAATGTTACGGTGGCCCGCCGGCTGCTGGGCCTTTCCCAGCCCAACCAGAAAGGAACCGATACACAGTGAAAATCATGGTATATGAGGTCCGCCCCGATGAGATGGCGGAACTGAAAGCCCAATCCCAGCGCCTGGGGGTGGAGATCGAGACCACCTCCGCCGTCCCCACACTGGAAAACGCCACCCTGGCCGCCGGCTGCCTGGGTGTCTCCATTCTGGGCCAGGGCCGCATTGACGCGCCCTTGCTGGATGCCTACAAGGCTCTAGGGGTGGCATACCTCTCTACCCGCACTATCGGCTATGACCACATCGATCTGGATCACGCGCACGCCATCGGCCTGCGGGTGTGCAATGCCAGCTATGCCCCCAACGGCGTGGCGGACTTCACCGTGATGATGATCCTCATGTGCCTGCGCCAGTACAAGCAGGCGCTGTGGCGCGGACAGGTGAACGACTTCTCTCTGGCAGGCCTCCAGGGCCGGGAGATGAAGGATCTCACCATCGGCATCATCGGTACCGGGCGCATCGGCACCCAGGTCATCCGCAATCTCTCCGGCTTCGGCTGCCGGATCCTGGCTTACGACCTGCGGCGCAACCCGGCGGCGGAGTCCCTGGTGACCTATGTGGACTTCGACACCCTGCTGGGCCAGTCGGACGTTATCTCCCTGCACATGCCCCTGCTGGAATCCAACCGGCACATGATCAACCGGGACGCCATTGCCCGGATGAAGGATGGCGTGGTAATCATCAACTGCTCCCGGGGCGAGCTGGCGGATATCGAGGCGCTCATTGAGGGTATCGAGACGGAGAAGATCGGCGCCCTGGGCATGGACACCGCCGAGGGGGACGAGGGCATCATCCATGCCGATCACCGGGTGGACATCCTGCCCAACCGCAACTGGTTCTATCTCCACCAATTCCGCAACGTCATCATGACCCAGCACATGGCCTTCTACACCGATGCCGCCGTGGCCAGCATGGTTCGCTGCGGACTGGAGGGCATCTGCCAGATGGCCTCCGGTCAGAGTTGTCCCACAGAACTGAAAGCGGACGCCGCCCGATAATCAAACATGCAAAAACGCCCCCGGCTATTGCCTGGGGGCGTTTTCTCTTCATTTTTTCAGGCTGCCGGAGACCGGCGGCTCCTGATGGGGGCCTCCCGCGTGGTAGGCGTTGGTGCGTACATTGATGTATTCGGCCTTCAGCTTGGAGTAGAGGATGGTCTGGCTGGAGTAGAGGCCGTTATAGCCGGAGAGGACATAGCTGACGCCGCAGGCCACGGCAAAATACAGAAGGCCGCCGTCCCCGAAGAGCTCCACCGACAAGAAGGTGGACGCCAGGGGGCAGTTGGTGGCACCGCAGAACACCGCCACCAGTCCAATGGCGGCGGAGAATTCCGCCGGCAATCCCAGAAGCGGCCCCGCCACGCATCCGAAGGTGGCTCCCACGAAGAAGGACGGTACCACCTCGCCGCCTTTGAAGCCCGCCCCCAGGGTCAGGGCCGTGAAGAGGATCTTCAGCAAAAAGGCCTCCGGCCGGGCGGTTCCCTCCTCCACAGCGGCGGTGATGACATCCATGCCCGCACCGTTATAGTCCGTGGTGCCGCACAGCAGTGTCAGAACCACCACTGCGGCACCGCCTGCCGCTACCCGGATCCAGGCGTTGGGCAGATGCCGCTTCATCTGATGCTCCACCAGATGGATGACGTTGCAGAACAGCACCGACACCAGAGCGCATCCGGCCCCCAGCACCGCCACCTGTATCAGAGTAATGCCGTGGAGGCCCGGCGCCAGCACCACAAACCGGGTGGGCTCCACCCCCAGTTCCAGGGAGATCCAGTAGGCCACCAGGGAGGCTGCCAGACAGGGAATGAACGCCGCGTGGTACATAACGCCGATGCTGATGACCACGATGGCGAAAACAGACGCCGTCAGAGGCGTACCGAAGAGGGCGGAGAAGAAGGCCGCCATTCCGCAGAGGGTCGCCGTCCGCAGATCCCGGTCATCCATCTGGAACACCCGGCCCACATTCCAGCCGATGGTACCTCCCATCTGCAGTGCCGCGCCCTCCCGTCCGGCGGAACCGCCGCAAAGGTGGGTGAGCATGGTTCCAACAAAAATCGCCGGCAGCAGCAGAATCGTCAAAGGCTTTCCCAGATGCACGGCGTCGATGATGTCGTTGGTACCCAGGCCCTCGGTTTTGGTGATCTTATAAAATCCCACGATCAAAAGTCCTGCCACAGGCAGGCAGAACAGCAGCCAGGGCTGCGCGGTACGCAGCAGCTCCGCCTTGTGGATGCCGATGTGGAACATGGCCCCCACAAAACCGCAGCAGCAGCCTGTCACCGCCGCCAGTATCAGCCATTTTACCATGGCCTGAGCATAGAGCTTGGTGTGGCGCACCCACTGGCAAATTTGCTTCCAGTACATTTCCATTTCTATCTGTTCCCCCGTCTTACATTCGAACCGGGGCGGCCGCTTCCCGCCCGTCCAGCGGGGTCTCCAGCACCTCCGGATTTTTGAGATAGCGGCTGAAAGCGGCGAAAAAGCGGGAGTATTCAATGCCTGTGGCCACCCGCTCATCCATCACCACCCCCAAGGGCATCAGCTTTTTCCGGCTGCCCGGCCCCGCCAGAGGATCCAGCACCGGTTTTCCCATGCAGATGAAGACGCTGGTGGTGCCGAACTCATAGCAGTGGTGGAAGATGTAGCTGGTGTTGATGGAGGCCAGGTTGGTAATAAAGAGGCTGGTGTGGAAGGGGCTCAGATCGATGATCTTCCGGGGCAACAGCCCGTGGAGATCCAGGTGGTAGGCAAGGCCGAACACCAGCCTTGCAAGCCCCGGAACCCGGAATGCAAAATTGGCAAACCGGTCTGTGCGGTTGTTGTGGGCCGCCTGCAGGTTCCGGTCGATGTGCTCCTTGATTTTGCGGCTGATGGTAAAGACGGTATCCTCCGGCTCCAGGAAGATCTTGAGGGTGGTCTCGTCCGGGGTGCCGTCCGCCCGGGTCTTGAGGATCACAAAACTGAAGCAGAAGTGATTCCTCTTGTAAATCTTCCGGTTCATGACGAAGTAATTGACCTTGGGGTGCTCCAGGGCCGCCTTATAATAAGCCGCCGCCAGCACGCTCATATGGGTCACGGAGTGCCCCTCCCGGCGCTTTTGGCGGATATACTGCTTCATGATCTCCTCGTCCACATAGTCGCTTGCCCAGTTCTGGGCATCAAAGCGGCGGGGCATAATGTAGGGAAGTGCCTGCATGATGGGGGTCAGATTCTTGACCCGGGTTCCGTCCTGCCTCATAGCTTGCTCCTCATACTTTCTCTCCGGGGATCGCATCCCCATACTTTTACATGTTAATTATATAAAATCCCCGCCGCTTTTGCAATCGCAATCCGCCGCAGTTCCGTTTTTTCCTGTTCTTGCTTAAATTTCCGAAAATATTTCTTCTGTTGGCAGTCGTTTTAGCCAAAAGCCAAACTAATTTTTCGTGAGGACCATCAAACTTTCAGAATCGGTTGATTCTTGAAACCCTCTGTCGTATACTAAATCATAGAAGGAAGTCAACCTTTTTCGGCGCCAAAGCCCCTTCAGGAGCTGCGGCAGCCGGATCAATTCAAAGAGATGGAGGAATGTAAGATGAAATACGGCCGCACTTATAACTTTTCCGCCGGCCCGGCCATGATGCCTGAGGAAGTGCTGGAGGAGATCGCCGCCGAAATGATGAACTACCGCGGAAGCGGCATGTGCGTCATGGAGATGAGCCACCGGTCCAAGGTGTTCCAGCAGATCATCGACGAGGCGGAAGCCGACCTGCGCAAGCTGATGAGCATTCCCGACAACTATAAGGTGCTGTTCGTCCAGGGCGGCGGAACCGTTCAGTTTGCCATGGTTCCCATGAACCTGATGAAAAACGGCGTGGCCTGCTATGTGGAAACCGGCAACTGGTCCAAGAAGGCCATTAAGGAGGCCCAGAAGTACGGCGAGGTCAAGATCGTTGCCTCCTCCGCCGACAAGAATTTCTCCTACATTCCCGACTGCTCCGATCTGGACATTCCGGACAATGCCGACTACGTCTACATCTGTGAGAACGAGACCATCAACGGCACCACCTATTATCACCTGCCCAACACCAAGGGCAAGGTCCTGGTGGCGGATCAGTCCTCCATGTTCCTCTCCCGTCCCTGCGACGTGAGCAAGTACGGCCTCATCTGGGCCGGCGTGCAGAAGAATGTGGGCCCTGCCGGCATGGCTGTGGTCATCATCCGGGAAGACCTGCTGCGGGACGACCTTCCTAAGTTCGTTCCCACCTATCTCAGCTACAAGACCCACGCAGACGCCGACTCCCTGTACAACACCCCCAACTGCTGGGCCATCTACTGCTGCGGCAAGGTCTTCAAGTACCTGCTCTCTCACGGCGGTCTGGAGGCCATGGCCAAGCGCAACGAGGAGAAGGCCGCCGTGCTCTATGACTTCCTGGATCAGAGCAAGTTCTTCACCGGCGCCGTGCGCAAGGAGGATCGCTCCTTGATGAACGTCCCCTTCGTCACTCCCTCCAAGGAGCAGGATGCCGATGTGGTGGCCGCCTCCAAGGCCGCGGGCTTCGATAACCTCAAAGGCCACAAGAGCGTGGGCGGCCTGCGGGCCTCCATCTACAATGCCATGCCCAAAGAGGGCGTGGAGGCTCTGGTGGAGTTCCTCAAGAAGTACGAGGCGGAGCACGCCTGATCCTTTCCCGGCGGATGCCGGATACGCCTGTCCCCCAATGGGCGTAGGATTTTCCGACCATTGTCAAGGGAGCGCCCCTGGGGTGCGCTTCCCGCCAGACAGGCCCACCCAAAACCGCAGGCAGATCCCGGACGGTTTTGGCTGCGGAAAAGACCGGACGCCCATGAGCGTCCGGCGTGGGTGTGCCGGAAAATGATTGAAAGGGGATCAAATTTATGAGCATTCGTGTTCTGGTTACCGACGGAATGGACGCCGGTGCGGTGGAAAAGCTGCGCAGTGAGGGCTATGAGATCGTGGAGCAGTTCTACGAGCCCGACCAGCTGGGCGCAGCCCTGCGGGAGTTTGACATCGTCATCATCCGCTCCGCCACCAAGATCAAGGAGCCTCAGATCGACGCGGCCAAGGGAAGCCGACTGAAGCTCATCGTCCGGGCAGGCGTGGGTGTGGACAACATTGCCGTCAAGTACGCCGAGGCCAACGGTATCCAGGTAAAGAACACTCCCCGCGCCTCCTCCAATGCCGTGGCAGAGCTGGCTCTGGCGCTGCTGTTCTCCTGCGCCCGGAATATCTCCATCGCCGGGCACACCATGCGGGAGAACAAGTGGGAAAAGAAGGCATACTCCAAGGGGTTTGAGCTTGCGGGCAAAACCATGGGTGTCATCGGCTACGGCCGCATTGGCCGCATGGTGGGAGAAAAGGCCCAGGCCCTGGGCATGCAGGTACTCTCCACCGTCCACCGCAACAAGCCTGAGGGCTGTGAGTGTGAGACCATGCAGTTTGTCTCCATGGACGAGCTGCTCAGCCGTTCCGATATCCTTGTTTTGTGCGCTCCCAGCGGTGACAAGCCTCTGGTGGATGCGGAATCCCTCCAGAAGATGAAGGACGGCGTGGTCATCATCAACGTCTCCCGGGGAGCCAACGTGGATGAGGCAGCCCTGCTGGACGCTTTGAACTCCGGCAAGGTTCGTGCCGCCGGCCTGGATGTGTGGATGAGCGAGAAGGATCCCAACTGGGCGCTGGCCCAGCATCCGGCCGTCTCCTGTACGCCCCACATCGGTGCGGGCACCAAGGAGGCCCAAAAGCGCATCGGCGCAGAACTGGTGGATATTGTGGAGCATTTTGCAGGCTGAATCAATTATAAAAGCAAAAGCGGGGAGCCGGATCCTGGGATCCGGCTCCCCGCTTTTGCTTTTTCTTGGGCCGCGCCTCTTATGACACGGTAAAATCCGCTCCCAGGGTCAGATCTTCTCCTCCCAAGGTCACACTTTTCACCACCCGGTAGGTTCCGGCAGAAAGGCTGCCGCCCCAGGGCATTTCGCCCCAGCTGACGGTAACTGTTCCGCTCTGTCCCGCCAGCAGCTCATGGGCAACGGCGGTCACGTCCATCTCCCCGCTGACCTGGTACCATCCTCCGTTGATCCGCCGGAGAAGGCTGTAATCCTCCCCGTAAAAGGCATTCTTGTCTGTCTGATTGGTAAGGAACAACGTCGCTCCTTTGGCAGAGCTCTCCTGAGCCGTCATGGTCAGCCCGGGAACCGTGGATACCACGGTAAACGCCGGATAGATCCCGCTCCGGAAAAGCCGCTCCATCAGGGCCGTCAACTCATCCTTGGTCACCGTGCCGGAACACTTGAGCAGGGTGGCGCTGCCGGAGTACCACAGGCCGTTGCCCACGGCCCACTCCACCGCCTCTTTGCTCCATGGGGGAATCGTTGCAGCGTCTGCGTATCCCTCCAGAGCCTGGGAGGACGCAGGCTGCAGCGGGCGATCCGCCGCCTTGCCGTAGCGGTAAAGCATCACTGCTGCCTGTTCCCGGGTGATGGTCTGCTCCGGTCGGAACGTACCGCCGGCATACCCCCCGGCGATCCCTGCGCCCTTGGCCCAGCACAGCGCCTCAAAATACTGCGACCATACCCCCACATCAGAAAAGGGCGCGGGATTCCCGGCGCTCTCTACCGCTGCGCCGCCATTGGTCACATGGGCCCGGTACAGGGCCTGGATAAAGGCTCCCCGGGTTACCCCGGAAGATGCTGCAGCCGTCCCCTCCACGGCGGAAGCCGCGCCGCCCAGCAGCGCAGCGGCGCACACACATACCAGAATCCGTTTCCAAACTCCCATTCTTCTTTTCATATGCTTTGTCTCCATTTCTGTCAAATGAATCCTCATAACACAAAAGACGAAAAGAGCCCTGCGTTTGTTGCATACGGCGGACTTTTTTACAGCGCTACACCCACCGTCCGCATGACCTCTTCCACCATCCGGGCGGTATCGTCCTCCCCTTCCCGGCTGGCCACGATGAGATCCGCGTACCGGGCATAAAGGGGCTCCCGCTGGCAGTAGATCTCCCGGATGGTGAGGCCCGCAGGAGCGGCGATGCCCCGATCCACCAGATCCTGGGGCATACGGCTGTCGATGCGGGAGAGGGGCGTCTCCAGCCAGACCGCCACGCCGTTGGAGCGGAGATGCTCCATGGCCTTTTCCGAGAGCACCATGCTGCCTCCGGTAGCCACCACCGTGTTGGAACACTCCAGGGATTGTCCCACCTGCTCCTCAATGGCCAGGAAGGCCTCCAGGCCCTGGGTGCGTAAAATCTCCGGCAGGGTCTTCCCCGTCTTTTCCACGATCAGGTCATCCACATCCACGAAGGTGTAGTCCAGCCGCTGGGCCAGGGCCCGGCCCACCACGCTCTTTCCCGTGCCGGGCATGCCGATCAGGACAATGTTCTTCATAACTTACGGTTCTCCGTTTACAATGTTGTCCGGGCGGTGGCCGTCAGCCACCCGCTCTGCGTTGCGCCACATGTGCAGGTGTGCCCGGCGGAAGCTGCCCTCGGTGATGCCCCCCAGATGGGGAGAGAACACCAGGCGATCCCGGCCGGGGGCGGGCATGGTCACCAGGGGATGATCCGCCGCCACCGGCTCCGGCGCCACAGTGTCCAAGCCCGCGCCGGCGATGGTCCCGGCCATCAGGGCCTCCCGCAGGGCCTGGTTGTCCACCAGATCACCCCGGGCGGTGTTGATGAGATACGCCGTGGACTTCATCCGCTGCAAAAAGGCCGTATTCACCATATTCCGGGTCTGGTCCGTCACGGCGCAGTGGAGGCTCACGATGTCGCAGGAAGACACCAGTTCCTCCTGGGAGAGGTAGGTGACACCGAACGTCTCCTCCTCGTCCCGGCTGCGGCGATGCCGGGAGTTGTAGAACACCTCGCATCCAAAGGGGGCCAGCCGCTGGGCCGTGGCCTTGGCGATATCTCCGAAGCCGATGAGGCCCACCCGGCACTCCGACAGCTCCCGCAGGCCCTCACGCATGCAGCGCTCCTTCATCTCCATCTGCCGTCCCTCCCGGACAGCCCGGTCTCCTTCCAGCTCCTGACGCAGCAGCATCAGCATCAGCAAAACGGCCTGCTCCGCCACGGCGCCGGCGTTGCAGCCCCGGTTGTTGCACACATCGATGCCCCGGGCCCGGGCAGCGGCAAGGTCGATCTTATCGTAAGCCACGCCTTCGGAGTGTACCAGCTTCAAGCCCGGCATCTGCGCCATCAGCGTACCGGAAACGGGGGTAATTGCGTCCACAAACAAAATATCTGCGTCTGCCGCCGCAGCCAGAATCTGGGCCTCGCTGCTCTCCTTATCCATAAACACCAGTTCCTGTTGCCGGATAAACGGCAGGTGCGGCATATAGCGCTCGTACCGGGCTTGAGCCCCCAGGATCAAGATTTTCATACCGGTTCCTTCTTTCCATGGTACAACCCACAAAATTTTGTATCCATTATATCATGCGTCCGTGAAATATCCAGACGCAGATTTCACGAAAACACGCCTTTCCTCCGTCGGATTCCCTGTTCTTCCCACTCCGCGGCACCCTATACAAGTCCCTGACAGAATCCTCTGGGGGAAACTGTCGAATTTGTCTATTGCGGGGCGGGTCCAAATTCGATACAATAGGTACGACCTTTCTTGTGGTAGTACCTTTTGAGAAGAATCGAACGAGGTGAAGAATCATGAGCAGTCAGCCTTCCCAGGCAAAAACCATCCGCTCCCAGCTGCTCTCCGCCATGAGAAGCGGCGAGTACGCCGACTGCGCCCGGCTTCCCCGGGAGAGCGTTCTGGCAGAGAAGCTGGGTATCAGCCGCACACAGCTGCGGGACATCCTGGCCTCCCTGGAACGGGAGGGCTTTATCACCCGCCGCCACGGCGTGGGCACCATCATCAACCGTCACGTGCTCAACGCCCAGACCCGTATGGATATTGAGGTGGAGTTTCTGGACATGATCCGCCAGAACGGCCACGAGGCGGCGGTAGCCTACGTCCGGGTATCCGACGGCACGGCGGACAAGCGGATCGCCCAGCAGCTCCAGATTCCGGAGGGGACCCCCATTATCCGGGTCGCCCGCCTGTGCACTGCCGACGGCCGCCCTGCCATCTACTGTGAGGACGTGGTGGAAAAGGCACTGGCCCGGGGCAATTACACCATCAAGGATTTCAAGCTTCCCATTTTCCACTTTCTGCAGCGTTTCTGCGGCGTCAACCCCTATATGGACCTGACGGATGTGCGTCCCACCGTGGCGGACGCCGCCCTCAGCGAGGTCTTTCAGGTGCCTGTGGGCGCTCCTCTTTTGAATATGGAAGAGGTGGATTTCGACATCGACGGCAAGCCGGTGTTTTGTTCCAGTGAATACTTTGCCGACGGCATCTTCCGGCACACGGTGATGCGCAAAAAGCTTTAACGGAAAAGGAGATTCAATCATGAAAAAAGTCGCCGTTATCCTGGGCTCCGACTCGGACTGGCCCGTCGTTCAGCAAACCTGCGCCCAGCTGGACGCGCTGGACATTCCCTTTGAGGCCCATATCCTCAGCGCCCACCGCACTCCCGCCCAGGCTGCGGACTTTTCCAAAAATGCCCGGGCCAACGGTTTTGGCGTACTGATCTGCGCTGCCGGCATGGCCGCCCACCTGGCGGGGGCCTTTGCCGCCAACACCACGCTGCCCATTATCGGTATCCCCCTGCGGGGCGGAGCCATGGACGGGCTGGACGCCCTGCTCTCCACCGTGCAGATGCCCAGCGGGATTCCCGTGGCCACCGTGGCCATCAACGGTGCTAAGAACGCCGCCATCCTGGCGGCGGAGATCCTGGCAGTCTCTGACGACACGCTGGCCGCCAAGCTGGAGATCACCCGGCAGAAGATGGCATCCCAGATTGCCCAGAAGGAACAAGCCCTGCAAAACGAGCTGAAGAAATAAGCTCCCGGACTCCCATTGCGCAAGCTCTTAAATTTTATATAAAAACAAGGAGAGATTCACCATGGAAAAGCGCGAACAGCTTTACGAAGGAAAGGCCAAGAAGGTTTTCGCCACCGATGATCCCAACCTGCTCATTGTCTCCTACAAGGATGACGCCACCGCCTTCAACGGGCTCAAAAAGGGCACCATCACCGGCAAGGGCGCCATCAACAACCGCATGACCAACAACCTCATGCGCCGTCTGGAGGAGCAGGGCATCCCCACCCACTTTGTGGAGGAGCTCAGCGACCGGGAAACGGTGGTGAAGAAGGTCTCCATCGTGCCGCTGGAGGTCATCATCCGCAACATCTCCGCCGGCTCCTTCGCCAAGCGTTACGGCGTGGAAGAGGGCATCGTGTTTGACGCCCCCACCATCGAATTCTCCTATAAGAACGACGACCTGGGCGACCCCCTGCTCAACGAGTACCACGCCCTGGCCCTGAAGCTGGCCACCCGGGAGGAGATCGACCTCATCAAAAAGTACGCCTTTGCCGTCAACGACCTGCTCAAGGGCTTCATGAAGGAGATCGGCATCGACCTGGTGGACTTCAAGCTGGAGTTCGGCAAGACCGCCGACGGAACCATCGTCCTGGCCGACGAGATCAGCCCCGACACCTGCCGCCTGTGGGATGAAAAGACCCACGAGAAGCTGGACAAGGACCGTTTCCGCCGGGATCTGGGCGGCGCCGAGGAGGCCTATGAAGAGGTCATGCGCCGTCTCATGGGGGACAAGTAAGGCATGGGCGGATTTTTTGGCGCGATCTCCAAGCGGGACTGCGTGCTGGACATCTTCTTCGGTGTGGATTACCACTCCCACCTAGGCACCCGCCGGGGCGGCATGGCCATTTACGATGCCAATACCGGCTTCCAGCGGCAGATCCATAACATTGAAAACACTCCCTTCCGCACCAAGTTCGAGTCCGACCTGGCGGAGTTCCACGGCTGCAGCGGCATCGGCTGCATCTCCGACACAGACCCCCAGCCTCTGCTGGTGCGCTCCCATCTGGGCCTGTATGCCATCACCACCGTGGGCATCATCACCAACGCCCAGGATCTGGTAGACAAGTATTTTTCAGAAAAGGGCCATCAATTCATGGCCATGAGCAGCGGCAAGATCAACGAGACGGAGCTCATTGCCGCTCTCATCAACCAATGCGACTCCCTGGTGGAGGGCATCCAACATGCCCAGGAGGTCATCAACGGCTCCGCTACCATTTTGATCCTGACGCCGGAGGGCATCATCGCCGCCCGGGACAAGCTGGGCCGCCTGCCGGTGCTGGTAGGCCAGAATGATGACGGTTACTGCGTCTCCTTCGAGTCTTTCGCCTACCAGAAGCTGGGCTACCACACCGCCTATGAGCTGGGCCCCCGGGAGATCGTGAAGATCACGGCGGAGGGCTGCGAGTCCCTGGTTCCCGCCGGAGACAAAATGCGCATCTGCGCCTTCCTCTGGACCTATTACGGCTATCCCAACTCCAATTACGAGGGTGTCAACGTGGAGGTCATGCGCTACCGCAACGGCGAGATCATGGCCCGGGACGAGGTGGCCCGGGGGATGCTGCCCAAGGTGGATTACGTGGCGGGCGTACCGGACTCCGGCGTGCCCCACGCCATCGGCTTTGCCAACCGCAGCGGCAAACCCTTTGCCCGTCCCTTTGTGAAATACACCCCCACCTGGCCCCGTTCCTTCATGCCCACCAGTCAGGAGGTGCGCAACCAGGTGGCCAAAATGAAGCAGATCCCCGTGCCCGAGCTCATTGAAGGTAAGAAGCTCCTCTTTGTGGACGACTCCATCGTCCGGGGCACCCAGCTGCGGGAAACGGTGGAATTCCTCTACGCCAGCGGCGCTGAGGAGGTCCACATGCGCTCCGCCTGTCCCCCGGTCATGTACGGCTGCAAGTACCTGAACTTCTCCCGCAGCAACTCCGATATGGATTTGCTGGCCCGGCGCACCGTGCAGGAGCTGGAGGGTGACGAGGGCCAGCAGCACCTGGAGGAGTATGCGGACGCCACCACGGAGCGTGGAGGGTGCCTGCTCAAGAGCATCTGCCAGAAGCTGGGCTTCGACTCTCTGGGCTATCAGTCCCTGGACGGATTGCTGGAGGCCATCGGCATCGACCGCGACAAGATCTGCACCTATTGCTGGACCGGGAAGGAATGACCCCTTTGGGGTCTCCTTCCCCGGTCCCCTATTTTCAAGAACTGGAGGGCATCGACATGGAAAACTCCCACTCCGCGTCCTACGCCGCCGCCGGCGTTGATATTGAAGCAGGCTATCAGGGCGTCAAGCTCATGCGCAAGCACGTGGAGCGCACGCTGATCCCCGGCGTGGTCTCCGACATTGGAGGCTTCGGCGGACTCTTCGCCCCGGACTTTACCGGTATGAAAGAGCCGGTGCTGGTCTCCGGCACCGACGGCGTGGGCACCAAGCTGCGCATCGCCCAGCTGCTGGACAAGCATGACACCGTGGGCATCGACTGCGTGGCCATGTGCGTCAACGACATCATCTGCTGCGGCGCCAAGCCCATTTTCTTCCTGGACTACATCGCCATCGGCAAGAACATCCCGGAGAAGGTGGCGGACATCGTCTCCGGCGTGGCGGAGGGCTGCGTCCAGGCAGGCTGCGCCCTCATCGGCGGCGAGACCGCCGAGCACCCGGGCATGATGGCCGCTGACGACTACGATCTGGCGGGCTTCTCCGTGGGCGTGGTGGACAAGGCCAAGGTCATCGACCACTCCGCCATGGTCCCCGGCGACGTGCTCATCGCCCTGCCCTCCTCCGGCATCCACTCCAACGGCTACTCCCTGGTGCGTAAGGTCTTTGACGTGGAGCACGCGGACCTGGGCCTCTACTCCGGAGAGCTGGGCTGCACCATCGGTGAGGCACTGCTGACCCCCACCCGCATCTATGTCAAGCCGGTCCTCGCCTGCATGGAGGCCGTCACCGTCAAGGGCGTCAGCCACATCACCGGCGGCGGCTTCTATGAAAACCTCCCCCGGTGCCTGCCGGAGGGCCTCACCGCCAAGATCGACAAGGCTTCCCTGCGGACGCCTCCCATCTTCTCCATGCTCCAGAGCAAGGGCGAGATCCCGGAGCGGGACATGTTCAACACCTACAACATGGGCGTGGGCATGGTGCTGGTGGTCTCGCAGGCCGACTCCGCTACAGCTTTGACCACCCTGCATGCACAGGGCTGCGACGCCTACGTCATGGGCGAGATCGTCTCCGGTGAGGAGCGGGTGGTGCTATGCTGAAAAAGGCCCGTATCGCCGTCCTGGTCTCCGGCGGCGGCACCAATCTGGAGGCTCTGCTCCAGGCCCAGGAATCCGGCGCCATCCCCCACGGGGAGATCGTGGTGGTGCTCTCCAGCGCGGAGGGGGCCTATGCCCTGGAGCGGGCGAAAAACCACGGCGTCCCCGGCTTCGCCGTCCCCCGCAAGGCCATGACCCAGGCAGAATTTGAGACGGCGCTGGAGGAAAAGCTCACGGAGTACCAGGCTGACATCATCATCCTGGCTGGCTTCTTATCCATTTTGTCTGCAGACTTCGTCTCCCGCTGGCCGGAGCGGATTCTCAACGTCCACCCCTCCCTGATTCCCTCCTTCTGCGGAAAGGGCTTCTATGGGCTCAAGGTCCATGAGGCGGCATTGAGCCGGGGCGTGAAGGTCACCGGCGCCACCGTGCACCTGGTCAACGAGATCCCCGACGGCGGCCGCATCCTGCTGCAAAAGGCCGTGGAGATTCTCCCCGGTGACACGCCGGAGGTGCTGCAGCGCCGGGTGATGGAGCAGGCAGAATGGGTACTGCTGCCCCAGGCGGCGGAACAGCTCAGCGCGGAACTTGTGAAAGAGAGGGAATGAGTATATGGATATCTACGCCATCAACGATCTGAATACCCTGCTGAACACCAATCCCTACCCCGGCCGGGGCATCGTGCTGGGCAAGACGGCGGACGGCAAGCAGTCCGTGGCCGCCTACTTCATCATGGGCCGCAGCGTCAACAGCCGCAACCGCGTCTTTGTGGAGGAGCCCGACGGCATCCGCACCGAGGCCTATGATCCCTCCAAGGTGGAGGACCCCAGCCTCATCATCTACCATCCCGTCCGTCAGATGGGCCGGGGCCTCATCGTCACCAACGGCGACCAGACGGACACCATTCTGGAGTTCCTGGAGCGGGGCCTCCCCATGGAGCAGGCCCTGCGCACCCGGGAATTCGAGCCGGACGGCCCCAACTGGACCCCCCGGATCTCCGGCCTGCTGAGCCCCGACGGCAGCTACAAGCTCTCCATTTTGAAATCTGCCGACCCGGAGGGCTCCGCCTGCGTGCGCCAGACCTTCGAGTATCCCGGCCAGGCAGGCGTGGGCCACTTCCTCCATACCTACGTCACCGACGGCAACCCCATCCCCACCTTCCAGGGTGAGCCGGAGCGGGTAGCCATCACCGGCGATATCGACGCTTTCACCGCCGCTGTGTGGGAAAACCTGAACCCCGACAACAAGATCTCCCTGTTCGTCCGCTTCACGGATCTGGAGACCAACACCTATACCCAGCGCATTCTCAACAAAAATCAGTAAAAGGAGCGGGACACATGAACGAACTGGAACTCAAATACGGCTGCAACCCCAATCAAAAGCCCTCCCGCATCTTTATGCGTGACGGCGGCGACCTGCCCATTACCGTCCTCAACGGCAAGCCCGGCTATATCAACTTTCTGGACGCCCTGAACTCCTGGCAGCTGGTCAAGGAGCTCAAGGCCGCCACGGGCCTCCCTGCCGCCGCGTCCTTCAAGCATGTCTCCCCTGCCGGCGCTGCCGTGGGCCTGCCCCTCTCCGATGTGGATAAGAAAATCTACTTCGTCGACGAAACGGCAGAGCTCACCCCCATCGCCTGTGCCTACATCCGTGCCCGGGGCGCCGACCGCCTGTGCTCTTACGGCGACTGGGCGGCCCTCTCCGACGTGTGCGACGCCGCCACCGCCCGGTACCTGAAGTACGAGGTCTCCGACGGCATCATTGCCCCCGGCTACACGGACGAGGCCCTGGAAATCCTGAAGACCAAGAAGAAGGGCAACTACAATGTAGTGCAGATCGACCCGGACTATGTCCCCGCTCCCCAGGAGTACAAGGACGTCTTCGGTGTCACCTTCCAGCAGGGCCGCAACAACTTCAAGATCGACGAGGACCTGCTCACCAACATCGTCACGGAGAACAAGGACCTGCCCCAGCAGGCCAAGATCGACATGATCGTGGCCCTCATCACCCTCAAGTATACCCAGTCCAACTCCGTGTGCTATGTGAAGGACGGCCAGGCCATCGGCGTGGGAGCCGGCCAGCAGAGCCGCATCCACTGCACACGTCTTGCCGGCAACAAGGCCGACAACTGGTACCTGCGCCAGCACCCCAAGGTCCTGGGGCTCCAGTTTGTGGAGGGTATCCGCCGCCCGGACCGGGACAACGCCATCGATATCTACACCTCCGACGAGTATGAGGACATTCTGGCGGACGGCGTGTGGCAGCAGACCTTCACCGTCAAGCCCGAGGTGCTGACAGAGGAGGAGAAAAAGGCCTGGATCGCCACCCAGTCCGGCGTCACCTGCGGGTCCGATGCCTTCTTCCCCTTCGGTGACAATGTGGAGCGTGCCCGCAAGTCCGGCGTGCAGTACATCGCCGAGCCCGGCGGCTCCATCCGGGATGACCACGTCATCGAAACCGCCAACAAATACGGCATGACCATGTGCTTTACGGGGATGCGGCTGTTCCACCATTAACTCGTCGCAAGCTCCGTATCCTTTGCTTCCGGGCAAGACCCGAAAGCGCACTCACAGCAAACCTTTTTTTGAAATACCCCTTAACCTTTGATTGATTTGGGAGGTTGCCATGAATCTTCTGGTGGTGGGCGGCGGAGGCCGCGAGCACGCCATTATCAAAAAACTCCGGGAGAATCCGGAGGTAGAGACCATCTACGCCCTGCCGGGCAACGGCGGCATCGCCGCCGACGCTGTCTGCGTGCCGGAGATCGGCGCCAAGGATATCCCCGCCATCGTGGACTTTGCCAGGTCCCACGACATCGGCTTTGCCGTGGTGGCCCCGGATGATCCCCTGGCCCTGGGCTGTGTGGACGCCCTCCACGCCGTGGGCATTCCCTGCTTCGGCCCGGACGCCAAGGCCGCCCGCATTGAAGCCAGCAAGGTCTTCTCCAAGAACCTGATGAAAAAGTACGGCATCCCCACCGCCCGCTATGAGGTCTTTGACAACCCTGCCGATGCCCTGGCCTATTTGCGCACTGCCTCCTTCCCCATTGTGGTAAAGGCCGACGGCCTGGCTCTGGGCAAGGGTGTGCTGATTCCCCAGAACCTCGCAGAGGCGGAGGAGGCCGTCAAGTCCATCATGGAGGATAAGGTTTTCGGCGCCTCCGGCAATGAGATCGTGGTGGAAGAGTTCCTCACCGGTCCCGAGGTCAGCGTTCTGGCCTTTACCGACGGCACCGCCATCGCCCCCATGGTCTCCTCCATGGACCACAAGCGGGCGGGTGACGGGGACACCGGCCTCAACACCGGCGGCATGGGCACCATCGCCCCCAACCCCTGCTACACCCCGGAGATGGCCCAGCGCTGCATGGACACCATCTTTCTGCCTACTCTGGCGGCTATGCGGGCGGAGGGCTGCCCCTTCAAAGGCTGCCTCTACTTCGGGCTGATGCTCACTCCCGACGGCCCCAAGGTCATCGAATACAACTGCCGCTTCGGCGACCCCGAGACCCAGGTAGTGCTGCCCCTTCTGAAAACGGACCTGCTGACTATCATGCAGGCTGTGGAAAACGAGACCCTGGCAGACCTCTCTGTGGAGTGGTCCGATGGAGCTGCCGCCTGCGTGATTCTGGCCTCCGGCGGCTATCCCGCCCACTATGAAAAGGGCAAGGTCATTACACTCCCTGATGCAGTACCGGAGAACGTCACGGTCTATCACGCCGGAGACAAATTGGAAAACGGCCGCCTGGTAACCTCCGGCGGCCGGGTGCTGGGCGTCACCGCCACGGCTCCCACCTTGCGGCAGGCCCTCTCTGACGCCTACGCCGCTGCGGACACCATTGAGTTTGAAGGCAAATACCTGCGCCGCGACATCGGTCAGCGGGCGCTGCGCCTGACGGAGGAATAACATGGTACGAAGGATCTATGTGGAAAAAAAGCCCGCTCTGCGCCAGGAGGCCGCGGGACTTTTGAACGAACTGCGCACACTGCTGGGCGTCACCGCCCTGACGGGACTGCGCCTGCTCAACCGCTATGACGTGGAGGGCCTGGACGAGGCCGCCTTCCGCCGGGCCGTGGGCACCGTACTCTCCGAGCCCCAGGTGGACGACGTGTATGAGGCCCTGCCTGCCGGGGACTTCGCCGCCTTTGCGGTGGAGTATCTGCCGGGACAGTTCGACCAGCGGGCGGACTCCGCCAGCCAGTGCATCCAGCTGCTGACCCAGGGGGAGCGTCCCACGGTGCGCTCCGCCAAGGTATACCTGCTCTCCGGTGAGCTCACCGCTGCCGATGTGGATGCCGTGCGCCGCTATGTCATCAACCCTGTGGAGGCCCGGGAGGCATCCCTGGAGCCGGTGGACTCCCTGGCCATGGACATCGACCAGCCCGCGCCCCCAGCGGTGCTGGAAGGCTTCACCGCCATGGACGACGCCGCTTTGGAGGGGCTCATCGCCTCTTTGGGCCTGGCCATGGACCTGGGGGACCTCCAGTGCTGCCGGGCATATTTCGCCCGGGAGCAGCGGGACCCCACCATTACGGAGATCCGTATCCTGGATACCTACTGGTCCGACCACTGCCGCCACACCACCTTCTCCACCGTTCTCAAGGACATCGCCTTTGAAGACCCCCGGGTCCAGGCAGCCTATGACCGCTATCTCTCTGTCCGGGAGGAGACCAACGCCGGCACCAAGCCCATCACCCTCATGGACATGGGCACCCGGGGCGCCAAGTACCTGAAAAAGTCCGGCGCCCTCACCGCCTTGGACGAATCCGAGGAGATCAACGCCTGCACGGTGAAGATCAACGTGGACGAGGATGGTGAGGACAAGCCCTGGCTGCTGCTGTTCAAAAACGAGACCCACAACCATCCCACAGAGATCGAGCCTTTCGGCGGCGCGGCCACCTGCATCGGCGGCGCTATCCGGGATCCTCTGGCAGGCCGTGGCTATGTCTACCAGGCCATGCGGGTCACCGGCGCAGCGGACCCCCGCACCCCCATTGCCGACACCATTCCCGGCAAGCTCCCCCAGCGCAAGATCGTCCAGTCCGCCGCCAACGGCTATAGCTCCTACGGCAACCAGATCGGCCTTGCCACGGGCCTGGTGGACGAGATCTACCACAAGGGCTACGCCGCCAAGCGCCTGGAGATTGGCGCCGTGGTAGGTGCCGTGCCTGCCGGCAGTGTCCGGCGGGAGGTCCCCCAGCCCGGCGACGTGGTGATTCTGCTGGGCGGCCGCACCGGACGGGATGGCATCGGCGGCGCCACCGGCTCCTCCAAGAGCCATGACTCCAAGTCCGTGGCCACCTGCTCCGCGGAAGTGCAGAAGGGCAACGCCCCGGAGGAGCGCAAGCTCCAGCGGCTCTTCCGCCATGCGGAGGCCGTACGCCTTATCAAGCGCTGCAACGACTTCGGTGCCGGCGGCGTGTCCGTGGCCGTGGGCGAGCTGGCGGATTCCCTGGATATCGACCTCTCCGCCGTGCCCAAGAAGTACGAAGGCCTGGACGCCACAGAGCTGGCCATCTCCGAATCCCAGGAGCGCATGGCGGTAGTGGTGGAGGCCAAGGACGCCCCCCGCTTCATGGAGATCGCCGGGGAGGAGAACCTGGAGTCCACCATCGTGGCCACTGTCACCGACACCGGGCGCATGGTCATGCGCTGGAACGGCCAGGTGGTGGCAGACCTGAGCCGCGCCTTCCTGGATACCAACGGCGCGGCCAAGGAGGCCTCCGCCCTGGTGGAAGCACCGACTACCCCCAAGTCCGTCCCCGTCACCAACTTCCATGATACCCTCCTCTCCCTGGCCGGGGACCTCAATATCTGCTCCCGTCAGGGCCTTTGCGAGCGGTTTGACTCCACCATCGGCGCCTCTTCCGTGCTGATGCCCTTCGGCGGCAAGTACCAGAAGACCCCCACCCAGGCCATGGCAGCCAAACTGCCGGTGCTGGGCCACGAGACCACCACCTGCTCCATCATGGCCTGGGGCGGCGACCCCCATGTCATGGACGCCTCCCCCTACCGGGGCGCCTATCTGGCGGTGGCGGAATCCGTTGCCAAGGTCATTGCCGCAGGCGGTGACCGCAAGCAGTGCTGGCTGTCTTTCCAGGAGTACTTTGAAAAGCTGGGTACAGAGCCCAGCCGCTGGGGTAAGCCCGTGGCCGCCCTGCTGGGCGCCCTCTCGGCGCAGCTGGATCTCCAGTGCGCCGCCATCGGCGGCAAGGACTCCATGTCCGGCTCCTTCAACGACCTGGACGTGCCCCCCACCCTGGTGTCCTTCGCTGTGTCCGTGGGCAAGACGGACCGTATCCTCTCCAATGAGTTCAAAGCCTCCGGCCACAAGGTCTACCTGCTTGCCCCGGAGACGGAAGATGACGGCGCCCTGAATCCCGAGAGCCTGCGCAGCGTGCTGGATACCGCCCAGAACCTCATCGCCGCAGGCAAGGTCCTCAGCGCCAGCGTAGTGGGCTTTGGCGGCATCGCCGTGTCCGTTATGAAAAGCTGTATGGGCAACGGCCTGGGCTTCTCCTTTACCGACGCCTTCCTTCCGGCGGATCTCTTTGCCCGCCGCCCGGCAGCCATGCTGCTGGAAACGGTGGAAGATCTGAATACCGGCATCTGCGTGGGTGTCACCAACGCCAGCGGCTCCATCTGCTGCGAGTGCGAGTCCGTGACCCTTTCCGAGCTCTCCGGCCCCTACGATGAGACGCTGGAGGCCATCTTCCCCATGCGCACCGCCACGGTGCCGGAGACCATCCCGGTGCTGGAGGCTCCCGCCTTCACCCGCTGCACCCCCAAGATGGGCTGCGCCGCCCCCAAGGTGCTGATTCCCGTCTTCCCCGGCACCAACTGTGAGTACGACAGCGCCCGGGCCGTGGAGCGTGCAGGCCTGGTACCGGAGATCCTGGTGCTGAACAACCGCTCCGCCGCCGACGTGGCGGACTCTGCCGCCCGCTTTGCCAAGGCGGCCCGTGAAAGCCAGATTATCTTCGTCCCCGGCGGCTTCTCCGGCGGCGACGAGCCCGACGGCTCCGGCAAGTTCATCACTGCCTTCTTCCGCAACGGCGCGGTTGCCGATGCCACCATGGATCTGCTGAAAAACCGGGATGGCTTGATGCTGGGCATCTGCAACGGCTTCCAGGCCCTCATCAAGCTGGGCCTGGTGCCCTATGGCGAGATCCGGGACACCGACGACACCTGCCCCACCCTCAGCTATAACGTCATCGGCCGCCATCAGTCCAAGATCGTCCGCACCCGGGTGGCCTCCAACCGCTCTCCCTGGCTCAGCCGTGTCCAGGTGGGCGATGTGGTGAGCGTCCCCATCTCCCATGGTGAGGGCCGCTTCCTGTGCAATCCCGAGCTTTTGAACCAGCTGGCGGAAAACGGCCAGATCGCCACCCAGTATGTGGACCTGGAGGGCATGCCCACCATGGACGTTGCCTTCAATCCCAACGGCTCCGCCTGGGCCGTGGAGGGCATCACCTCCCCCGACGGCCGGATTCTGGGCAAGATGGGCCACTCCGAGCGCGTCGGCCCGGGCCTCTACCAGAACGTCCCCGGCCAGTACAATCTGCATTTGTTCGATTCCGCCAAGGATTATTTCTCTCTTTGACGTTGCTTTTCCCTCAATTTGTGGTATCCTAATGCAAATCCACAAAAATCATAGAAACGAGGTGGCCTCATGGCATATTTTTTCAAGGAACCCTCCCGCACCTTCAGTGAATATCTGTTGGTTCCCGGCTACTCCTCCTCGGAGTGCATCCCCGCCAACGTCTCTCTCAAGACGCCGGTGGTAAAGTTCAAGCGGGGCGAGGAACCCTCCCTCACCATGAATGTCCCCATGGTCTCCGCCGTCATGCAGGCAGTCTCCGGGGAGAAGATGGGCATTGCCCTGGCCCGTGAGGGCGGCATCGCCTTTATCTACGTCTCCCAGCCCATTGAGGAGCAGGCGGAAATGGTCCGCAAGGTGAAAACCTACAAGGCGGGCTTTGTCACCAGCGACTCCAACCTGCGCATCGGGGACACCCTGGCAGACGTACTGGCACTGAAGGAGCGCACCGGCCACTCCACTATGGCGGTCACCGACGACGGTACTGGCACCGGCAAGATGCTGGGCCTTGTCACCAGCCGTGACTACCGTGTCAGCCGTATGGATCCCTCCGCGCCCGTTTCCGAGTTCATGACCCCCATTGACAAGATCGTTTCCGCGCCTGAGGGCACCAGCCTCAAGGAGGCCAACGACATCATCTGGGATCACAAGCTCAACGCCCTGCCCATTCTGACGGCGGACGGCCACCTGGTGAGCTTCGTCTTCCGCAAGGACTACGACTCCCACAAGGGCAACCCCCTGGAACTGCTGGACTCCCAGAAGCGCTATGTGGTAGGTGCCGGCATCAACACCCGTGACTATGCCGAGCGTGTCCCCGCCCTGGTGGAAGCCGGCGTGGATGTGCTGGTCATCGACTCCTCCGAGGGCTATTCCGAGTGGCAGCTGCGTACCCTCAAATGGATCCGGGACCACTACGGCGACACCGTGAAGGTGGGCGCCGGCAACGTGGTGGACGGCGAGGGC
>PPYF01242218.1_pt1 | contig 25452 bp, 24 predicted proteins | sample 1559871 | NCBI WGS metagenome assembly PPYF01 (sample SAMN08240021, study PRJNA423297) | Human gut metagenome, whole genome shotgun sequencing project. | reverse complement strand
CGATCATCCTTTCTTTGATAACACTATTTTACCATACATCATCTCAAAAATATATAGCAGAAATTTAATTTATTCTATAATAGATATTAGGCATGTGCCTTCGCATATCTGAAAGATAGCTCATAGTTGTGTATGGTTCGTTATATCTGAAAATAGTTATTCGAATAAAATCGAGTCGGAACAAACCGAATAAGAATTGAAAAAACACAAAAACATGTTATAATATATTCGAACGAAACCGAGTCGGAGGTGACCGAATAAAATGAAATTTATTGGAAGAAAGGAACAGCTGAGAAAGCTTAATCGAGCAATTGCCAACACTGATAAAGAGGAAGCGATGCAAACCGTCTTGATCTATGGTCGAAGACGGGTAGGAAAAAGTGAGCTGGTGAAGCAGCTTCTCAAAAGTACAACGTGCCAAAGCATTTATTATGAGTGCAAGCAGGTGGCAGAAGAAAGCAACGCACAGGGAATCTGCAATATTTTATCGGAAGAGTTACATCTTCCAAAACTTGGATATCAATCCATAGAGGAGGTTCTTGAGTACATCTTTCAAAGATCATGCGAAGAGAATATGATTTTTGTTCTGGATGAATATCCTTATCTGAGAGAAAACATCAAGGGAATGGACAGCATTCTGCAGGCGATGATTGATAAATACAGAGACTCTGCAAAACTCACATTTATTATTTTGGGATCATTTGTAGAAATCATGAGAAATCTGATGGAACCTTCTAATCCTTTGTATGGCCGTATTGATCTTACGATTAACCTAAAGCCTATGGATTATTATGAGTCTACAGAGTTTTATCCGGCATTTTCCGAGGAGGACCGAATAAAGATTTATTCTGTATTTGGAGGTATCCCATATTACAATCGTTTAGTGGATGATTCCATTTCTGTTGAAGAGAACCTGCTGGAACTTTTGGTGGCTCCAGAGGCGCGTTTGGAAAATGAGGTTTCCATGTACTTAAACGCAGAAATCTCCAAAATTACAAACGCAAACGAGGTATTTGAAGCTTTGTCCAGGGGATATACCAAATATAAAGATATTCTCAATCAATCTCATGTATCCAGTGGTCCTACATTAGTGGATGTACTTGATAAACTCTCTAAGATGGAGGTGGTCGAGAAAAGAACGCCGATTAATGATGAGGGAAATAAAAGAAAAGCAAGCTACCATATCAGTGATCCATTTTCAGCATTTTATTACCGGTATATTTTTCGATATGCTTCGCAAAGAAAGATCATGGATCCGTCGATTTTTTATGAGAAATATATTCGCGAGGATTTTGAATCCTTCTATGTTCCGCATTATTTTGAAGAAATCTGTAAGCAGTACTTGATTCGAAAGAACAGGGCAGGAGAGAGTTCTCCGGTGATTGAGAAAATTGGAAAGTACTACTATGACCTCCCGTCAGAGAAAAGAAACGGAGAATTTGATGTTGTAACACAGGACGAAAATGGATATGTTTTTTATGAAGTTAAATTCCGAAAAGAAACGATTCCGACGGCAATTGTTCGAGAAGAAATCGAACAGGTAAAGACGACAGGAATGAATTGCTATAAATATGTGTTTGTTTCAAAATCTCCAGTTGACTTGGAGGGAATAGAAGAAACAGTGGAAGTCATAAGACTAACGAATTTATGGAATTGAAATCTAAGAGTTCTCTATCAAGGTCGTGTCCTCGAATATTCCATCATATTTATTGGTTACTCTATTTCAGATCCTGATGTTCAGCAGATCCTTGGCGATGCAGTAGAATGTCTTTCCTTAGATAAGATAGATTCTATTCAAAAAAAGTTTTGTGCTTTCCCTGAAAATGAGAAGTAAGATATGTGAGGTGTTGCCATGCGGCGACACCTCCTTTTTGCAAAAAACATGTTGCAGTAACAGAACATATATTCTATAATAATCCTATCGAAAACAAATTGTTCGCATTAGAACTTAGAAAGAGAGGATCCTTCTATGAGACATAAGGACCCCGAACTAATGAACAGGATAAAGCAGTATATCAGTGAATATTATCTGGAGAATTCTGGTGCGATGCCGACGATCACGCAGATTGCCAATGCGATGGAGGTTGTGCGTAGCACCGCTTACATCTATCTCGTAGCTATGGACAGGCAGGGACTGATCCGTTATCAGGATGGAAAGGTATCTGTCCGGGAACTGGATAAGATCTTGGTTGATTCGGAACAGGTAGATGCTGTCGGTGAGATCAACTGTGGTGAGCCCGCTCTGGAAGAAGCAAACCTTCTTTACCGGACATCACTTCCAACAGCCATCTTTGGTAAAGGACCCTTTTATATTTTGAAGGCGAAAGGGGATTCCATGGTGGATGCAGGCATTGAATCCGGTGACACACTTGTCATCAGAAAGAATGCAGAGCCGAAGCTTGGAGATATCGTGGTTGCGCTGGATGAGAAAACAATGAGAACACGCTGAAGCCCGTATGAAGGAGCACTGCAGACCTGCAAAGGCACATGTATGAGAATATCGGAAAGCTATTTGATCTGGAGGGGATGTGTATGGAAAAAGTGTACGTCAGCGTAGAAAGCATCACTTATGCTGATGGGTCTATCGTTCCGTTAAAGATATTCTGGAATGATGGACGAACCTGGGATATAAAAAGAGTCATCCATATGGCTGAGCCGGTCGATGATGAATTTGAAGGAATTCGCTACACCATATTGATAGGTAGTGCGGTAAAAAATATATATCGGCTGGGATCTTCATGGTATGTTTATACGATTGAAAATCCGGCCCATACGGAGGCTGATTCATCTTGAAACAATTTATACCAAACAGAGAGCTGGATGAGCTCGGGACAGGGGTAGTTCTGACCCACCTGAAAAAGTCAGGAACTGCAGGTCTTCCAAGGTGTGTGGATATTGAAGGCATTGCAAACTCAATGGGACTTAATGTTGTATATGAAACTTTTGCAGAAGACGATTTTGATAAGATTGGATTTCTGTCAGACGGAATTACACCTTTGAAGATAAAAAGAGGAAACAGGACTGTTCCATTTCTTTTCCCTTCGGGAACAATCGTTGTGGAGGCTGATCTTCGAAAGGAAAGAGAGAGCGGGAAACGCCGCTTTACCATTGCACACGAGGTGGCCCATCATATTCTTGGTCGCCACAATCCGGTGTCACAGTTTCAGTGGACTTTTGACGCGGAACGTGTGCATTCGATGGCCGAGATGAAGTCGCATTTTAACTGGAATGAAACGCAGGCAGATAAGCTTGCAACATCACTTCTGATGCCGTACTTCATAGTTGCGGCCGCATTGAAGGATTTTAATTATGGAAACAAGCTTAAGATCTTTGGGGACGAAGTATTTGCTCCAAAAGATCGGATGATCATAAAGAAAATGGCAGCACAGATCGGAGTATCCTTTTCAGCACTCCTGATCCGTATCAAAGAACTGCAGATGGTGGAGTATCATCCCATCAGTGAATATGTAGAGGCTGCATTGATGAAGGAGGTGATCAGTTGAATCAGGTAGCATTAAAATTTAATCCAAGGTATCCGATACCCTGTGAAGAAGTTCAGAGGAAGCTTCTTCTGTCAATGGAAGCGGCTGAAGCAGTTGGCTCCAGGGAGATGAGGTGTCCAATCTGTGGATTTAAGGTAACGGATGTACCACTGACGCAGACGGAAGTTGTGTATGTCAAATGCCGTAAGTGCAAATTTGAAGGACCACTCAGTCCTGCATATTTCCGCAGGATGAAACGCGCTCATGCTTATACCGGTCCGTGTAAGAAAAGAGGCATGAGGAAACGATAATAAATAAAAAATAATACAAACTTTTAATCGAGCAAGCGGAGCCGGTCATTGATCGGATAAACTACCAAGCGCCGTACGAAGCAAGTCATTGAGTAATGGGATAACCAGATCCTTTTATTCGACTCATTTCGACGGCGCTTTTCTTTATGCTCAAAAATGTTTGTTTTGCTGCCAGCTCCAATCTCGATTGCTTCGTACGGTCAGTAGAAGTCCTGATCCCGGCAAATGCTTGGGAAAGGACTTTTATGATCTACAAATACGAAAGAATCTGCAGAAACGAGAACTTAACAGAGGAGCACATCAAAAAGATTGATAACGGGCTCCACGCATTAACCCGGGCGAAATACAGAGAGGAACAGGCAAGAGAAAAATATGGTGTTGAGATTCTGTCATCGGATGCAATGATGGGACCGGACGGAGAGATTGGAAGTTTTGAGATGGCCGATCCTGATATGGATGTCGAGGAGATTGTAATGCACAAGCTGCAGCTGGAACGTCTGCATGAGGTGTTAGCTATGCTTGACGAGGAAGACAGCTGCTTCATCATGGAATACTTTGAAGACAAGGGAGAAGGGAAATTTCTGGATGTGCTCTGTGTCCGTTATGGACTTTCCAAAAAGCAGGCCAATACAAGAATGCACAAAATCGTAGGTTTGCTCCAAGAATTATTCTAAAAAGCAAAAAAAGCTTCAGAAAAGTGAAAATGCAGTCAAAAAAACGTGACCACAGATAATATAGAAGGTTTAACAACCTGGCAAGGATTCCGGAGGTATCGTAGTGTGGATACGAGGCTTCTGGTTCCAGGAACAATAACTGAGAAAGAGGTACATAGAATGGAAAATTTAATTAGCCGAAAAGAGGCTGCAAAAATATTGGGGATCAGTGTTACAGCACTGGATCAGGCACGTAGCTGTGGTCATATCACCTATGTGCAGTATGTGGAGAATGGTTGTGTGTATTTTACAGAGTGAGCATTACAGGAATACGTTGCTCACTACACTCATCGTGCAAGACCTCTGGATCGAAGCGACAGATTGAGGATAAGATCTTCAGGCAGAAGACACCAACGGTAAAGGAGTATGCTGAAAAATGGCTGTACATGCAGTCGGCCCATGTCAGATATACGACAATGTTAGATTACACGTCAAAGGTGAAAAACTACATCATTCAGCCGCTGGGCGATATGTACTTGGCTGATGTGACGCAGGATGCTATCAAGATGGCACTGGTGCCGGTTTCAAAGAAATCTGAATCGGTATATCATTCCGTGGTGATGCTGCTGAAGTGTATTTTCTATTCAGCAGAGGACAACTATTTAATAAGGGAGAGTCCAACGAAGAGAATCCCTTCCAGGGGAGGTATTCCTGAGAAGGAGAAGCCCCCATTGACAGATGAGCAGGTGGAAATGCTTTTGGATGCGATCAAGGGCCTGCCACCCTATGTGTTTGTAATGCTTGGATTATATGCGGGACTCAGGCGAGAAGAAATCCTGGGACTTAAATGGGATTGTGTGTTTCTGGATGAAGAGGTGCCGTATCTTTCTGTGAAAAGAGCCTGGTACACAGAACATAATCGTTCGGTTATTTCAGATCAGCTGAAAACGAAAGCCTCAAGAAGAGATATTCTATTTCTCATAAGGGAATCAGACGTATGAAACGGTAAATATAAAATTTCATAAGGAACTATATAAAACGAACTTTTAATCGAGCAAGCGGAGCTGGGCATTGATCGGATAAACTACCAAGCGCCGTACGAAGCAAGTCTTAAATAACTGGATAGACATATCCTTTTATTGGACTTCTTTCGACGGCGCTTTCTCTATGCATAAAAATGCTTGTTTTGCTGCCATCCGCTTTTCGATTGCTTCGTACGGATCCGTAGAGTCCTGTCCCCGGCTGATGCTTGGGAAAGAACAGGAAAATGTTTTATAAGTATGAAATCGCATGCCGGCAGGCAGGGCTGTCAGAGGAAAAGACAGCAGAAATCAGAAGAATGTTTAACGCACAGTTCAGAGAATGTACAGAGAAAGAGAAGCCCGGAAAAGATCGGTTTATGAATTCTGGTATACAGAAGATCTTTATGGGAGAGATGGAGAGAAAGGTACCTATGAGATTGCGGATCCGTCTATAAATATTGAAGAGGAACTGATCCATCAGATGGATCTGGAAAAACTGCGGGAGGCGTTGAAGGAGCTCTCTCCAGAAGACAGGGAATTTATTCTTGAATATTTTGAGGGGGAGAATAAGTTTTTGAATCGGATGTCAGAGAAATATGGCTTGACCAGAAATCAGGTTATTGGAAGAAAGAGAAGAATCCTGAAACAGATCAAAAGCCGTTTTTTTGAAGATTTTTGAGGATTTCCGATACAAGACAATGCTTTTTTATAAGCACAGATATAGATGAGGAACTTAAAGGATTGGATACCGGCCGGACCTTGCTGTAGTGTGGATGCAGCAGGAAAAGGCTGTTGCAGATTTTGCAGGAGGTATGGATGATGCAGGAAAAGAATATCCCGTTCTGGGAAAAATATACGTTAACAGTAAGCGAAGCCTGTGCCTATTTTCATATTGGGGATAAAAAGTTCCGCCAGATTCTGGAAGATTATCCGGATGCAGATTTTCTGCTGATGAACGGAAAAAGGATCATGATCAAGCGGAAAAGATTTGAGCAGTTTCTTGACCGGGCAGAGATGATCTGAATCTGCCACGAAGTGTCGGACGGAAATGACACCATGTTGTAGAATTGGGAGCCCCGATATGGTATAATAACTGTGTCAGGACTCTCTGGAAAGGAGCGTTATGAGCGAAAAAAGACGAGATAAGAAAGGCCGTCTTTTGCGTACTGGAGAGAGTCAAAGAAGTGATGATGGCCGATATATTTTTAAGTATAAAGACACCAACGGAAAGCAAAGATACTTATACAGCAACCGTTTAGAAAAAACGGATAAAGTACCACCAGGAGGAATCAGAAAACCGGCATTAAGGGAACTGGAAGCGGAGCTCCAGGCAAAGATCAATGCAGGAATCAAGGCTTTCGGAGGAGAGCTGACCGTTTATGAACTGGTAGAGAAGTATGTTTCAATGAAAATCGGTGTTCGGGAGAGCACCAGGCAGGGATACAAAACAGTTCTCCGTATTCTGGCGAAGGAGCCCTTTGGGAAGCTTCGAATCGATAAAGTGAAGATCTCGGATGCCAAGGTCTGGCTGATCAAACTTCAGCAGGAAGATGGAAGGGGCTACAGCTCCATTCATACCATACGAGGCGTGTTGAGGCCGGCTTTTCAGATGGCAGTGGAGGACGATCTGCTTGCAAAGAATCCATTTTCTTTTGAACTGCACACTGTAGTTGTAAATAACAGTACCACGAGAGATGCTATCACAAGAAAACAGGAGAAAGCGTTTCTGGAATTTGTAAAAAATGATAATCATTTCAGCAAGTACTATGACGGATTCTTTATTCTGTTCAATACAGGACTTCGAATTTCCGAGTTCTGCGGTCTGACTATGAGTGATATTGACTTCCAGAAAAAGTGTATCCATGTTACCGGTCAGCTGGTTCGCTACAGTAATATGATCACCACCATCGAACCGCCCAAGATATCTGCAGGTGTAAGAGATGTGCCAATGTCTCCGGAAGTGATGGAAGCTTTTCGGAATATCATGGATAACAGAAAGTACCTGAAAGTGGAACCGATTATTGACGGGAAGGCAGGATTTCTCTATTTGGATAAGAATGACCAGCCTATGGTTGCCATGCACTGGCAGCACTACTTCAACCATGTGGTGAAGAAGTATAATGGGATCTATAAGCTGCAGCTTCCCAATATCACGGCGCATGTGTGCAGACATACCTTCTGTTCCAAGATGGCTAAGAGCGGAATGAATCCGAAAACTCTGCAGTACATTATGGGACACTCGGATATCTCGGTAACCATGAATACCTACACGCATTTTACCGGAGAGTATGCCCGGGAAGAGTTCCAGAAGGTGCTTGGTGGTGAAGAAGAATCGGTACAAAGGCGGAAAAGGTCCTGGTAACCCCCGATTGCAAAGTTGCAAAGAAAACGGTTGTCAAAATACCTGAAAATGCCTCGAAGTACCGGATTCAGGAGAAAAATGCCAAAGTGGCAAATCGTTACATTTGGTTGCATAAGTATGGCAAATCGTTGCATTTAAAAGATAAAAAAGGAGTTTCAAAAAAATGATAAAAATACTGTTTGTATGCCACGGCAATATTTGCAGAAATCTCTAAAAATCCAGTAATATCAAGGTTTTTCAGACATGAGGGTGGTGCTACTACACCACTACTACACCAGTGAGTCTCGATGTGACAAAAATCAAGAAATCGAGGTCATGTTTATGGAAAACAGAATGAACAAAAATGGTATTGAGTATGTGTTGGCAGGAGAGTATTACATCCCGGATTTGAAACTTCCCGCCGAAGAACGTCCCATCGGAAAATACGGTCGTATGCACCGTGATTATCTTATGGAGCACAATCCGATGAAATTTGATGATCTGGTTCTGGAAGGTCAGCTTTGGACTTATCTTGCCGAGCTGAATGAACAGGCACAGAGCAGATTGCAGCTGATTATCAGTCAGATGCAGGAAGTCGAATCTGTGACTGAGGAGTTGAAAGAGAAGAACCAGTGGTTATGGATTCAGCGTATGAACAGCATTCACAATCGAGCAGAAGAAATTGTGTTGAAAGAAATTGTATATAGATAATAGTTTGCCGGATTTCGTTTCTTATGGAATCCGGTTTTCTATATGTGAAAATAGAATTTTCCATGACGGCAAAAATGAACTTAAAAGCACGAAAGAAGTTGATATTTTTGCCGATGATGTGATATACTATATTGTAGATTCGTGAAGTTTTGGATTTGATTTATGACGGAGGAGAGCAGATGCGATACCTTTCAGTTACTGAAATAGCAAAAAAATGGAATGTGTCGGAACGCAGCGTTAGAAATTACTGCGCTCAGGGACGTGTGATGGGTGCGTTCCTTACCGGCAAGACCTGGAACATTCCTGAAAATGCAGAGAAACCGGAGCGTACCAATAAGAGAAAAGTAGAGCCGATTACTTTGTTGGAAATTCTGAAAGAGCAGAAGGCAAGTCAATACTCCGGTGGAATTTACCATAAAACACAGATTGATTTAACATACAATTCAAACCACATGGAAGGAAGCCGTCTGACCCACGATCAGACCAGATATATTTTTGAAACTAACACCATCGGTGTGGAAAAAGAAGTGCTGAATGTGGACGATGTGATTGAAACAGCAAATCACTTCCGTTGTATTGATATGATTATTGACAACGCCAAGGCAGCTCTAACAGAGAAGTTTATCAAAGAACTTCATCTGATTCTGAAGAACGGCACCAGTGATTCCAGAAAAGACTGGTTTGCCGTTGGAGATTATAAGAAATTGCCCAACGAAGTAGGCGGTATGGATACTGCCCTTCCGGAAGAAGTTGGCGATAGGATGAAAGCATTGTTGACGGAATACAATGCCAAGGAAGAAAAGACTTTCGAGGATATTCTGGACTTCCATGTGAAGTTTGAACGAATCCATCCGTTTCAGGATGGTAACGGCCGTGTAGGCAGACTGATTATGTTCAAGGAGTGCCTGAAATATAATATTGTTCCGTTTATCATCGAGGATAATCTGAAACTGTTCTATTATCGTGGATTGAAAGAATGGAATCATGAAAAAGGTTACCTGACAGATACCTGTCTGACGGCACAGGATAAATATAAAGCATATTTGGATTATTTCAGAATTGCATATTAAGCGGGAAACGAGGTGCAGCTATGTCAGCAGAAAAGAATTGGCAATTTGAGCTTGAAGAATATATCAAACAGGGTGAACCTGGTCAAATTGAAAAAAGTGAAGCGTGGCAGACTGCAATCGGCTTGCAGGCGGTAGATGGATTGAAAACTTCTGCTTATCTGTTAGATACTGCCAAGGAACATATTGAAGGAAAAATTAGTATTGATGAAGTGCAGAAACGTATTCAGAGCTATTACGAGCAGCGTACTGATCGCACAGAGATTGAGAACGACATCAAGGAAGCAGATATTGTGTCCGCAAGAATTGCGAAGTTGTTAGGCGAGAAAGCGTTCCAGTTTTCACCGGCTGAATGGCTGACGATTCACCGCAGATTGTTTGAAGGCGTGTTTGCTCATGCCGGTCAGATTCGCCAGTATAATATTACGAAAAAAGAATGGGTGCTGAAAGGCGATACAGTCACCTACGCAGCGTGGAATAGCATCAAAGACACCCTTGCTTATGATTTCGCAACGGAGAAACAGTTTTCTTATGAAGGGTTGTCCGTAGAACGCTGTGTGAAGCATCTTGCCAAATTTGCTTCGGATATTTGGCAGATTCATCCGTTCTGTGAGGGTAACACCAGGGCTACGGCGGTTTTTATGATCAAATACATGAAAACATTTGGGTTCAAGGTAAACAACGATGCTTTTGAGAAAAACTCCTGGTATTTCCGTAACGCATTGGTAAGAGCAAATTATAATGATTTACAGAATGGTGTTCATGCTACTACAAAGTTTTTGGAAATGTTCTTCAGCAATTTAATTCTGGGAACGGAATATGAACTGAAAAACAGATATATGCATGTGGACTATACGGAGAATAATCTCCAAAGTGTCAATCCTAAAGTTCCAAAGTCTCAATTTGACACTTTGGAATGCACTTTAGAGGAATTGGCGGTTCTGGAGCTGATTTATAAGAAGCCAGCGATTAAGCAAAAAGAACTTGTGGTAGAGACAGGAAAATCTCTCAGCACTGTAAAGCGCATCACGGAATCTTTGCAGAAAAAGGAATATATCCGCAGAGTAGATGGAAAGAGATATGGAAAATGGGAAGTTTTAGTTTGAAATAATTTTTTGAAATACAAGTTCCGATAATTTCGGATTATGAGAAGCTTTCATGTATGACGATCATGGAAGGAGGATATGCAAATGAGTACAATATTACCGAAAAAAGCAATGTCTGAAGAAGATATTAAGTTGCAGTATATTACCCCTGCGATTACTTCCAAATGGAACAGAGGAAAGATTACCATGGAGACACAGGTTACGGATGGTAAAATCAATCTGAAGGGAAACTTTGTGTTCCGTGAAAAGCCGAAGCGTGCAGATTATATTCTATATCTGAACGCCAATAACCCGATTGCCATTATCGAAGCTAAGGACAACAAGCACAGCATAAGTCATGGCTTACAGCAAGCCATGACTTATGCTCAGATGCTTGATCTTCCGTTTGCGTATAGCTCCAATGGCGATGGATTTGCGGAGCATGATTTCCTCACAGGCAAAGAGCGCCAGTTTGCTCTGGATGAGTTCCCGACGGAAGTTGAATTGATTGCTCGTTTCAAGCAGGAGTCTGGAATGACACCGGCACAGGAAGCGGTAATTGAGCAGCCTTATTACAGCAGCCAGAATACATATCCTCCTCGTTACTATCAGCGTATTGCTATCAACAGAACCGTAGATGCCATTGCAAGAGGTCAGAATCGCTTGCTGCTCGTTATGGCTACCGGTACGGGTAAAACCTATACTGCTTTCCAGATTGTTTATCGTATGCTGCAAAGCGGTTTGAAACGAAAGATTCTTTACCTTGCCGACCGCAATATTCTTGTGGATCAGTCTATTCAGCAGGATTTCGCTCCGCTGGAAAAGGTTATTCATAAAATCAATGTTGCCAAGGATGATAAGAGTACCATTACTTCTCATGAAGTATATTTCTCCCTGTATCAGCAGTTGGTTGGTGACGATGACAAGGAGCATTTCAGCGAACTGTTTACCCCAGATTTCTTTGATCTCATTATTGTAGATGAGTGTCATCGTGGATCTGCGAAAGAGGAAAGCCGTTGGCGCAGAATTTTGGAATATTTTAATTCTGCTACCCAGATTGGTATGACCGCAACTCCGAAGGAAACGAAGTATATTTCCAATTTGAGTTATTTTGGAGAACCTATCTATATGTACAGCCTGAAAGAAGGCATCGAAGATGGCTTCCTTGCGCCCTTCAAAGTTATCAATATTATGACCGATATTGGTGAGGGCTGGCGTCCTCGTAAGGGTCAGTTGGACATCAACGGTATGGAAATCCCTGATCGTGTTTACACCAACAGCGACTATGATACCAACATTATTATTGAAGACCGTATTCAGCAGGTAGCGAAGGAAATAACCAAATACCTGAAAAGTACTGATCGCATGGCAAAAACGATTGTTTTCTGTGCTACTGAGGATGCCGCTCTGAGAATGCGGGATGCGTTGGCAAAACTCAACGCTGACATGATGAAGAAAAATCCTGACTATGTGGTGCGTATTACCGGTGGGGACGACTATGGCAAGAAAAAATTGGATTACTTCATCTCAGTATCCGAACCGTACCCAGTGATTGCGACCACATCCAAACTGTTATCTACCGGCGCAGACTGTAAGATGACAAAGCTGATTGTTCTGGATGAAATGATTGGCTCTATGACAGAGTTTAAGCAGATTATCGGTCGAGGAACCAGGCTGCGTGAAAAGGAAGGAAAAACACACTTTGTGGTTATGGACTTCCGTAATGTCAGCAGACTGTTTGCGGATCCTGATTGGGATGGACCGATTGAAATTAACGAAAATTTTCAATCACAAAAGAAAGTTCCTTATGGAGAAATAGAGGTTCTACCCAGTGTGGTAAGGGAGACTCCTACTTCGTATGGGATACCGAAGCCGGTTGTTGGTCGTGATGGCTGCAAGGTAGAAATTATCCATAAAACGGTTTCTGTTTACGATACAAATGGCAAACTGCTCCGTCAGGAAAGTATTGTCGATTACACGAAGGAGAATATTCGTGGTGAATACGCATCCTTGGAGAACTTTATCAGTAAGTGGTCAAAGGAAGAAAAGAAAGAGAAAATCAGAGAAATGCTCTTGGAGCGAGGTATTGACCTTGAATTGATAAAGGCAGATCAGAACATGGCTGATGTGGACGATTTTGACTTTATCTGTCATGTGGCTTTTGATAAGAAGCCGTTGACACGCAAAGAAAGAGCCAACAACGTGAAAAAGCGTGATTTTCTCAGTAAATACAGTGGTGCTGCAAGAGAGGTTCTGGAAGCACTTCTTGACAAGTATATGAACACAGGTATTTATGAGATAGAAAAGACAGAGATCTTAAAACTTGATCCGTTCCTAAAACTTGGCAAGCCTGCAAAGATTGCCGGATATTTTGGGGGAAAGGCTGGCTATATGCAGGCAGTTAAGAAACTTGAAGAAGCAATTTACGCAGATGAGGTAGTATAAATTATGAAAGGATCTGAAACGAAACTTGTTTCCTATATGCAGGGTTCTGACAAGCGATTTGTTATTCCTGTATATCAGAGAAATTATGATTGGAAAACTGAAAATTGCAAACAGCTGTATGATGATTTGATCAAGGTTATCCGTCGTGGGCGAAAAAGTCATTTCTTTGGTAGCATTGTGTCTGTTCATAACGATGGAGAATTCAATGAGTATATGGTCATTGATGGTCAACAGCGATTGACAACGATTTCTCTGCTCCTGCTTGCAATGTATAACCTGATGAAAAACGGTGTATTAACACCGGAAAAAGGTAATCTTGCAGAGAAAATATATAAGACTTATTTGATTGATGAATGGCAGGATGATGACACCAGAATTAAGCTGAAGCCAGTAAAAAATGATAGAAATGCTTTTGGAAAATTGTTTGATGAAGAAACCGAACATATTCCGGATTCCAACCTCACGATTAACTATAATTATTTTTATTCTCGTATTCAGAAAGAAGAAATTACTCTTGATGAACTTTATGAGGCGATAACGAAACTGGAGATTATCAATATTACATTGAATCAGGATGATAATCCACAGCTGATTTTTGAGAGTTTGAACTCTACAGGTGTCGCTCTGAGCGAAGGTGATAAAATCAGGAACTTCATTCTCATGGGATTACCTACTAAGCAGCAAAGTGATTTTTATGAGAAATATTGGAATAAGATCGAGGTTTGTACGGACTATGATGTGAGTTTGTTCGTCCGTGACTATCTCAGCGTAAAACAGCAGCTTATCCCTGCCATGAGCAAGGTTTATTTTACGTTCAAGGCGTATGTTGAAGAAAATGGGACGGAAATTGAACCATTGCTACAAGAGTTATTAAGTTATGCAAAATGGTACGAAATTCTGCTCAAAGGCAATACTGCGGACAAGGAATTGAACGCTTGCATTTACCGCCTGAATCGCTTGGAAAGCACGGTTACTAGACCATTCTTCCTTGAAGTTTTGCGCTTACAGGCGGCAGGAAAATTGTTTCTCACAGAAGTTAAAGAGATTTTCCTATACACGGAGAACTATTTATTCCGTAGAACAATTTGCGATCTTCCGACTAATGCACTGAATAAGATTTTCCTGATGCTCCATCGAGAAATCATCAGATATGACGGAACGGACGACAATTATCTTGAAAAATTCAAGTATGCACTTAATTCAAAGTCTGATCGTGGCAGATTCCCGGATGATGGAGAATTTGTTGAAGCGTTTGCTACTCGTCCTGTTTATCAGATGAACAGTAAAAATAAGATATATATTTTGGAACGTTTTGAAAACTATGGAACCGTGGAAGTTCAAAATGTCTATAAACAGTGTGATGATGGAGTATATTCCATCGAACATATTATGCCACAGCATCTTACTCCAGGATGGGTAAAAGAACTTGGTGAAGATTATGAAGAAATTCACGAAACTTGGCTTCACCGCATGGCAAACCTGACCTTGACTGGATATAATTCCAAATACAGTAATAGTGCGTTCACTGAGAAGCGTGACATGAAAAATGGCTTTATTGACAGTCATCTTTACATGAACAATTGGATTGGACAGCAGAATCAATGGGGACTGGCAGAACTGGAAGCACGAAACCAGATGCTTATGCAGCGAGCTTTAACAATCTGGCCGCTTCCTGCAACTGATTTCAAACCAGCTGAAAAGCAGATGGATTCCTATTCGCTGGATGATGATGTTGAACTGAGTGGACGTGATATTGTCCGCTTTGGATATAAGAACACCGAGCAGCCTGTTACAAGCTGGATTGATATGATGGAACAAATTCTGAAGATTCTTCATGCAGAGGATAAATCTGTTCTGTCCCGTTTGGCATACTCTAAGGGCGAAAACAATGATTTAGATGCTTATGTCAGCAACAAACCGCAAGATTTGAGAAATGCCCTTGAAATTGACACGGATATTTATGTTGAGAGAAATACCAGCACATCCACTAAAATTTCCATGCTTCGTAAGTTCTTCAAGGCTTATGGTGCAAACGAGGAAGATTTGGTTTTCTATCTCAAAGATGTAAATGATGATGGCACCGCACAGGAAGCGGGTACTCGTTATGAACTACGCCGCCGCTATTGGGCATTTGCATTACCGTATATTCGGCAGGCACATGATGATGGAACCGGGCATGGCTGCTTTTCTGGTTGCACAACTTCCAAGGAGAATTGGCTGAGTGGTTTTTTTGGAATCGGCGGTTTCAGCCTTGCCTGTGTAGCCAATTATAACAAAGCAAGAGTTGATTTGACCCTTGCTCATTCCAATAAGGAACGAAATAAGGAAGCCTTTGACTATCTGTATAGTCATAAAGCTGAGATTGAAGCTGCACTGGGAACTCAAGTTGATTGGCAGCGCAGTGATGATACAAAGGGTTCGTATATCGTTATTCGTCTGGAAGGTGTAAGCATTGAAAACGAAGCTGACTGGACGCAGATGGCAAAGTTCCAAGCAGATTGGAGCAAGAAGTTCTACGATGTATTTGTTCCCTATTTGAAACAAAAATACTAAGGCGGTATAAATTATGAGTAATTTATCAGGATTTGTAAAAAGGCTTCGTGACATAATGCGTAATGACGCCGGTATCAATGGTGATGCACAGCGTATTGAGCAGATTGCATGGATGCTCTTTTTGAAAGTATATGATGCAAAAGAGCAGGATTGGGAATGGGATGATGAGGACTATGTTTCCATCATTCCGGAAGAATGCCGTTGGCAAAATTGGGCTGTTGACGATCATACAGGTACTGCAATGACAGGAGACAAGCTGCTGAACTTTGTGAATAATACACTGTTCCCAACTCTGAAAACACTCCCTGTTGATGTATCGACCCCAATTAAAAAGGCTATCGTGCAGACTACTTTTGCCGATGCCAACCAGTATATGAAAGATGGCGTTTTGCTCCGTCAGGTTATCAATGTCATTGATGATCTCGACCTTGGGGACTACGAGGAAAGCCATGCTTTCGGTGAAATTTATGAAACTATTTTGAAGGAACTGCAAAGTGCAGGTTCTTCCGGTGAGTTCTACACTCCTCGTGCTGTGACTGATTTTATGGCAAAGATGATTAATCCGCAGATTGGCGAACAGGTTGCAGATTTTGCCTGTGGTACGGGTGGATTCCTTACAAGCTGGCTGAAGGAACTTTCTGCGAAAATCGAAACTACCGAAGATCAGGCAGCTTATGATGCTTCTATTTATGGTATCGAGAAGAAACAGTTCCCTTATATGCTGTGCATCACCAATATGCTGCTGCATGGCATTGATGTGCCGAAAATCTATCATGACAACTCTCTGCTGAAAGATGTTCTGGATTATACACGGGATGACCAGTTCAATGTTATCCTGATGAATCCTCCTTACGGCGGCAATGAGAAAACAGAAGTGAAGAACCATTTCCCGGCAGACTTGGCAAGCAGCGAGACAGCGGATCTCTTTATGTCTGTTATCATGTATCGTTTGAAAAAGAATGGTCGTGCGGCTGTTATCCTGCCTGACGGTTTCCTGTTCGGCACAGATAATGCAAAGGTTGCTATCAAGAAAAAACTGTTTTCTGAGTTCAACCTGCATACTGTAATCCGTATGCCGCACAGCGTATTTGCACCGTACACATCCATCACGACTAACATTCTGTTCTTTGATCATACTAAGCCGACAGAGGAAACTTGGTTTTACCGTCTGGATATGCCTGAGGGTTATAAGAATTTCTCCAAGACCAAGCCGATGGAGCTGAAGCACTTTACTCCTGCTATGGATTGGTGGAATAACAGAGAAGAAATCAATGTGGATGGTTTCGACAAGGCAAAAAAATATACAGCAGAAGAAATCGCTGCAAGAAATTACAATATCGACCTTTGCGGTTATCCTCACGAGGAAGAAGAAATTCTGCCGCCGAAGGAACTGATTCAGCAGTATCAGGAAAAAAGAGCAAGCCTGAATGCGGACATTGACCGCATCCTGTCACAGATTACGGAAATTTTGGGAATTGACTTGGAGGAAGAATAATGACCGGACAACAGCTGAAAAACTCAATATTACAGATGGCTGTTCAGGGCAAACTTGTTCCGCAAGACCCAAACGATGAGCCAGCTGCTGTATTACTTGAGAGAATAAGAAAAGAAAAAGAACAGCTCATCAAAGAAGGAAAAATCAAGAAGGAGAAGAATCCTTCTTATATCTTCCGTGGTGCCGATAATTTGCCTTATGAGAAAGTCGGAAAGAATGAGCCGGTGTGCATTGCTGATGAGGTGCCTTTTGACATTCCTGAGAGTTGGGAGTGGGTACGATTAGGAGAAATTTATCAGCACAATACCGGTAAAGCTTTGAATGCGTCTAATCGTTCTGGGGAGTTACTCACATACATTACTACATCCAATCTTTACTGGAATAGATTTGAAATTGATTCTCTACGAGAAATGTATTTTTCCGAATCGGAAATTGAGAAATGCACTGCAACCAAGGGCGATCTACTTGTTTGTGAGGGTGGAGATATTGGGCGATCCGCAATCTGGCCGTATGACACAGATATTAGGATACAAAACCATATCCACAGGCTGCGTCCTTATTCTGAAATATGTACCGAATACTATTACTTCATCTTTTTCCTTTACAAGCACGCAGGATGGATTGGCGGAAAAGGTATTGGCATCCAGGGACTGTCTGCAAACGCTTTACATGCCTTGTTATTCCCACTACCCCCGCTATCTGAACAGTATCGAATTGTTACCAAGATAAAAGAGTTCGAGCCTTTCTTGGACAAATATGCACAGGCAGAAAAAAGACTAAATAACCTCAATACTCAGTTCCCAGATCTGCTTAAAAAATCTATTTTGCAGGAGGCTGTACAAGGAAAACTTGTACCACAAGACCCAAACGATGAACCGGCTTCTGTTCTTCTGGAACGCATTCGTGCCGAAAAGCAAAAGTTAATTGCTGAAGGTAAAATCAAAAAAGACAAGCACGAATCCGTCATTTTCAGAAGGGATAATTCTCATTATGAGAAGTTGGATGGAACCGTTACTATGGAGCATCTGGCGTTATTGACAAAGTTGATCGGTATCTGTTTTCAAAACCATTACTTCTAATAGGTGAGGATGGAGCAAATCTACTTACACGTAGCAAACCTATCGCTTTTATTGCAAGAGGTCAATATTGGGTTAACAACCACGCTCATGTCCTTGATTCGTCAGACGGATTACTGTTGGAGTATGTTGCCGTATATATCAATGCAATCAACCTTACACCTTATGTAACTGGAACTGCTCAACCCAAAATGAATCAAGAAAAAATGAATTCTATCCTTATTCCTATTCCACCAACAGGCGAACAGTTTCGTATTGTCCAGAAGATCAATCAAATTTTTTCTGTGATCGCAAATATGTGAAAAAAGGCATACACTTCAATGCTCCGAAGTGTATGCCTTTTCTTTTACCAATCTACGATTGTATCAACAATTTCTCTCTGTTCTGTAGCTGTTTTTCTGAGGTAAATACGGGTAGTTTCGATGCTTTCATGTCCCATAAGATCAGCCAGGAACGCTATATCGTTGCAACGGTCAAGGAAGCTCTTGGCAAATCTGTGACGGAATGAGTGTGGATATACAACCACAGGATTGATACCATATTTCAATGCCAGTTTCTTCAACTGTCCAGAGATGCCACGGGTGGTGATACGTTCCCCATATTTGTTCAAAAAAACAAAGCCGCTTTCTTGTTGCTTTTCAGCCAACCAAGAAAGGGCTTCATTTTGTAATTCTTTGGGGATATAAATTCTGCGTAATTTGCCACCTTTGGAGTACAAGTCAAGATGCCCTAACTTAACATGTTCAGCCTTAATCTGAATCAGTTCGCTGACTCTGGCTCCGGTGGCTGCAAGGAAGCGAATTACGAAATACCAGAACATTTCATCATCATTCTTGAGACAAGATTTAAAGTATTCGTAGTCTGCTTCACTGATGACATTTTCCAGAAAAGTTTTCTGCTGCACACGGACAAATGGCAGTTTCCATTTTTCTTTGCCAATGCACTCTAAGTAGCAGTTGATAGCTCGAAGTCTGAGATTAACTGTCTTGGGCTTGTAATTCTCAATCAGCCATACCTTGTACTCTCGCAGATTTTTCTGGGTGACATCATCGTATTGTTCTCCGTACTGCTTGATGGCAAACATATACGATGAAATGGTGTTTTCTGAGAGGTTTGTACCCCTCAAGTGTCTTTCAAATTTTTCTTTTTCTATCATGGCGAAAGACCTCCTTTCGCCAGATATTATACAATTCCACGCTAAATCAGCGTGATCTTATCAAATAATTCTCGCTGTTTTTCAACGATACGGCGTTGTTCAGGAAGCGGTGCTACAGGAATGAGTAAAGAATCCCACAGTCCTCTATTTATGATTGGCGTTGCAGTTCCTCCTGCTTGCTCCTTCATGTTTGTAATAAAATATGGCGATTGCATGATTGCATAAATATATTCACTATGAACAACTATTGGAGAAATTGCGTTTATTTGCTGATTAAAGCAAACTTCTCTGTTAGTTATAGCCGCCTTACCGATAGAGCCGCCAATACAAACCTGAAGAATCGAATCTTTAGAACATACACGAGCCACCATTTTCCCTTCAGAAGATAGCGCTTGATTGTCATAGGAAATTTGATTACTTTGAATATCGCCCGGAGTAATAAAAGGAATTTCACCACCAATATATTCCGGGTGTGCTTTTGATGGAGTATTTCCGGTTTGAGTTATTCCTACTGTGCTTAATCTGCACCATACCCAGCTATCCGGAATCTCAAACGGTATCTCATCATCGATACAACGCTCGGTTCCATCCAACTTCTCATAATGAGAATTATCCCTTCTGAAAATGACGGATTCGTGCTTGTCACGCTTGATTTTGCCAGCATTAATCAGCTGTTCTTTCTCAGCACGAATGCGTTCCAGAAGGACGGAAGCAGGTTCGTCGGTAGGGTCTTGGGGAACAAGTTTGCCTTGAACTGCTTCTTGTAAGATAGATTTCTTTAGTCTGTCAGGAAAAGCATTATTTAGGGATTATGCTTCAGAATATGCCGTTCTGTATGTATCAACATACGGCAATACTTCTTTGATTTTTTCTACAATTCTTTTTTGCTCCGCTTCAGGAGGAACCGGTATAAGTGTCTGATATAGTTTATTATCGTTGATCGCAGGATAAGCAACACCCTTGGCATTGTCCGTGTCATTTGCATACGCATCGAAGTCTGGTGACATCAGATAATAAAACAAGAACTCATTGTAAAATCCAGTATGACAAGTGAGGGCAGCGAAGCCGGTACTGGCAATAGGTTGATGGCTAAAGGAACGGTCAACGATGCACATATTATGCAGATATGGACGCACAGTTGAGTAAAGAATATCACCTATATCGACAATTTTTCTTGCCCTTGAAGGTGCCTTATCCGCAGTAATTATGTTTTCTTCATCACTTAGTTTCTGATTTTTGTTATCAATAGATCCAATGTCTATGTAGCAGAAATCATTTGCTGGTGTCATTTGTCCTCTATTGTAAACGATTTTGCTCAGTCGCACCCATTCCCAAGTATCAGGAATGTCAAATGGCACCTCATCAGCAATGCAAACCGGGTCATTCTTGCCGACTTTCTCATAAGGCAAATTATCGGCACAAATCCATCGTATTCCGGCGAGTATCCACCGCACGAGGTCATAAACATACAATCTTTTGATTGATAAAATTATTGCAACAGAAGAAAATCCTTCCGCTTTGAGAAGATATTCTTTGCCAGAGCGGAAGTGTTGCCGGATCTTCCGATCTGTATTGTGATAACGGAACAAGAAAAATGTAGATGTGATGTCAATGCCATTGATAGCTACTTTCAATGACAGGCAGTAAAAATAACTTAGGAAAGATTGTAGAATTGCCGTAACGAACCCAATGGTTTGTAAAAAGAAAAGATGTGTGCTGATGGAATGAAAAAAATTCTACCTCTCAGGCAATAAAACTTGCAGAGTGGTTTAGCTACAATAGTAGGAGAGTTACTGCAACAACGGAACTAACACAAATATTCTTATTACTGAAAAAATCTGCCTTATTTGGGTGGGTAATCCGTCCAGTCAGGTCATAAAAACAAGCGGAAGGAGCTGATAAAATTAGAACTGATATGAGATGTCCTGTTTCTGACACGCTGTACACTAAGAATTTGGAGTGGGAAAAATTAAGCCAATACCGAAAAACAAGAAATTTCCCTTAGGAACTAAGGGCGCACTTCTATACCGGTTATTCCATTACGGTATGTGCGTTCTCCGAAGGTAGATGCTCCTGTGTCTGAACACATTCACATATTGCGGAATTGCATTCCGGTCAAGAATAAACTCTTGCGGCTGCCGCCTATCGCTTTTTACATACCTTGCCTTGAGCAAGGATGAATAAAAGACAAGGAGCGAAAGAGAAATGGAAACCAAAGAAAACATTTTGGAAGAACTGGAAGCTGCCAAGTTAAAGAAGCAGCAGTATGAACACAAAATTCAGCTTTTGGAAAATCGTAGGCATCATCTGGAGAAAAAAGCTAACCGCCAGCGTACCCATCATCTTTGCAACATGGGTGGCGCAATTCAGAGTATTTCCAAGGAAGCAGATTCCCTGACACGAGTAGAGTTTTACTCTCTGATGGAACAGGTCTTTGCTTTGCCGGCGGTGCAGAAACTGGTGGATGCGGCTGTGCAGAACCACGAAGCAGGAGATGATAACTGATGGCGCTATATCACTTCCACGTGGAGCAGATCAAACGAAGCGAAGGGCGAACTGCTGTTGCCAGCGCTGCCTATCGTGCCGGTGAGAAACTTCACAACCTCTGGGATGGTGAAACCCATGATTACACCAAGAAGGGTGGAGTCATTCTGACAGAAATTATTCTGTCGGAACACGCACCACAAAGATTTCTGGACAGATCAACGCTGTGGAATGAAGTGGAGCAGGTGGAAAAGCACTACAAGGCACAGCTTGCCTATAGCTTCGACATGGCTTTGCAAAACGAATTTTCCATGGAGGAGAATATCAAACTGGCGAGAGAATTTGTTCAGAAATACTTTGTCTCTGAGGGCATGATTTGTGATCTTGCAGTGCATCAGCCGGATCGTGAGGAAGGCGGCATCCCAAATCCTCACTTTCATGTTCTGGTTCCCATTCGTCCTCTGAACGCAGATGGAACATGGGGAGACAAGCAGCACAGAGTGTATCATCTGGACGAAGATGGCAACCGCATCAAAAAAGAAAATGGCGGGTGGGAGTTTGATGCAGTTCCGACTACAAACTGGGGCAGACCGGAAACGCTGGATATGTGGCGTGAAGTCTGGGCAGATATGGTTAATGCCAGATTTGGAGAAAAAGGGCTGGATTGCAGAATCGACCATCGTTCCTTTGTAGATCAGGGACTGGATTTGATTCCAACTGTCCATGAAGGTCCCCATGTCCGCAAAATGGAGAAGAAAGGTATCCGCACTGAAAAAGGAGAATTGAATCGTTGGATCAAAGCCACTAATCGTATGCTTCGCAATATGCGAGCCACCATTGCGGCGCTGAAAGATTGGATTCAGGAAGCAAAGGAAATTCTGAAAGAGCCGCAGGAAGTGTATTTGGCAGATTTGCTCCGTGAGTCTTTGCGTATGCGTGATGCAGTCGCCATGACTTATACCAGAGGGAGATCCAAGGCAAAGCATAACAATACAAAACGCTTTATGGAAGAATGCGATTATCTGAAACGACGAGGAGTGCTGACTTTAAGCGATTTTGAAAAGTATCTTTCTACAGCTTATGAAAAAGTGGATGCCAGTAAATCTTCCATGAATGAAAAACAGCAGCGCCTGAAAGAACTTCAAAAGCTGATGGATGATGTAAAAACCTATTTGGAATTGAAGCCGGTATTTGATGAACTGAAGAAAGAGAAATATCGCTTTGCCAAAGCCAAGGAAAAATACAAAACAGAACACGACAGCGAGCTTCGCAGATTTCACATGGTAAAACGAAAATTAAAGGAGCAGGGTTTTGAAAAAGATTCTTTTCCTCTGAAAGAATGGCAAAAAGAATTTTCAGAACTGTCGGCAGAGAGAGAAGCTGAATATCAGGAATATAAACTTTTGCAAAAAGATCTGACGATGCTGTATCAGATTAAGGGTGATGTAGATAAAGCGATGCGTGAAACCCATCCCGAAATGCTGCGTCCCGACAAAACCAAAGAAACAGAAACTACATTGTAAGCAGGAGGTGGAACATGGGTTATACGCAAGAACAGATTGATCGTGCCAATCAGGTCAACCTGGAACAATTTTTACGCTCACAGGGTGAGCAGTTGATAAAAAGCGGAAATGAGTACCGATGGAAAAGGCATGACAGCTTGACCATAAAGGGAAACAAGTGGTTCCGCCATAGCCAGAGCAAGGGCGGTTATCCTGTTGACTTTGTGATGGAATTTTTCAGCAAGACTTTTCCGGAAGCAGTGCAGATGCTGATAGGGGAAGCTCCGGCGAGTGATGGGAAAACCGCTGCACCGTCAGCAGAGTTCCGGCTTCCGCCGAGAAACCCATATATCGAAAAATTGATGGCGTATCTTCATCAGAGAAAGATTCCGGAAGAACTGGTTCAGGAGTTCTACAAGGACGGTCTGATTTATGAGGATGCCGTGAAACACAATGTTGTTTTTGTGGGCAAAGATGAATCTGGGATTCCCCGCTATGCTCACTGTAAGGGAACGGCTGATTCTTTCCGTATGGATGTGCTTGGTTCGGACAAGTCCCATAATTTCGCTTACCGTAGCGATGGAAAGAGTTTGTTCGTATTTGAAGCACCGATTGATTTGATGTCCTTTATTGCTCTGTATCCGAAGGACTGGAAAAACAGAAATTATTTATCCCTTGGCGGTGTAGGAGCGAAAGCGTTGGAAGGCTTTCTTTCTGAACGCAGAGAGATGGAAACTGTTTATATCTGCACCGATGATGATAAAGCCGGTAATGATGCGGTGTGCCGCCTGTTAGAAAGTATTCCTGAACACATGACAGTTATTCGTCTAATTCCCTGTGATAAGGACTGGAATGAAGTCCTGAAGCACAAAGAGGAGCTGATTCACAAAAAATATATTTATAAAACTATCATGCTTCGAGATAAGCCGCAAAAGAAAGCAGTTCCTATGATTCGCATGAGTGAGGTTCAGCAGACAGAGGTGGAATGGCTCTGGTATCCGTATATCCCGTTTGGCAAGCTGACGATTATTCAGGGAAATCCCGGCGAGGGGAAAACCTTTTTCGTCATGCAGCTTGCAGCGGCTTGCACCAACCGAAAGTTCCTTCCTCAGATGGAACCCTTTGAACCATTCAATATGATTTTTCAGACAGCGGAGGACGGATTAGGGGATACGGTGAAGCCGAGACTGATTTCCGCTGAAGCTGAGCTGGAGCGTGTGCTGGTCATTGACGATGCGGATAATCCGCTGACTTTGGCAGACGAGCGTATTGAAAATGCGATCAGGGAGAACAATGCTCGACTGGTTATCATTGACCCCTTGCAGGCATTTCTTGGAGCCAATGTGGATATGAACCGAGCTAATGAGGTTCGCCCTATTTTCCGCAGACTGGCAGATGTAGCACAGGCTACCAACTGCGCCATTGTGATGATCGGACATCTGAATAAGGCGTCAGGCAGCCAAAGCACTTATCGTGGCCTTGGCTCTATTGACATCACCGCTGTTGTGAGAAGTCTGCTGTTCATCGGCAAGGTAAGAGCTGACCCGACCACACGAGTAATTGTCCATGAAAAGAGTTCTTTGGCGCCACCGGGACAGTCATTGGCATTCTCTCTGGGTGATGAAAAAGGATTTCGTTGGATCGGAGCCTATGACATCAGCACAGAAGATCTGCTTACCGGCAGCGAGGGCAATAAAACAGAACTGAAGCAGGAACAGGCAGTGAAGTTGATCGAGGAGTTTTTGTCTGAGGGCAGAAAAGTCTCAATCGCAGAGATAAACAAAGAAGCAGCAGAACGAGGGATTTCTGAACGCACAGTACGTCTGGCAAGAAATTCTATGGGAGATAAAATCGCAAGTGAGCGTCAGGGAAAGGACTGGTGGATCTGGTTTAAGTAATGAACTGTGAACCGGCAATTTCTGTGAAGTGGCAAAGGTTTGATAGATACCAGAGCTTGCCACTTTGCCACTTGGATACAATGATTGGAGGTATAGTGTGAAAGAAAGTAGAGGAAAGCCATAGATTGGCGCACTTGAATAAGCTGTCTAAAGCAGGCAACTTTTTGAAGT
>PPYF01672208.1_pt1 | contig 25467 bp, 20 predicted proteins | sample 1559871 | NCBI WGS metagenome assembly PPYF01 (sample SAMN08240021, study PRJNA423297) | Human gut metagenome, whole genome shotgun sequencing project. | reverse complement strand
TATCTGCGCTTTTGGCTTAGCAGCTGCCGCACCTCGCTCGCCGTATCGGCACTTAGAATTATGCGGTATTGCCATAGATAAATACAAAATGTATACCATGGAGGGGATTTTATGAAAGTATGGGATATGCATTGTGATACCCTGGCCGAGCTGCGCTATGCCCAGCAGGCAGGCAAGCCCAAGAGCTTTTTGCACAATGATTTAATGATGGATCTGGAACGCATGAAACAGGGCGACTATCTGCTGCAGTGTATGGCTTGCTTTGTTCACCTGGAACCGGAACGGGAAAAAAGCCCCCTGCTGGCCTGCCTGGAAGAAATCGACATTTTCTACCGCCTGCTGGAACAGTATCCCGATGACCTGATGCAGGTGCGCACTGCGGCGGACATCCAGACGCTACTCACCTCCGGCAAGCGCGGCATGATGCTGACCGTTGAAGAAGGTGGTGCCTGCCTGGACAGCCTGGGTGCGTTGCGGGATCTGTACCGCCTTGGCGTGCGGATGATGACCCTGACCTGGAACTTCAAGAACGGCTTGGCCGAGCCCAACACTGTACCCGGCACCGATGACATGTGGCCCCGCCCGGCCAACACCACCGGAGGCCTGACCGAAAAAGGCTTAGAATTTGTGGAGGAGATGCAGCGCCTGCATATGTTGGTGGATGTTTCTCACCTATCGGACGCCGGTATCTGGGATATTCTGCGGGTGGCAAAGCGGCCTTTTGTTGCCAGCCATTCCAACGCGCGCGCCTGCTGCCCCCATGTGCGCAACCTGACGGACGAGATGCTGACCGCCATGGGCGAAAAGGGCTGCCTGATTGGCCTGAACTACTGCGCTTCCTTCCTGGATACAAACCCCGACCGCAGCCAGGTCAGGAGCCGCATCACCGATATGGCCCGCCACGCCCGCTATATTATGGATAAGGCCGGTGAGGACTGCCTGGCCTTGGGCAGCGATTTTGACGGCATTGACGGCGACCTGGAAATTGCCGGTGCGCAGGACATGCCCAAGCTGGCCGAGGGGCTGAAAAAAGAGGGTATCCCCGAGCGTGTGGTGGAAAAGATTTTTTACGGCAACGCCGTGCGCTTTTTCAGCGAGAACCTGTAACGCTACCAAAATAAAAGGAGAACCATTATGCCGCATCCTGAATTGACTTTGGAACGCCGCATTGATGCAGAGCTGTGCGGGCTGGACGCCAAAATGTGCGTATACGCAGATGACCTGCATGGCCATGTGGTGGAGCGTGGGGCTGATGATGAATTTGAATCGGCATCCACGATCAAGATTTATATTCTGGGCTGTCTGTACGCCCAGGCGGAAGCCGGCAAAGCCAGCCTGGATGCCGAACTGACCTATGAAGCCCGGCATTTTGTGGACGGCTCCGGCCTGATCCGGTCCTTAGGCGAAGGCGCCAGGTTGCGCGCCCGCGATGTTGCCACCCTGATGATCGTTGTCAGCGACAACATTGCCACCAACATGCTGATCGACTATCTGGGGTTGGATACCATCAATGCGTTTATCCGCAGCATTGGCTGCACCCACACCAAGCTGCACCGCAGCCTGCGCAGTGATAATTGGAGCGAAAAGCTGGGTACCATTACCCCGCGGGATATGGGCCGCTTTTTTGCCCTGTTGGCAAAGGGCGAGCTGGTCAGCCCCCAGGCCAGCGATGCCATGCGCAATGTGTTCCGCCAGCAGCACTACAACACCATGCTGGCGGGCAGCATCCCCCCGTATTACACCGACCCCGAAGAATCCCACGCGAATCCGGATCTGATCTATGTAGCCAGCAAAAGCGGCTCCATGGATGCCTGCCGCAATGACGGCGGCTTGATCCACACGCCTTACGGGGATTATGTTCTGGTAATGATGTGCACCGACTTTGCCAACAAGCTGGAAGTAAACGACCACCCCAGCGTGATTTACGGCAACCGTGTCAGCCGCATGCTGTTTGACCAGTACCTGGCGCTGGAGGGTAGTTTTGTAAAGTAAGTGGAGGGCGTATTCGAAAACGATTTTGACGTTCTTGGATACGGCTTGTACCAAGCAATATTATGGCCTATGCGGCAAAGTTGCGGAACGGTCGAGACCGTTCCCTACAGAGCATTTTGTTGTGCCAACGCAGATGCCGTGCCGCAGCCGCCGGAGCGGTGCTTAAGCCGTCAGGCGGGAATTGTGCGGTGTTGCCTTATATTTGTATCTGATTTACCCCTTCACGCCGGTGGTTTCATCAAAATGGTAGGTGGAACCCTCAATGGTGTGCCAGCCTTTGTACATGGCGCCGGTGGTCAGGTCGTAATACCAGGTTTTACCGTCCTGGGTGTACCAGCCCTTGATCATGTGGCCGTTGGCATCGTACCGCACCCATTTGCCGCCGTTGGAATCCTGGTATACTTCCTTGCTGGTGGCCTTGGCACCCTGCTGTACGTTGTCCAGCCAGTACCAGGCACCGCTGGCGGGGTCGTAAATCTCCTTGCCGCGGTAATTGCTGCTGCCCGGCTGCCAGCCCTGGCGCACCCAGCTTTCATACCAGAAGCTCTTGCCGTTGCCGTCTGTGACCCAGAAGTTGGTCAAAGCACCGCTTTTCATTGTGCCGTAAACCGGGTCAAAGTAATACAGCGAGCCATTGATGGACACATTGCCGTACTGCATAATGCCGGTGGTCAGGTCATAGTAGACCTTGCGGCCATCCGGCAGGGTCCACGGGCCGTGGATCATGGCACCGGTGACAGGCTCAAAGTAATACCAGTTGCCGTTCTGGCAGTTTTCGCCTTTGATCATGTGGCCGTTTTCATCATAGCGCACCCACTTGCCGCCGTCAGATTCCTGGTAGACATCTTTGTTCACGGCTTTTGCGCCGCCGTCCACGGCATCCAGCCAGTACCAGGCATCGCTGGAGGCATCATAGATTTCTTTGCCGCGGCCGGTGGTGCCCTGCTTTACGCCGTTCTCGTACCAGTAATCGCGGCCGTTCTCGCTGCGCCAGCCGGTATAGCCGCCGGTGCTGCCGTTCTGGTACTTGGGCCAGAAGGTATCGCGCGCCAGCGTTCCGCGGGAATCGCAGCGGGTGGTATCAGAGGTGTTGCCGCCCAGTTCGTACACGCGGCACCATTCGTACCCAGCATGATAAGCACCGTTGGCATCATTGCTGATACCATACATGTAAGAGCGCAGGCTGGAAAGGCTGTTCAGCTCATATTCCAAAAAGCGCATCTGGCCGTACAGGGTATGCCAGTCCAGGCCGTTGTTGTTGCAGTAGTTCTGCAAATTGGTCCAGCGGTCGCCGTACCACTGGCACAGGCCGTATGCGGTGCCGTAGTCATTGGTAATGTCCACATAAAAACGGGATTCGCGGTACATGCTGGCCATCACGCCGCTGGCGGCGGCGCTGTTCATGCCCATGGTGCCGGTCAGGTAGTTGTAAACATCCCGCTCGTTGGCGGCAACATCCTCATTGGTGTTATAAGAAGCGTCATACGTTGCGGCGTCTTCCTGGACGATATCGTCGGAGTATTCGGCAATGCCGGTGTCAGCGGTATCAAACATGGGCATCAGCGGGGTCAGGCTGCCGGCAGTTTCCGGCGTGGCGGCTTCGGCACCCGCCGAAAGCGCCAGCGCCATGGCGGCAGCCACGGCGGCGATCAGGGTCAAAAACTTACGTTTCAATGCTGCACCTCCTTAGAATGGTAAACAACCTTGATGATGAACGATCTGCGGGCCTGATACCAAAACAGCTCCCGACTGGAAGCAATCGGGAGCTGTAAAGCTCGGTGGAACCGCGGAACGCTTAGTTGTAGCGGCGCTCCTTGATCTCGGTCACGATATTGTTGATGAAGGCATCCAGCTCCTGCGTGGTGGTTTCGCCCTTGCGATCACGCACACTGATGTTGCCAGCCTCGGCCTCCTTAGCGCCCAGCACCAGCATGTAGGGCACGCGGTCAACTTGCTGGGCTTCACGGATCTTGTAACCGATCTTCTCATTGGATTCATCCAGCACAACGCGCACACCGGCAGCGGTCAGCTTGTCGGCAACGGTGCGGGCGTAATCCAGCGTCTTTTCGCTGACGGGCAGAACCTTGACCTGGGTGGGAGCCAGCCAGGTGGGGAAGCGGCCCTTAGTCTCTTCGATCAGATAAGCCATGAAGCGGTCCAGAGAACCCAGGATGGCACGGTGCAGCACAACGGGGGTCTTCTCGCTGCCGTCCTTGTCGATGTAGGTCAGGTGGAACTTGGCAGGCAGGCAGAAGTCCAGCTGGCAGGTGGACAGGGTGTACTCTGCGCCGACAGCGGGCTTAACGTTGACGTCCAGCTTCGGGCCATAGAAAGCAGCTTCGCCGATCTCCTCGGTAAAGTTGATGCCCAGCTCGGTCAGAACTTCGCGCAGAGCGTTCTCGGCATGGTTCCACATGGCGTCGTCGTCATGGTACTTCTTCTTGTCGGCGGGGTCACGCAGGGACAGCACGCAGCGGTAATCGGTGATGTTGAAATCCTTGTAGACGTCAAAGATCAGGCTGCAGACATTGGCAACTTCGCTCTTGATCTGCTCCGGGGTGCAGAACAGGTGGGCATCGTTCTGGCAGAAATGACGGCCGCGCTCAATGCCTTTCAGGGTGCCGCTGGACTCATAACGGAAGTCGTGGGCAATTTCGCCAATGCGGATGGGCAGCTGGCGGTAGCTGTGCGGGCGGTTGGCGTAGATCATCATGTGGTGGGGGCAGTTCATCGGGCGCAGAACATAGCTTTCACCCTCCATCTCCATGGCGGGGAACATGTTCTCACGGTAATGATCCCAGTGGCCGGAAGTCTTGTACAGGTTCACGGTGCCGATGCAGGGGGTCATAACATGCAGGTAGCCGCGCTCGCGCTCCTTGCCCTTGATGTAATCTTCCAGCTGCTGCCAGATGACGTAGCCGTTGGGCAGGAACATGGGCAGGCCGCGGCCAACCAGGTCGTCGGTCATGAACAGGCGCATTTCCTTGCCGATCTTGCGGTGGTCGCGCTCGCGGGCTTCCTGCTGCTGCTTTTCCCAGGCTTCCAGCTCTTCCTGGTTGCGGAAAGCAACGCCGTTGATGCGGGTCAGCATCTTGTTCTCTTTGTCATTCTTCCAGTAAGCGCCGCTCTGCTGGGTGATCTTGAACGCCTTCAGCGCCTTGGTGTAGGTCAGGTGGGGTCCGATGCACATATCAACGTACTCGCCCTGCTGGTAGAAGCTGAACTCGGTCTCATCGGCCAGGTCGTCCATATGCTCCAGCTTATAGTGCTCCTGGCGCTCGGTCATCAGCTTCACAGCTTCATCGCGCGGCAGGATGAACGGCTTGATGGCAAGGTTTTCCTTGCAGATCTTCTTCATTTCCTTTTCAATGTTGGCAAGGTCTTCATCGCTCAGTTTGGTATCGCCCAGGTCAACATCATAGAAAAAACCGTTTTCGGTAGCGGGGCCAAAGGCAAAGTCGGCCTGCGGATACAGGCGCTTGATGGCCTGCGCCATAATGTGGGCAGCCGTATGGCGCAGAACGTGCAGTTCTTCTTCTTTCGGGCATTCGGCAACAGTGCCGTCTTTGTAAATGATTTTCATTGGTAAACGCTCCTTTGGGTAAACAAAAATGCTCCATCCCATTCTTGACCATAAACGGGATGAAGCATACAAATTCATACTCCACGGTTCCACCCGAATTGGACGCGGCAAAGCATCCCACTCGTAAAACAAAGGCCCAAAGCCCTGTTTTGTAAGCGCCGGTAACGGGGCGCTACCCCGGCGAAGGTTCGCCTTCGCACTCGGCAGTGGTAACTGTGCTGCCCGCCTGCAAAACCGCTTGCACCACGCCAAATTCGGCGGCGGTTCTCTCTTTTGCGCGTTCCAGCATGTATTGTCTGCCTCAACGTTTTCGGCGAGCGAGGTGCGGCAGATGCTAAGCCAAAAGCGCAGATAATACTGGATGTCTTATCGAGCATTTTGGCAACGCAGTTGCCGTGCCGCAGCCGCCGAAGCGGTGCTTAAGCCGCTAGGCGGGAATTGTGCGGTGTTGCCATAAGAATACAGACAGGGCCCCTGCTTTGAAGCTGGCAGGCGGCCCCGCAGGTGCATTTCTGCCAATTTTTGTGCCAGGTGGGAACGTTCACGGTGTTGTAACAATTCCTTGACAATTTCCTGCAATGTAGCTACAATATTAAATAGGACTTAAGGGTGTCGCCCATCGGGAACGCCGCTTTTCAGATATTTGTTTTACCGCCGCAAATTTGGCGTTTTTTCGTTTTATTTGTGTATATGGGGCTTGAGGTGTATCCGCTTTTGGGTATGCTTTGGATTGTCGCCCCATTTTGTATAGAATATCGCAGGCAGTATTTGAACCGCAAAGGTCAGCCCCTTGCGCTGTAAGATGCTGGCAGTGTACCCATGGTAGCTGCCAGATAAAACAGGCGCGGGCTGCCCGGGCTTTTCAGGTATGCCAGAAATAAAAGCGTTCCGCTTGTGTTGCGCCCTCCTGCATTTGATTTGAGTTTTGTAAGGAGTGAAACTGCCATGCCCCCAATTTTGATGTGGGTGCTGGTTGTCGTTGCCGCTGCCGTGTGCGGGGCGCTTGGTTATTATTTTGGCGGGGAAAACCGGAAGCGTACCGCCGAAGCCAAGATCGGCTCTGCCGAAGAGGAAGCCAAACGCATCGTGAACGATGCCATTAAGGCTGCCGAGCAGAAGCGCAAGGAAACCATCATCGAGGCCAAAGACGAGGCGTTCAAGCTGAAAGCTGACGCCGACAAGGAAATCAAGGATCGCCGCGCGGAGATCAGCCGCCAGGAACGCCGCATGGACCAAAAGGAGGAAGCGCTGGATAAGCGCACCGCCGCCATGGAGCGCAAGGAAGAGGACCTGAAAAAGCGCGGCGAACTGGTGGAAGCCCGCCTGGACGAGCTGGAACAGCTCAAGCTGCGCCAGACCGAAAAGCTGGAAACCATCGCCGCCATGACCCAGGAAGATGCCCGCGCCGTGTTGTTGAAGAACATTGACGATGAGCTGACCCACGAAAAGGCCATGAAGATCAGCGCCTATCAGGCTAACATGAAGGACGAATGTGATGCCATCGCCCGTGAGCTGGTCGGCCAGGCCATTGCCCGCTGCGCAGCCGATGCCACTAGTGAAGCCACCGTCAGCGTGGTGCCGCTGCCATCTGACGAGATGAAGGGCCGCATCATTGGCCGCGAGGGCCGCAACATCCGCGCTCTGGAAACTGCCACTGGCTGTGACCTCATTATTGATGATACGCCGGAAGCCATCACCCTTTCCAGCTTTGACCAGACCCGCCGTGAAGTGGCCCGCATGGCCCTGGAGCGCCTGATCGCCGATGGCCGTATCCACCCGGCCCGCATTGAGGAGACCGTGGATAAGTGCCGCCGCGAACTGGAAATTCAGATGAAGCGCGAGGGCGAAAAGGCTGTGATGGACCTTGGTATCCACAGCCTGCATCCCGATTTGGTCAAGCTGATCGGCCGCCTGAAGTATCGCACCAGCTATGGCCAGAATGTGCTGAGCCATTCTCTGGAAGTGGCATGGCTGGCCGGCCTGATGGCTGGCGAGCTTGGCGTGAACGTTCAGCTGGCACGCCGCGCAGGCTTGCTGCATGATATCGGCAAGGCCCTTGACCATGAGATCGAGGGCAGCCATGTGCAGATCGGTGTGGATATCTGCAAGAAGTACCGCGAGAACCCGCAGATTATTCATGCAATCGAAGCCCACCACGGCGATGTGGAGCCCAAGACGGTGCTTGCCTTCATTATTATGGCAGCGGATGCCATCAGCGCAGCCCGCCCCGGTGCCCGCCGTGAAAACATGGAAAGCTATATCAAGCGTTTGGAAACGCTGGAAGCCCTGTGCAACGGCTTTGAGGGCGTTGAAAGCTCTTACGCCGTGCAGGCAGGCCGCGAGGTCCGCATTCTGGTCCAGCCGGATAAGGTTGGTGATGATCAGGTCATCCTGCTGGCCCGCCAGGTTGCCAAAAAGATCGAGGACGAGCTGGATTACCCCGGCCAGATCAAGGTCAGCGTGATCCGCGAAAGCCGCGCCACCGAGTACGCGAAATAACCAAAGCGAATAAAACAGATGCCGCACCTGGTATGGGTGCGGCATTTTGTATAAGCATTGATTTATCCCGTGGATGCTGCCATATGTTTAACCCCTACAAATGGGGTTCGGCTTGCTGCGGGAATGTAAATAGCATTTTGGCAACGCAGATGCCGTGCCGCAGCCGCCGGAGCGGTGCTTAAGCCGTCAGGCGGGAATTGTGCGGTGTTGTCTTTACGAAAATGTGATGGCGAGCAATGCAAAGCCCAGTGGGTTTTGCAACTGCACGAGCGGGTTTGCTTTGCAAACGGACGGGCATTGCCCGTCAAGCGGGCCTCCGAAACGCGCCTGCGGGCGCAGCGCCCTACGAATGCTTATAATGTTTGTTGCACGTTATAAAATGTTTTGCAGGGAACGGTCTTGACCGTTCCGGGGCCTTGCGGCAAATGTGTTTTACGTTTTCCCTCGCAAATCTTGTTGGCTCTGCTCCCTCAATTTTCCCTCTTGCCAAGGGGCATAGAATACGATATAATAGAAAATAATTGTGCGGATTTATGCCCCTGTGGGATGGGCGGTGACGCACGGCAAATCAGGCGGCGCGGTATAGGCGCTGCCTATAGTTCGCCGCAACTGCGGTCACTGAAAAGGAGCGTCATCATGAAAGGTATCATCCTCGCCGGCGGTGCTGGTACCCGCCTGTACCCGCTGACCATGGTCACATCCAAGCAGCTTCTGCCTGTGTATGATAAGCCCATGATCTATTACCCGCTGTCTACCCTGATGCTGGCAGGCATCCAGGATATCCTGATCATTTCCACCCCCACCGATACGCCGCGCTTTGAAGCGCTGCTGGGGGATGGCAGCCAGTACGGCCTGCACCTGCAATATAAAGTGCAGCCCTCCCCGGACGGTCTGGCACAGGCCTTTATCCTGGGTGAAGAGTTTATTAACGGTGAGCCCTGCGCTATGGTGCTGGGCGATAATATTTTCTACGGCGCAGGTTTCTCCAAGCGGCTCAAGTCCGCTGCCGCCAACGCCGAAGCCGGCCGCAGCACTGTGTTCGGCTACTATGTCACCGATCCCGAACGCTTCGGTGTGGTGGCATTTGACGAAAACGGCCAGGCAACTTCCATTGAAGAAAAGCCCGCACAGCCCAAGAGCAACTATGCGGTTACCGGCCTGTATTTTTACAGCAAAGATGTGTGCGAAAAGGCAAAACAGGTAAAGCCCAGCGCCCGCGGCGAACTGGAAATTACCACCCTGAATGAGATGTACCTGCAGGAAGGCAAGCTGGATGTGCAGCTGCTGGGCCGCGGTTATGCCTGGCTGGATACCGGTACGATGGACAGCCTGGTGGAAGCCGCCGACTTTGTGCGCATGATTGAACAGCGCCAGGGCATCAAGATCTCCGCCCCGGAAGAGATCGCCTATAAATACGGCTGGATCAACCACGGCAAACTGTTGGAAAGCGCCGAGCGCTATGGCAAAAGCCCCTATGGCCAGCACCTGCGCAATGTTGCCGATGACCGCCTGAAATATTGATGCGGTATAAAGAAAGAGGCACAAGATGAAAATTCTGATTACCGGCTGCCATGGACAGCTTGGAACCGAGCTGCAAAAACAGCTGGCTGATGAAGAATGCGCCCTTGGCCCGCTGCCGGAGCGCCTGCGCAAAGCAACGGTGATCGCCGTTGATGTGGATGAGCTGGATATTACCGACCGCGAAGCCACTGTGACCTATATCCGCCGCATCCAGCCGGATACCGTCATCAACTGCGCTGCTTTTACCAACGTGGATGGCTGCGAAACCAACCGCGATGCCGCTTACCGCGTCAACGCCCTTGGCCCGCGCAACCTGGCATTGGCATGCGAAAAGATCAATGCCCGCCTGATCCATATTTCTACCGACTATGTATTCTCCGGTACAGCCAACGGCGGTGTGGCGTTGGATGAAAGTGCCCTGCCCGCCCCCATTTCGGCCTACGGCCAGACCAAGCTGCTGGGCGAAACCTATGTGCAGCAGTTCTGCCGCCGCCACTTTATCGTGCGCACGGCTTGGCTGTACAGCTATTACGGCAAAAACTTTGTCAAAACTATGGTCAACCTGGCCAAAACGCATGACACCCTGAATGTTGTCAACGACCAGCTGGGCAACCCCACCAATGCGGTGGATCTGGCCTACCATATCTTAAAGCTGGCAGTCAGCCATGATTACGGCATTTACCACTGCACCGGCAGCGGCATTTGCAGCTGGTATGATTTCGCATCCGAGATCATCCGCCTGTCCGGCCTGCCGTGCACCGTAAAGCCCGTTACCAGCGCACAATATAAAGAGATGAACCCCAAATCCGCAGACCGCCCGGCATGGAGCGCACTGGAAAACCGCGCCCTGCGGTGCAGTGTCGGCGATGACATGCGCGACTGGAAAGATGCAATTCAAGACTTTTTCAATAATTGGGATGGTAAATAAATGAAAACTTATCTTGTTACCGGCTGTGCCGGTTTTATTGGCTCCAACTTTGTCCACTATATGCTGGAAAAATACCAGGATATCCGCTTGGTCAACCTGGATAAGCTGACCTATGCCGGCAACCTGGAAAACCTGGAAGATATCAAGGACGATGCCCGCCATATCTTTGTTAAGGGCGATATCTGCGATAAGGCTCTTGTCACTGACCTGATCGCCAAATATGACCCGGATTACGTCATCAACTTTGCTGCCGAAAGCCACGTTGACCGCAGCATCCGCAACCCGGAAATTTTTGTTGAGTCCAATGTTCTGGGCACCGTTAACCTGCTGCAGTGCTGCAAGGATGCCTGGTACGATGCCGACGCCAAGACCTGGAAGGAAGGCAAAAAGTACCTGCAGGTTTCCACCGATGAAGTATACGGTGCCCTGGGCGCCGAAGGCTACTTTATGGAAACGACCCCGCTGTGCCCGCACAGCCCGTACTCCGCTTCCAAAGCCAGCGCCGATATGTTCGTGAAAGCATTCCATGATACCTATGGCATGCCCATCAACATCACCCGCTGCTCCAACAACTATGGTCCGTATCAGTTCCCCGAAAAGCTGATCCCGCTGCTCATCAACAACGCCAAGCACCACAAGACCCTGCCGGTTTACGGCGATGGCATGCAGATCCGTGACTGGCTGTATGTCATGGACCACTGCAAAGCCATTGATATGGTTGCCAACGGCGGCAAGGACGGCGAAGTTTACAATGTCGGCGGCCATAACGAGCGCCCCAACATCTTCGTCGTCAAGACTGTCATCGAGCAGCTGCATGACCGCCTGAAGGACGAGGGCATCAGCGAAGAGCTGATCAAGCACGTGGCGGACCGCCTGGGCCATGACCGCCGTTACGGCATTGACCCCACCAAGATCAAGAACGATCTTGGCTGGTACCCCGAAACCCCGTTCGAGAAGGGCATTGTGCTGACCATTGACTGGTACCTGGCCCACGAAGAGTGGATGGACCACGTGACCAGCGGCAACTACCAGAAGTATTACGAGCAGATGTACAAAAACAAGTAATGCTGCCGCACATTTGTTAAATTCTGCAAAACACCCCGCCGCCGCTTTGCAAAGCGGCGGCGTTTGTGGTATACTAGTTCTGCTGTTTGTGACAGCAGAACAAAGAATAGTGAATAAAGAATAAATAATAATGAAGGTGAATCGCCGTGCCTGCGGCACAGCTTATAAAAATTGGGCGCTGCTTTTGGTAAGCAATCAAGCCTAACCCGGCGTGCGGAGCCTATTTTAATCATGCGCGCACGGCGCGCATACCACCATTATTCTTTATTATTTTTTAATTATTATTTTACTTGATTGATCTTGAGGTTTTTTTGAATGGCAATTTCCAGAGAAGAACAACTGCGCAATAACCGCCGCTTTTCACGCCAGATCGTGGGTGCAGTGGCAATCGTATTGATTATCATTGGTCTGTTTACCGTATTAAGCTGGGTGGTTGGCGTGCTGCGCAGCGCGTTGGATGATACCGAACGCCGCCAGAGCTATGCCGACCGTCTGTACGGTCTTGTCATGTTTGACACTATGCCGTTTGACGATGTGAGCAAGGTGGATCAGTCGGAGTTTTTACAGGCTGCCATCTGGGGCGCCGTGTACCAGATCCAAAAGCGGGATAACGGCCTGAGCGACTATGAGCGCGACAGCGAAACCGGCTCAATCATTCTGCCCAAACTGGAAGTTGACACCTACCTGACCAACCTGCTCGGCCCGGATTACAAGATCACCGATGGCTCTTTCCAGACCGAAGAGTTCAATTATACCTATGACGAGGAAAAGCAGGGCTATCTGGTTCCTGTTACCAGCATGGTGGCTATGTATACCCCGGAAGTGGAAAAGATTTCCACCCAGAGCGGCAAGACCTATGTGACGGTTGGCTATATCCCCACCATCAACAATAGCTCCAGCGGCGAGATCAACCTGACCGCCCCCACGGAGCCGACCAAGTATATGGACTATGTGTTCACCCGCGGCGAGGGCCGTAAGTGGTATCTGAGTGCATTGCAGGAAAGCGATATGCAGCCCGAAGTGTCTGCTTCGACCGCAGCCCCGACTACCAATTCCGGTGACCCGCAGGAGTTGGTGCAGAACAACCTGGATTCCACCGTGGCCGATACCGGCAATCCCACAGGTGATACCGCCGACGGCACCGCTGAACCGGACAGCACGGCGGACGACCAGACCGATGCCCAGAGCGAACCTGAAGCTGATACCGGGGATACCGGTGGGGATACGCAGGATAGTTCAGGTACGGAATAAGCTCCTGCCGACAAAACGATAATTTTGATGAAGCTGCACAGCCCAAACGCTGTGCAGTTTTTTGTATGGTAGGGCGGGGTCACCCGCCCCCACTGAAGGCGGCCCGACCGTACAATAAAAATGTGTGATATACCTTGCCCCACAGTAGGGGAGCAGCGTCCCCGACACCGCAGACAAACCTTGCGGCAAGATGTGCCAAAGCTCCGGAATGGTCAAGACAGCTCCCTACAGAGCAAGGTATCATGTGTACCAAACAGAAAAACGACCGGCGGAACAGCCAGCCCTCTGGCCGCCGCAGAGAAACGCTGCCAATGCATAAAACATGCCGCCGCGCAGTTATACTACCCCTACATAACATCAGCTCAACAACAAAAATGAAAAAACAGACTGCAGAAGACCGTGCTTTTTTGATTGACAAAACAAGCGCGGCATGATAATATGATAGCTGTACATTGCTCTATGTTTTTAACGTTGAACAGATGTTAAATACTTGTGCAATGGCAACACGGAAAAGTAGGAGAACATAGCATGAGACGGACTTTGGCAGCGCCGGGCCTTGCAGCTGTGCTGGGTATGGCATTGCTGCTGACCGCCTGCGGTAAAACAAACGCACATAACAATACGGCAGGCGAAACGGTCAGCACGGCACTGTTTGACTTTTCCATTACGGATGTCAGCCTGGTGGAAAGCTACCCCGGCATTGATATCCCGGATGGCGAATGCCTGGTGCGCATGCGCCTGAACATCAAGAACACCAGCAGCCAGACCTACACGATGTTCCTGCAGGATTTCCAAATCCAGTGGGGCGAGGGCGACAGCGATTACGGTACCTGCCTGAACGCAGTGGATGATACCATGATGCCGTATGCTTATGAGCTGACCCCCGGCCAGGAGCGCAGCGACTGGCTGATGGCTGAAATCCCCGATGGCAGCACCAGCTGCACCATTGCGTATCAGGAATACAAGACCGATGGCAGCAAAGGCGATGCCTACTTTGTGGAGGCAGCTCTGTGAGCCAGCAGTCGCGCATTCTTGCAGGGGTGTTTTGCTCCGGTATGGCGGCGGCCTTGATTGCTATGGCGGCACTGCAACTGCCCAACTGGCTGCAGCAGCGCAAGATGGTGAGCGAGAGCCCGCCGGTGGTGCAGACTGCAGAACCAGAGCAAACGCCGGAGCCGCAGGTTACCGCGGCCCCCACCGTGCAGCCCGCCGTTACCCCGGAACCGCGGGATTTTACCGCACTGCTGGAGCGTAACCCCGAAGTGATCGGCTGGATCAAGATCGATGATACCGATGTTGACCTGCCGGTGATGCAAAGAGAAGGGGACAACAGCTACTACTTAAAGCACGACCTGGATGGCAACTGGGATGACCTGGGCCTGCCATACCTGGATTATGAGTGCGATATCCAGCAAAGCCGCCATTTGATCCTGTACGGCCACAACATGGGCGTGGGGGATACGGTGCGGTTTTCCAGCCTGCAAAATTACCGCGAGCCGGAATATTATCAGGAACACCCGGTCATTGAGCTGGACAGCCTGAACGGTGGCCAGTACTACAAGATCGTGGCAGTTTATGCAATTACCACGCGCGAAAGCGATGGCGATGTGTTCCACTTTAACCAGTATGTGAACTTTGCCGATGATGCGGCAGAGCAGGAATACCTGGATGAAGTGGCCAAGCGCGCGTTTTATACCACGGGCGATTATGCCCGCGCAGACGAACGGCTTTTGACATTGTGTACCTGTACCTATGAAATGTCGGATGCCCGCCTGCTGATCATGGCACGCCCGCTGCGGGACGGGGAAACGCTGATGGCGGATGAAGTTACCGTCAATCCGGATCCGCTGCTTCCAGCCCGCTGGCCGGCTGGGGCGTAAAATTTTATTTGAATTCTGGGCACAAAGGCAACAGCAATCCGTACCTTTGCGTTTGGGATATAATTTTGGAAAGGGAGTAAAAATTATGCAAAAGACGAGCAGGTTTTCGCGTCTGCTTACGCTGGTTACGGCTGTTGCCTTGGCAGTTTGTCTGCCTGTATCGGCGTATGCAGAAACCGAGACCACCGAGGAAGCTGCTGCACCCGCAGTAGTGGAGGAGGCTGCACAGGACAACACCGCTGACGAAGCTGCAAGCGAAGACAGCGCTTCCTGTGTGCGCGTGGTGGATGTTACCATTTTTATGGACACCACCAAGGGCCATTTCGAGAGCGATCCCGACAATGTTGCCCTGAATTATCTGAACCGTGCCGAGTTTGAGGAGACTCCGATCACTCTGCCCACCGTTATCGCAAACGAGGGCTGGGAGTTCAAGGGCTGGGACGTTTGGGGCAAAGAGCACTTTGTCCTGGGTGCCGATGCTACTGAGCTGGGCACCAGCGGCCTTGGTGCATTCCCGGTTGGCAGCCTGGTAGGCGGTATCTACCTGTACCCCATCTTTATGGAAGCTCCGAAGCCGGTTGAGCCTACTCCGACCACTCCGGTCGAGCCTACCCCGACCACTCCGGTTGAGCCTACCCCGACCACTCCGGTTGAGCCTACCCCGACCACTCCGGTTGAGCCTACCCCGACCACTCCGGTCGAGCCTACCCCGACCACTCCGGTCGAGCCTACCCCGACCACTCCGGTCGAGCCTACTCCGACCACTCCGGTCGAGCCTACTCCGACCACTCCGGTCGTGACCCCGACCACCCCGGTTACCCCGGAGACCACTCCGGCCAATACTCCGGCAAACACCCCGACTGAGGAAACCAATACTCCGGACAATACTCCGACCAACACCCCGGATGTTACCAAGTCCAACACCCCCGCTGATAACTCCAGCAAGATCATCCCGCAGACCGGCGTTTCCAGCACCAACAGCAACTCTGTTGCAGGTCTGGCCATCGTTCTGGTTGCCGCACTGGGCGGCGCTGCCGCTTACCTGTTCATCAACCGCAAGAAGCTGAACTGATAAGTGTAAAGTGATAGAGCTTTGAATTATTTAAAAACAGCCTTCGGCATTTGCCGAAGGCTGTTTTTGTGGTTAAGAACTTGAGTGAAGAAAAACCACCAGCTAAGCTGGTGGAATAAAAACGGCTTTAGCCCTAGACAAAGAGAAACCTCCCCGTAGAATAGAGTGTGGGTTTGCCAACCACATTCTAGGAACAGAGAGGTTTATCTTTGAAATGAAAAATAACAAAGACGTAGATAGTTTAAGCCATACGACATGGAGATGTCAATACCATGTAGTGTTTGCACCGAAATATCGGAGAATGGTGATGTTGCAAATCCGAAAGTGTACAACGGCGTGATGAGAAAACTAGAAAGGCTACAAAATGAGTGAGTTTTTGGAAACTGTAATTAAGGCTGACGCTGGGCATGTTTGGCGCGTGCTAGATGAATTTATGGATGCGCTAAAAGAAACAAAACCGGACGTGTATAGGGATTTGGTGCACGACTTGCAAAGAAAATAGGCAAATGTGTACAAAAGTGTGTACTAACAAAAGAAAACACCGTAGATTTTAACGAATCTACGGTGTTTTCTATGGTGCGCGGTACAGGACTCGAACCTGTGACCTCCTGCACGTCAAGCAGATGCTCTACCAGCTGAGCTAACCGCGCATGTCCTTGCGACTTATATACTATACCAAATCCAAGCAGAAAAAGCAAGCCCTTTTTTCGAAAAAAATGAAAAAATTCAGAAAATACATGAAATTGAACGCACCACCGCAAAAGAAATTTGCAAATGCGGAAGGGCTTTTCCTTGCCGCATACACGGCTTTGTGGTATACTGATACAGTTAAATGGGGATAGTGCACCCTTTTGCCGGTGCGGCGTTTCCTGAATAGATTCAAACACAGGGAAAGGGGATACTATGCGGGTTTTGGGCATCGACCCCGGCTATGCGATCGTGGGCTGGGGCGTTGTGGAATATGCAGGCAACCGTTTTGCGCCCATCGCTTACGGCGCAGTGTGTACCGATAAGGACACGCCGTTTGAACAGCGCCTGATTGAAATTTATGACGGCATCAAGGATATCTGTACCCGCTATCAGCCGGAAGCACTCTCCATTGAAAAGCTGTACTACCAGCATAACCAGACGACCGTCATCGGCGTGGCGGAAGCCCGCGGGGTGATTTTGCTGGCTGCCGCGCAGTGCGGCGTACCAATTTATGAGTACACCCCCATGCAGGTCAAGCAGGCTGTGACCGGGTATGGCAAGGCGGTAAAAAAGCAGATCCAGGAAATGACCCGCATCATGCTGCACCTGCAAACCATCCCCAAGCCGGACGATACAGCGGACGCCTTGGCCATGGCCGTAGCGCACTGTCACTGCTCCCGCAGCCGCCTGATGGGCACCGCCCGCCACTGGCGGCGCTCACCTTTGCAGCATCCAGTATTATCTGCGCTTTTGGCTTAGCATCTGCCGCACCTCGCTCGCTGTATCGGCATTTAGAATTATGCGGTATTGCCTTAGATATATCTTGGATAAGAAATAGGAACGAACGATGATTTATTCGCTGACCGGAAAAATCTTAAAGAAAACACTGGATACCGTGGTCATCAGCTGTGCTGGTGTGGGCTATGCGGTGCAGGTGCCCTTGACCACAGCCGAAAGCCTGCCCGCCCCCGGGCGGGAAGGCACGGTGTATACTGTGATGAACGTGACCGAAAACGATGTTTCGCTGTACGGCTTTGCCACCGAGGAGCAGCGCAGCTGCTTCAAGATGCTGACCAGCGTGAGCGGCGTTGGACCCAAGGCCGGGCTGGCCATTTTGTCCATCATGACGCCGGAGCGTGTGGCACTGGCGGCGTCCAGCGGGGACCACAAGGCGTTTACCAAGGCGAACGGCGTTGGCCCCAAGCTGGCCCAGCGTATTGCTCTGGAACTGAAAGACAAAGTGGGCAAGGGCCTGGCGGATGGCACTGGCTTTGGCGGCGGGGCCGCAGCAGCAGCGCCGGCTCCGTCCAGCGCACCCGCCCAGGCTGTGGCCGCACTGGTGGCGCTGGGGTACAACACCTCGGATGCTGCTGCGGCTGTGGCCCGCATTGACGAAACCCTGCCGGTGCAGGATATTATCAAAATTGCACTGCGCGGGCTTTCGCGTGCGTAAAGGAGTGACCTGAATGAGCCAAAATACGGAATATACGGTGGATCCCAGCCGCCTGGTCAGCCCGGACGCCGCCCCGGCCGATGCCGCCGAGGAACTCAGCCTGCGCCCCAAAACGCTGGATGATTATATCGGTCAGGAAAAGGCCAAAAACAATCTGCGCATTTACCTGCGCGCCGCCCAGCAGCGCGGGGAACCGATGGACCATATTCTGCTGTACGGCCCGCCGGGCCTTGGCAAAACAACGTTGGCCGGCATTGTGGCGCAGGAGATGGGCGTGCAGATCCGTATTACCTCCGGCCCGGCCATCGAAAAGCCCGGCGATCTTGCCGCTCTGCTGACCAATTTGCAGGAGGGCGATATCCTGTTCATTGATGAGATCCATCGCCTTTCCCGCCAGGTGGAAGAAGTGTTGTACCCCGCACTGGAGGATTACGCGCTGGATATCATGATCGGCAAGGGCCCCAGCGCCCAAAGCATCCGCATCAACCTGCCGCGGTTCACCCTGGTGGGCGCAACCACCCGCGCGGGCCAGCTGACCGGGCCCCTGCGTGACCGCTTTGGCATTCTGCTCAAGCTGGAACCCTACAGCCCGGATGAACTGGCTACCATCATCATGCGCAGCGCGGGCATTTTGAATATCCCCATCGACCGCCCCGGTGCGCTGGAGCTGGCCAAATGCGCCCGCGGCACCCCGCGTATTGCAAACCGCCTGCTCAAGCGTGTGCGTGACTTTGCCACCGTGGAAGGCGATGGGGCAATCGACGGCCCCACTGCTGTGGCAGCCCGCCGCCAGATGGATATTGACGAGCTGGGCCTGGATGAACTGGACCGCAGCGTGCTGCGTGCCATCATTGAGCTGTACGGCGGCGGTCCGGTGGGCCTGGATACCCTGGCGGCCAACCTTGGTGAGGAAAGTGTAACACTGGAAGATGTGTGCGAACCCTACCTGATGCAGATGGGTATGCTGACCCGCACCCCCCGCGGCCGCTGCGTGACCCGCCTGGCCTATGAGCATCTGAACATGCCCGTCCCCAAACACCTGCGCGCCGAAGACGCCGACGAGGTGGATGGGCAGCAGAGAATGTATTAAACAGGTAGGAGTTAGGAGTTTTTTGGCAGGGCAGGGCCGCAGGCCTTATTTTGAGCGGTGCGCAGCACCGCGGTCCACCAAAATTATTCTTTATTATTTATTCTTTATTCATTATAGTTCAATGTGTTGACTTTGATAGATGGAAAGGACTTGACGATATGGGTAAATTGTTTGGTACCGATGGTGTCCGCGGTGTGGCGGGCAAAGACCTGACTTGTGAATTGGCCCTGCAGATCGGCCGCGCAACTGCCGCAGAGCTGACCAGTCTGGACGGCCACCGTCCCCGTATTCTGATTGGCAAAGATACCCGTGTTTCCGGCGATATGCTGGAATGCACCCTGGCTGCCGGTTTGTGCAGTGTTGGCGCAGACGTTGACCTGCTGGGTGTGATCCCCACCCCCGGCGTGGCCTATCTGGTGCGCAAATACGGCGCAGACGCCGGTATTGTGATCTCCGCGTCCCACAACCCGATGGAGTTCAACGGCATCAAGATTTTCAAGGGCGATGGCTACAAGCTGCCCGATGAAGTAGAAAACCGCATTGAGGCTCATATCTTCAAAAACTGCGAGGATATCAAGATCTGTGATGGTGCCGAGATCGGCCGCGTTCACCGCCTGGATACCGCTGTGGATGACTATGTGGATGCTCTGGAGCAGCATATTGATGCAGATCTTTCCGGCCTGAATGTGCTGTTTGACTGCGCCAATGGTGCTGCTGCCAAGGTGGCGCAGAAACTGTTCCCCCGCCTGGGCTGCCAGTGCAGCTTTACCGGCACGTTGGATGACGGCGTTTCCGTTAACGATGGCTGCGGCTCCACACACCTGGACCGGCTGGAAAAGAAGGTCGTGGAAGGCGGCTTTGACTGCGGCATTGCCTTTGACGGCGATGCAGACCGCTGCCTGGCCTGCGATGAAAAGGGCGCAGAGATCGACGGCGACAAGATCATTGCGCTGGTTGCCAAGGATATGAAAGACCGCGGCCGCCTGGACGGAAATACCGCCGTGGTGACGGTTATGTCCAACCTGGGCTTTATGAAGTATATGCAGTCCATTGGCATTGACACCGCCCGCACCGCTGTAGGCGACCGCTATGTGCTGGAAGAGATGCGCGCCCGCGGTTATGCCATCGGCGGCGAGCAGAGCGGCCATGTTATTTTCCTGCACCACTCCACCACCGGCGACGGCGAGTTGACCGCAGGCAAGCTGCTGAAGCTGCTGGCCCGCAAGCACCGCGAAGAGGGTACCAAGATGAGCGAGCTGAACGCCGTTTACACCAAGTTCCCGCAGGTGCTCATCAACCTGACTGCCGACAAGGAGCAGAAGCAGGCTTATAAAGAAGATGAATACATTGCCGGCTTTATTGAGAGCCAGCAGCAGAACCTGATGGGCATGGGCCGCGTGCTGGTGCGTGTTTCCGGCACCGAGCCCAAGATCCGCGTGATGGTGGAAGGCGAGGATATGGAAGCCATCCAGTCCAGCGCAGAGCGCATTGCCGATATGATCCGCCAGCGTATTCCGGGGGTGTGCTGATGCGCCCCGCCGATACCTGGGTCGATTACGAGCTGATCGACGCAACGAATCATAACCGCCTGGAACGCTGGGGCAAAACGCTGCTCATCCGCCCCGACCCGCAGATCATCTGGAAAAACGAGGAAGTCAGCCCCCTGTGGGCCAGGGCAGACGCCATCTATTACCGTTCCGCCAAGGGCGGCGGCCAGTGGGACTACCACAAAAAGCTGCCCCAGAAGTGGAACATCAAATGGCAGGACCTGACGCTGATCGTCAGCCCCACCGGCTTTAAGCATACCGGCGTCTTCCCGGAGCAGGCTGTGAACTGGGCCTGGTACCAGGAAAAGATCAAGGCCGCCGACCGTCCCGTCAAGGTGCTCAACCTGTTCGGCTACACCGGCGGCGCAACATTGGCCTGCCTGGCCGCCGGTGCCAGCGTGACCCATGTGGATGCTTCCAAAGGCATGGTAGCCTGGGCACGGGAAAACGCCCAGGCCAGCAGCCTGGCCGACCGCCCCTGCCGCTGGATCGTGGATGACTGTGCCAAGTTTGTGCAGCGCGAGATCCGCCGCGGCAGCCGCTATGACGCCGTTATCATGGACCCGCCCAGCTATGGCCGCGGCCCCAACGGTGAGATCTGGAAGCTGGAAGATAACGTCTATGACCTCATCACCCTGACAGAACAGGTGCTCAGCGATAAGCCGCTGTTCTTTGCCATCAACTCCTACACCGAGGGCCTGAGCCCGGCAGTTATGGAGTATGTGCTCAAAACCACCCTCTGCCCCAAGGTGGGCGGCCACACCAGCTGCGATGAGATCGGCCTGCCCGTAACCGCCACCGGAGCACCGCTCCGGCGGCTGCGGCACGGCATCTGCGTTGCCAAAATGCTCGATAATACACAAAGTATTATCTGCGCTTTTTGCTTAGCAGCTGCCGCACCTCGCTCGCCGTATCGGCACTTAGAATTATGCGGTATTGCCTTAGCTCCTTTCAACTCCTAACTCCTCACTCCTACCTCCTAACTAAAAATTTTGGATCACACTATTATTCAGAATAGGGGATACCACATGAAAGAAAACGATATTTTACAGGCGCAGGATGTGCGGTTCCGGTATGATACGGAGCAGCCGAACTTTGCTGTGGACGGGGTGTCGATGGAAGTACACCGCGGCGAGTTTGTGGCTGTGCTGGGTGCCAACGGCTGCGGCAAATCGACCCTGGCCAAGCATTTTAACGCCATTCTGCTGCCGGAAAGCGGCACCGTGCTGGTGGAGGATATGGACACCCGCACCGATGAAAAGCTGTACGACATTCGCCAGAAAGTGGGCATGGTGTTCCAGAACCCGGACAACCAGATCGTTGCCACCGTGGTGGAAGAGGACGTTGCCTTTGCGCTGGAAAACCTTGGCGTGCCCACCGGGGAAATGCGCACCCGCGTGGATGACGCCATGAAGCTGGCGGGGATCTATGAACAGCGCAATAAAGCGCCGCACAAGCTTTCCGGCGGTCAAAAGCAGCGCGTTGCCATCGCGGGCGTGATTGCCATGCGGCCGGACTGCCTGATTCTGGATGAATCCACTGCCATGCTGGACCCCCGCGGCCGCGCCCAGGTAATGAAAACCATCCGCAACCTGCGGGATGCAGGCATTTCCATTGTGTCCATTACCCACTATATGGAGGAAGCCGCCCAGGCCGACCGCATATTGGTCATGAGCCGCGGACGCATTGTGATGGAGGGCACCCCCAAACAGGTGTTCAGCCAGACCAAGCGGCTGCATGGCTACCACCTGGATGTACCCCAGGCCACCGAGCTGCGGGATGAACTGGCCGCCGCCGGCCTGCCTATGCCGGAAAACATCATTACCCCCGAAGAATGCGCCAAGGCCATTTTTGACCTGCTGAAATAAAATGCCGTGCCTTTTGGGCGGCAACACCCTTGTAGGGCGGGGTCACCCGCCCCCGCCGCTTCTGCGAGAAAACCCAAACAACCAATTTTCCCCAACCAGAAAAGGCACAGACTGCACCCGGCAAAAGAGGGACCGGGGCGGTACCGTGCGGGAAGGAATGTAACGTGTCAGAGATCATTAAAGTGGAACATCTGCGCTATGTGTATAACGCCGGTATGCCGGACGAAACCGCAGCGCTGGATGATGTGAGCTTCTCGATTGAAAAAGGTGATTTTGTCGGTGTGATGGGCTCGACCGGGTCCGGCAAATCCACGCTGATCGCCCATTTCAACGGCCTGAACCGCCCCACCAGCGGCAAGATCATTATTGATGGCCGCGATATGTGGGCGGAGGGCGAAAACCTGCGGGATTTCCGCTTCCTTGTGGGGCTGGTCATGCAGTACCCGGAATACCAGCTGTTTGAAGAAACCTGCTGGAAAGATATCGCCTATGGCCCGCGCAACATGGGCCTGGATGAAGAAGAGATCACCCGCCGCGTCAAGCGCGCGGCAGAGTTTGTTGGCCTGGATGAAGCGCTGCTGCAAAAAAGCCCGTTTGAACTTTCCGGCGGGCAAAAGCGCCGCGTTGCCATTGCGGGCGTTATGGCCATGGAGCCCAAGATCCTGGTGCTGGACGAACCCGCAGCAGGCCTTGACCCCGAAGGCCGCGATACCATCCTGAGCCAGATCCGCAACTACCACGAGCAGACCGGCATCACGGTCATTCTGGTCAGCCACTCAATGGAAGATATCGCCCGCTATGCCAACCGCGTACTGGTGATGAGCAAGGCGAAAGTGGCCATGTATGACACGGTGGAAAAGGTCTTTGCCCGCGCACCGGAGCTGCTGGAACTGGGGCTTTCCGTTCCGCAGGTCACCCAGGTGTTTTTGATGCTGAAAGCAATGGGCATGGAGATCGACACGGATGTGTACACCGTGCCCTATGCGGTCAAAACCGTGCTGAAAGCCTGGAACGCCAAACACCCGGACAAAGCCGTTCCGCTGCCGCAGAACCACAAAACCGTACAGGAAGGGGGCGCTGACTGATGCTGCGTGATATTACCATTGGCCAGCACTTCCCCGGCAACTCGGTGGTGCACCACTGCGACCCGCGCTTAAAAATTATTGCCACCATTGCCTACATCATTGTGCTGTTTATGGCGTCCAACCCGCTGGGCATTGCGCTTTCGCTGGCGCTGCTGGCTCTGCTGTACAAAGTGGCGCAGATTCCAATCAAGCTGATCGTCAAGAGCTTAAAGCCGATCGTTCCCATTGTGCTGTTCACCGCGGTACTCAACCTGTTCTTCATCACCGGCGAGGGCGAACCGCTGGTACACTTTGGCTTTATCCACATCTACCGCGAGGGGGTGAGCTATGCAGTGCTGATGGCGGTGCGCATTGTGGCATTGATCGCCGGCACCAGCCTGTTGACCTACACCACCAGCCCCATTGTGCTGACGGATGCCATTGAAGCGCTGCTGAAACCCTTTGCCAAGCTGCACCTGCCGGTGCATGAGCTTGCCATGATGATGACGATCGCCCTGCGGTTTATCCCGCTGCTGATCGATGAGACCGAAAAGATCATGAACGCCCAGAAAGCCCGCGGCGCAATGCTGGATAACGGCAAGTTCATGGACCGCATCAAGGCATTGGTGCCGGTGCTGATCCCCCTGTTCATCAGCGCGTTCCGCCGTGCGGACGAGCTTGCCATGGCCATGGAATGCCGCTGCTACCACGGCGGCGAGGGCCGCACCCGCCTGAAGGTGCTCAAGTTCGGCGCGCTGGACGTAAAATGCGCCGTTGTTCTCACCCTCTGCCTCGCCGTCATCCTCTCCACCCGTTGGCTCATGGCGGGAATCTGAAATTAGGTAGGAGGTAGGAAGTAGGAGTTAGGAATTGAAGGTGCGGCTTGCGCCGCAATTTTGGAATAGGGGAAAAGCTGATATTCAAAATGTGCGCACCAGCGCACACCAAAAACTCCTCACTCCTACCTCCTAACTCAAAAGGTGTCCCATGAATATTCTCCTCTGGCTTGCCTACAAGGGCACAAATTATTCGGGGTTTCAGGTGCAGCCCAATGGGGTTACGGTGTGTGCGGTGGTGCAAGATGCTATGCAGAGCGTGTTTGGCACCCGGCCCGATGTAAAGGGCTGTTCCCGCACCGATGCCGGGGTGCATGCCCGGCGGTTTGCCCTGAACTTCCATTATGATGGCCGCATCCCGGTGCAGCGCATCCCGCTGGCGTTGAACGCCCGCCTGCCCATGGATGTGCGGGCACTGGCAGCGCAGCAGGTGCCGGATGATTTCCACGCCCGCTATGCTGCCCACGCCAAAACCTACCACTACCGCCTGCGGTGCAGCGCGGTGGATGATCCCTTTGATTATGAGACCTGCCACCGGGTCAACGGCCCGCTGGACCTTGCCGCCATGCAGGCGGCGGCTGCCCATTTTGTTGGCAGGCATGACTTTTTGGCGCTGTGCGCTTCGGGTTCTTCAGCCGCAGCCCACGGCGATACGGTGCGCACCATCACCGCCTGTACCGTGCAGCAGGATGGCGAGCTGTATACCCTGTCCGTAACAGCGGACGGCTACCTGTACAACATGGTGCGCATTCTGGCCGGTACGGTGCTGCAGGCGGGTCTTGGCAAAATGAATCCGGCCGCTGTGCCCGCTCTGCTGCAAAGCAGGAACCGCGGCCAGGCCGGCCCCACGCTGCCCGCCAGGGGGCTGTTTTTGTGGGATGTGCAGTACCCGGATTTAGAGCGCCCGAACGACTGAAACAACTAAGGCAATACCGCATAATTCTAAGTGCCGATACGGCGAGCGAGGTGCGGTAGCTGCTAAGCCAAAAGCGCAGATAATACTGGATGCTGCAAAGGTGAGCGCCGCCAGTGGCGGAAACAGCGAACCAAAGCAGGGGCAGCGGTCGCAGAGTGCGAGGGGCTTTTGCCCCCGAAGCACGATGCGGGTACCGCAACCCGACATTATCG
>PPYF01506786.1_pt1 | contig 25478 bp, 22 predicted proteins | sample 1559871 | NCBI WGS metagenome assembly PPYF01 (sample SAMN08240021, study PRJNA423297) | Human gut metagenome, whole genome shotgun sequencing project. | reverse complement strand
TATTTCCTTATTCGGTATAGCGGAGGCGGCTGTCAATTCGACATAATTTTCTTGTGATACTTTACCGTACATGAGCATTCGCACCGGGGTTGTCGTTGCCGTAGCCCTCCATCAGATTGACCACACCCCACACGGCAAGGCCAGCACCGAGGGCAATAACGAGAGTCTGCAGGACCGTGACTGCCTGAGTGATAAATGCCATAGATTTTTCCTCCTGATTTCATGTTGTTTTTTGAAAATGGGCATAAAAAAGAAGCCCCGTCGCTGTTCTGCTTTGAACCTTGCCGTCAGGCTCGGCTCACTGCGCAGTGCAGCGACGGGGCTTTAGTCTTCTTTGATCTCTCCCATATCATAGAGATCAAAGGTGTCGGTGGGCTTGACCACCAGCTTGTGGGAGCGGTATTTCTCGATGTCAAAGGCGTTCCGCTTATCGTAGTCAGCCAGCAGTTTGTATCTTGGATGCTTCGTTATGTCGTACTTATCACTGAGAAAAGGTCTCACGCCTCTAAGCTGCAAGATACATTTGCTGCCGTCCATGACGGCGATTTCGTCCTGAGACATCAACTCCTTACCGACCTTCTGATAGTTCAGCCCATAGGAATTGTTGGTGGAACGGGTTTCCGAAGTGTTGTATAGGTCAATCGTTTCCTTGCCCAGCACTTCGCTGAGTTCTTTCAGAGTGGATTTTTCCTTTCCGCCGAGGAATAGGGTGCAGTCGCAGTTTCCCGCAATCGTGTCAGCCGCATCCTTGTAGATGGTCTTGAGCTGCGACTGGGACTGCAAGATGATTGCCGCCGAGATTTCCCGGCTGCGGATGGTGGCGATGAGCTTATCGAACTTCGGTATCTGGCCGATGTTCGCAAACTCGTCCAGAAGACAGCGGACATGAACAGGCAGTCTGCCGCCGTACTCGTCATCCGCCTTATCACAGAGCAGATTGAACATCTGAGAATACATGATGGCACAGACAAAATTGAAGGTGTCATCCGTATCGCTGATGATCACGAACAGGGCCGTTTTCCTGTCTCCGAGGGTGTCCAGCTCCAATTCGTCGTAGCTCATCAGCTCCCGCAGCTCTGCAATGTCAAAGGGAGCAAGTCTGGCACCGCAGCTAATCAGGATCGATTTGGCCGTCTTGCCAGCCGACAGTTTGTATTTTCGGTACTGCTTCACCGCAAAGTGATCCGGGTCTCTGGCCTCCAACTCGTCAAACATGATGTCCACCGGATTTTTGAAGTTCTCGTCATCCTCTCTGGCTTCCGAGGCATTGATCATTTCGAGCAAGGTAGTAAAGTTTTTCTCGTGTTCCGGTGCCTCGTACCAGATGTACCCGATGAGGGCTGTATAGTAGAGCTTTTCAGCCTTCACCCAAAAATCTTCGCCGGACTTATCGCCGTCTCCCTTCGTGTTGACGATAATTGTATTGACCAGCTTGAGGATGTCCTTCTCGCTGCGGATGTACGAGAATGGGTTATAGTGCATGGATTTTTTGAAGTTAATCGTATTCAGCGACTTGATCACATACCCGTTTTTCTCAAGCATTTTGCCCGTTTCCACCAAGAGGGTGCCTTTCGGATCGGTGACTATGAAGCTGACCGGATAATCCTTCGAGACGCACTGCATGAGGTTGGGCTTCACAAAAAAACGGGTTTTGCCGGAACCTGAACCGCCGATGACCATGATGTTCTTATTCCGGGCATACTTTGGCTGCTTCGGGCGGCTGTTCATGGTCAGCGCCTCGGTCTGGGTAAGGATGACATTGTTTTCAAAATTGTCATCCATATACGGCCTGATGTCCTCCGGCTTGCCCCATCGGGCAGATCCGTATTCTTCGCCCTGACGGAACTTCTTGCGGTTTTTGCCTTTCATATAAACCGCCAGCTTGAGCAAAGCGCCTGCCGCTGCGCCGATGAGCAAGTCAACCGGATGAAAGCTGGGCAGAGGATTTGCAAATGCTGTCCCGAAGTTGGCAAAGCCCCCGGTGAGCTTATCAATCAGCTCAGTTCCGGGAGCCTGTCTGAACAATGCAGCGATCTTGTCCACGAAATAGAACGCGAACACATACGGGAAGTTGAGAAGAATAAGGCGTTTGGTGTCGAGCTTCTTTTTCACAGCTCCACGCCCCGATCCTTGACCTTGACCTTCTCCTTGTGCTTGGCCTTGGACTGCTCTTGTTCATGGGAGAGCTTGCGCCGGAGAGAAGGCTTGTCCTTCTGCTTGACTGTCCTTGCGGAAAACTCCTTGAAAGCCTGTGTCATCACATCCACATCACGCCCTTTGAAGAATACGATGTAGCGTGGCGGCTCTTCCGAAGTGTCCTTCTTGAGCGCATAGTCAATCCCGTATTTGTTGGCGGTGCGCTGGAAGGACTTGATATTTCCGTCGGTCACCTCAATGTTGCTGATGGCGGCATTCTGAGCCACGAGATGCTTGATGGACTGCTTGCCCCTGTAAGTCTTGGGCTGAGAGGCGGTTTTCTGAGCCTTCTCAATTTCCTCCACGAACTTCTTGAGAGCTTTGTCCAGCACCTCAGCAGTGATTTTGCCGCCCTTGATGGCGATAGCAACAACTTTGGTATTTACTTCATCCTGCATGGGAACCTCCTTTCTAAGAATCGCGAGATCAGTTCAACACTAAGGTGGTACTCCCCGATAAAAAATGATTGTCACGTTTGATACCTCCTTCCTGAGTGGATTACTTCCGACCGTAGAGATCATGATTTACAAGAGCCGAATAGTAGTTGTCCATTGTCAGGGATGCGTTATACAGTGTCGTGAGCATATATGCTCTGATGTTCCGAATGTCGGAAGGGCATTCATCCATTGCATGAAGGACATACTCTATATGGCTGCTGTTGAGCTTGAGAAAACGGGACTTTACCACTTGCTGCGACATTTCCTCGCCGTTGATACGGATAGTGGGACGAGTGGAACAAATCGCGTCCAGCATGATCTCGACTATTTCATTTACACGGTCAGTATCAAACCGGTGATCCTGAGAGAGTATTTCAAGCTCAAGATTATCTCGGATAAGCTCTTCATATCTCGCTCTTTCGTCAATCCCATCCATCCCATCAAGATTGATAGATTGATACTTACTCAAAGAGTTATTTCTTTCTTGAGTAATTACTTGATTAGTATTTATTTGTGCCGGGTTTCCCTCGTGTGGTTTATCCATGTCTGGCTTATCCATATCGGGATTTTCCATGTGTGGACTGCCCGTATCTGGTGATACCGGTTGTGGCTCTTCAAATATGTCGAAGATTGTGCTGCTCAATCTGCCTTTGCTGTCCCGTTGTCGATGCCGGACAAGATAGCCATGTCTCTCAAGTTCTCTGAGCGCGGAGAGAATAGCGTCGGGACCTTCCTTGCAGATCGCAGACAAGCCGCGAGTTGAAAACTTCCAGCCGTCATTGAACGAGAGCATCTTTGAAAGAAGACCGACTGCCTTGAGGGACAGATTCTTGTCTCTGAGGTGGAAGTTCGCCATGACCGTATAACCGCGATTTTTGTTTACGCGATAGACTGCCATGTGATCAGCTCTCCTTTACTTCGTCCTGAGCCGTCCGTCTGGTAGATAGCTTCACCGGGTAATATGGGCATTCATCGAAGACGCAGGACTGATATTTCCAATGGGGACGATGGAAGCAGCAGGATCGGCATTCCGGGCAGATACCATCACAGCCGCTATCGTAGTGGTTATACGGCGTTTCTTTCATCAATGCCTCAAACGCCAATGAGCATCCTTTCGGGTACATTTTGCTTACCTCCATTTTTGTGATAGAAATAGAAAAAGCCCCGTCATTGTTCTGCTACGCGCAGTGCAATAACGGGGCTTGCCGTGTATTAAGTTTTTGCAGGAATTACAGAAAACTTACGGTTTACTGTTTGGACAAAATCAGCGAAACACCATTTGAAAGGGATATTATATCAACCAACTGTGAATGCTGCGTGACATCATTCATCAATCTGGTCAAAGAAGCTGCTTATCCAATTTTTTTAATTCTTTCAAGAAGGTCGAAACGAACAGTAGATGTCGCCAAGATTTTCTTTGTATGCCGCATGAGTATGGCGATATAAGAAACTCCGCAAGACCGATTTTGGGAATAATAAACTTTCCTGAAATTTTGAAGCCAACGAGCTTCTTGGCATTACACCAACGATAAATTGCTGTGCTGCTGTAACCGGTTATTTCCATTGTTTCCTCAACAGACAACAAATCACCATAAGAGGCAAGTTCTGTTCGTGTGTATTCTTCAAAGAGTTTTCTTTCAATCTCCGATAGACTACTCAACTCATATCTGAATGTATTTCGTGATCTCCGATAACCTGAACGATCTCGATACCAATGATCCGGTGCGCCATATTTCTCAGGATGTATTTCACGGTCAATCAAATAAGTTATTACATCGTCGGTACGGATTGTGTACCGGCGTGTTTTTTTGCCAGTGTCCTTACAAGGGACTAATCCGTTTTGCAGAAGGTGAAGGGCTGTTGCTTTGCTGATGTGAGCTATCCGATAGAACTGGTCTTTGGAGATTGTTTCAGGATAGGCTCTGCGGATAGCATCATATTTTTTCTCTGTTTCAGTCATGCTGATAACCACCTTTTTAGGTATTCGGTACAAGGTAGGTGTTATCTGCATTTATAGGGGTTTGTTCTCCCCTTGTTCTCCCCAAAATCCCTTTCAAAACTCGTTTTCTCCCCTGAATCGAGCAAAAGAGGGGATTCATTCGAACTCCTTTTATATCAAGGTTTTTGGGCGTTTGACGCCCGAAAAGCCTTGATATTGCTCACTTTTTCGAAGTCCTTCATTGTCCGCTAAGTTCCCCTATTTCCTCTAAAGTTCCAAAGCCTGACTATGACTCGAAATAATGGGGTGCATTCCACCCCAAGGATGCGAATGGGCGCACTAAACCCTTGGTTTACAACACGTCCGAAATCGTCTATTCGACAGACTACGACAAGATTGGACGCAATTCAACAAATATTAGCCCTTCCGTGATAGGACAGGTCTTTTACGAGAATAGATTTGTGGAGGAACACACCATGCCAACACTGGAATGGATCGGAAAAAGTAAAGTCATCAATCACCATCAGGAAGTGCCGTTCCGGGTGTTGGAGCGCCAATACAGCTATGACGAGCAGGGCCAGCATGAAGAAGATAACGGCAGCGAAAATATGATTATCCGGGGCGATAATCTGGAGGCCCTGAAAGCCCTGTTGCCCCGGTACGAGGGGCGCGTCAAGTGCATCTACATCGATCCGCCCTACAACACGGGCAACGAGGGCTGGGTCTACAACGATAATGTCAACGACCCAAAAATCAAGAAGTGGCTGGGCGAGGTTGTCGGCAAAGAGGGCGAAGACCTGACCCGCCATGACAAATGGCTGTGCATGATGTATCCCCGGCTGAAGCTGCTGCAAAAGCTGCTGGCGGAGGACGGGGTTATTTTTATCAGCATTGATGATACGGAATATGCCAATCTGAAATTGATTTGTGACGAGATTTTCGGAAGCAACTGCTTTGTTTCCAATATTTCATGGCAGCGTACATATTCCACACGCAATGATTCCAAAGGCATCGTAAACGAAGTTGAACATCTGCTGGTTTACAGCAAGCAGCCCGATTGGAATCCAAACAAATTGCCTCGAACAGAGGAAATGAACTCAAAGTACAAAAACCCAGACAGCGATCGGACTCTCTGGCGCACAGATAACGCCTTTGCACCGGGTGCGGCTACACACCAAGGTATGGTTTACGCGATTCAACATCCATTTACGGGGAAAATGCTCTACCCTGCAAATGGCCGTTGCTGGACATTTGGGCAAGATCAAATGCTGGAAATTATGCGTGGCTGGTGTGATTATGAACTGCGTGATTTGAACGACGCTCATGAGCGCGCTGTTGTTTGCGGTGTTGCTGATGAGGATGTGCGGCAGGGTGTTCAGGCAATCGTTCTTTCTGAGCCCCTTGAGATATCCGCGCAAAAAGCACAAGCGGTTTATGATCGCGGACAATGGCCTCGATTCTTCTTTACAAAGGGTGGAAAAGGCGGCATCGCGCGGAAAACCTATCTTGAAAATGTCGGCGGGAAACTCCCTACCAATTTCTGGCCATTTTCTGAAACAGGTCACACTGATGAAGCCAAGAAAGAAATGCTGGCCATTTTTGACGGGAAAGCCACTTTTGATACTCCGAAGCCTCGACGTTTGCTGGAGTTTGTACTGAAAGTTGCCGGAAGTGAGGATGCGCTGATTCTTGACTCCTTCGCCGGTTCCGGCACCACCGCCCACGCCGTTCTGAATATGAACAAAGCCGACGGCGGACACCGCAAGTTCATTCTTGTCGAGATGATGGACTATGCCGACAACATTACTGCCGAGCGGGTGAAGCGGGTCATCCAAGGCTACGGCGAGGGCAAAACGGGCGTGGAGGGTACGGGCGGCAATTTCAGCTTCTACGATCTGGGCGAACCGCTGCTTGTGGGCGATTGCCTGAACGAAGCTGTTGCCCCCGAAAAAATCCGGGAATACATCTGGTTCATGGAAACCAAAACGCCCTATGCCCCTCCTGCTGGGGACAGCCCCTATTACCTCGGTAACCACAACAGCACGGGTTACTACTTCTACTATGAGCCGCAGCGCGTGACGGTTTTGGACTATGCGTTTCTTGCCACCATCAAAGAAAAAGCCGATGGAACGGTCATTTATGCCGACCGCTGCTCCATCGGTGAGGACAAGCTGGCGCAGATGGGGATCACCTTCAAGAAGATTCCCCGTGACATCAGCAGACTGTAAAGGGGGTGTTCGCTATATGGAATTAAAAAGCTATCAGAAAAAGGTCATAGCGGACTTGACCCGCTATTTGGAACTGCTGAATGAAACCAAGAATTATGAAGCGGCGTTCCGCTTCTTCTGGCAGGAAAAAAGTGCACCGTCTCTGGGGTACTATCAGGATATTCTGCCCGGTGTCCCTAACCTCTGCTTCAAGGTGCCCACAGGCGGTGGGAAGACCTTTATCGCCTGTAATGCCATTCGCCCCATTTTTGACGCTCTGCCTGTTACCAAGACAAAGGCAGTGGTATGGCTCGTTCCCTCGGACGCAATCCTGGCGCAGACGGTGAAAGCCCTCAAAGACACACAACATCCCTACCGTCAGAAAATCGACGTGGATTTTGGCGGGCGTGTGGAGGTCTACACCAAGCAGGAGCTTTTGAACGGGCAGAACTTCAATCCCACTGCCGTCACCGAACAGCTTTCCATCATGGTGCTGTCCTATGATTCTTTCCGTGGGCGCGGCAAGGAGGGCTTGAAAGCCTATCAGGAGAACAGCAATCTTGCCGAGTTCGCCAAGGTGCTTGGCAAGCCCGACAGCCCCATTGAAAAGGCGGACGAAACCGCCCTGTTCCAGATTATCAATCAGCTTAACCCGCTGGTGATTGTGGACGAGAGCCACCACGCCCGGTCTGATCTCAGCCTTGAAATGCTGGAGAACTTCAATCCCTGCTTTGTTCTGGATTTGACCGCTACGCCGAAAAAGGAGAGCAATATTATCTCCTATGTGGACGCGGTGCAGCTCAAGGGCGAGAACATGGTCAAGCTGCCTGTGATCGTCTACAACCGGGACAGTCAATCCGATGTGCTGATTGACGCTATCGATTTACGAAATAAGCTGGAAGAACTTGCAAATGCGGAGTATGCCAAAACAGGCAAATATATCCGCCCCATCGCCCTGTTCCAGGCACAACCCAAGGGCAAGGAAGATGCGACCACTTTTGAAAAGCTGCGGGACAAACTGGTGGACGCCGGTATCCCCGCAGAACAGATCGCCATTCGCACCGCCGATGTGAATGAACTGAAAAATGTGGATTTGATGTCTCCCGATTGTCCTGTTCGCTATATCATCACGGTCAACGCCTTGAAAGAGGGCTGGGACTGCCCCTTTGCCTATATTCTTGCCTCTCTTGCCAACAAGACCAGCCAGGTGGATGTGGAGCAGATTTTGGGGCGCATTCTCCGTCTGCCCCATACACGCCAGCACACACAATCGGCTTTGAATATGTCCTATGTGCTGACTTCCTCCAACGATTTTCACACTACCGTGCAGCACATCATCAAGGGATTGAACAGTGCAGGATTCAGCGACAAGGATTATCGTCTGGCCGAACCTGTGAAGCCCCAGGTCTCGGAGCAGCCCCCGGTGCAGATCGACATTACCGAACTGCAAGGAGTTTCCGATACGGAAGCCCCTTCGGAAACGGAGCAGGACGATTTTGCAGGGCTGGATGGGAAATCCATCGGGGCAGAACTGCAACGCCGCCGGGAACAGGAAAAATCCTCAGAAATTACCCCGAAAGCTGGCAGTATGCTGGATGATGCCAATAAAGCCGGTGAAGCGTACAACAACGCCGTAAAACAGGGGCAGGATGATCCGCAGATTCAGAATCTTCCTTGGGAGGTGCGGGAACAAGTGGCTACTTTCCGTGTTCGTCCTCAATTCCAGAGTGACCTTGAAACTCTTGTGATCCCTCAATTTTTCCAGGTGATCCCCGATACCCTGTTTACGGAAGGTACGCTGGAACTGCTTGAAAAAGAACAGCTCGCCGAAGGCTTCACGCTGAAAGGAAAGGCATACGACATTGATTTTGCCGCAGCTGATGATGAGATTGCCGAGGTCGATGTGCGGGCAAACGAGGGTGGCTTGCCCAAGGTATTCAAAATGACCAGTGCAGAACAGCGGTATTTCAAGGAATACTTCAATAACCTTCCGCCTGAAAGCCGTGTGCGCCAGTGCAAGGATATGATGTTCAATCAGCTTAATAAGCTGAACATGGTGGACGCTGCCGAACTGAAAGCCTACATAAACCGCATCGTGGACGATATGGACAAGGCACAGATCGCCGCTATGGAGAAGGCACCGCTGGGATATGCCAAAAAAATCAGAGAAAAGGTTGAATCCCTGCTGGATGCACATTATCGGGAAACCTTTGTAAAATGGCTGGAAACCGAACGCATCGTATGCCAGCCGTCCTATCGGCTGCCGTCAGTTATTCATCCCACGACCAGCACAGACATATATGGCGGTTCTTTGTATGAAGCCGAGGATGGCGACATCAACAAGCTGGAACAGGATTTGATTATGGAGTTGACCGCCCTTCCGAATGTTCGCTGGTGGCACCGCAATCTCTCCCGGCATGGATTTGCCATCAACGGCTATATCAAGCACTACCCGGACATTATGATTATGACCCAGAGCGGCAAGATTATCTTTGCAGAAACCAAGGGCGAGCATCTGAAAAACGATGACAGCCGGGAAAAGATTGAATTGGGACGCGCGTGGCGGACTGCCGCCGGGAGCCAGTACCGTTATTACATGGTGTTCAGGGATGGAGAAAATCTCCTACCGGGAGCTGTCAGCATGAGCCAGTTTGTGGAGACGATAAAGGCACTGTAAACGCAGGCTAATCTCGATTAAAGGAGGTCCTTTGCTTTGAAGTTTTGTAATTTTCTCCTTCGCGTTGATGGCACTCGGGAGGCTTCGATGGATGATTTTCAGCAAGTTCTTAAAGTGGGCCTCCGAACATACAAACCTGATCGCCAGAAGTATTTGTATTCTATCGAAATGGACATCATCGAAGGACGATATTTCTGGATGGCTTGTGATTATGATGATGCTGTTCGATTCAGGGATTATGTTATAAACAAGGAAACTGGCGAAAAAGAGCCTAATCCTCGGTCTAAAGAACAGATTGAGCCGCGACAGCAGTTTTTTGCCTGCTATGACTGTAACACGCATTTCCTGTACCTAAATGATCTTACAAGGCGTAGCTTTTTGCAGCAATATCTTAGTGAAACACTTCAAAAGGACTTTCAAATCAATAACATCTATACCTCAGTAGATGAATTTTGCAGCAAAATAAAAACTATACGGGGATTTCAGTATACTCAGGTGGATAACCTATTTGGAAGGAGTAGCGATTTGTTCGCCCAAGTAGGAAATATCTGGGGACAGGATTTGCCGAGTAAAATTCAGTTAAAGGTTGCATATGGAGATATTCCAGTACATGGTGGCGGAAGGCAAATTATTGACGTTTTCAGCCGTCATAAAGGTGAGTTTGAAAATGTTGTAATTATCGGGAGCGACGACACAGGAGTTGAGCATACTTTTGACTTCTCATCAGTATTAAAGCACCTCGTTATTTCTCCTGTGAAAGATGAAAATGAACATTTTGACCCCACAGAAGTGAGGAACCTTCTGTTGCGCGAACTGAGGTGATTCCTTATGTATAGGCGGCACAAAATACTTCTTCTTGTTTGCTTTGGTGGGATTTTTCTCATAGCATTTTTCTTCAACTGGGAGTTTTATGCTGTTGCGGAAGCCGCTATCACCGTAGCATCCATTGCAATGGGCGTGTATATTGCAGCTGTATCAGCCCTCTTAGGAAGCCAGTATGCAAAAGACCTAAAAGGAAAAACGGACAAAGAGTACCCTACCAAAACTCTCTTGGGCGTTTTAGCAGACTATTTTCGCTTGGCAGGGATTGCGTGTGTCTTACTGATAATTATTAGTTGTGCATTTCTAATTCCCACCAATATGGATCTTTCCAGTAATTACTTGCTTTATCTTCTCAGATGTGGATCGGCATTCTCTTATGCGATTTTCGCTGCCAATATTCTATTACTCTGGCTTATCCTCATTTTTTTAGTTAATTCATTGGGGAAATCCGTAAAGTAACTACACCATGGTTATTTCCATGGATAGTGTTTGAAGCGCGCTTATCTCAGTAAATAAACACAACATTGATTCCGGGGCGGCAGGGCATTCTGCCGCCCTCTATTTATGTTGGCAGCCCGATAGTTTTCGGTATGTCATAGAAATAATGGAAGATAAGGTGGTGATTCCGTGAAAAGTCAAAATTTACTGAAAAAGGAGGTGGTATGCCCATGCAGCGCAAAAGAATAATTGCGTTCTCGGTGCAGGAGGCAGGATATGGCCAAAACGCTTGATCCCAAAATGATTGAGGCCGAGCGGCAGACCAGCAGCCGAGCTGAGCGCAGAGAACAAAAACGTCGCCAGATGCAGGACGAGATTTCCTATAATCAGCGCGGAAATGGTGTCATTGTCATCCCTCCGCAAAAACAGCGAGAAATAGCAGCGGAACCACCCAAGCTCCGCGTTGCGGCATATTGCCGCGTCAGCACGCAGGAGGAACAACAGATCGGCAGTTTCGATATGCAGATTCATCATTTTACCAAGAGAATTGAAGCCAATCCGCAATGGGAACTGGTTGAAATCTATCAAGATGAAGGGATAAGTGCAACTACCGTAGAAAAGCGTCTGGGCTTTCAGAAAATGATTGCCGACGCGGTGGACGGAAAAATTGACTTAATCCTCACGAAAAGCATCAGCCGTTTTGGTAGGAATATCGTGGATATTCTGGACAATCTGCGAACACTTTCTGCTCTGAATCCCCCTGTTTCCGTCGAGTTTGAAACGGAGGGAATTACCTATACCGGTGATGGACGGAATAACCTCCTGATCTCACTATTGGCTGCTCTGGCTGAAATGGAATCCCAACAAAAGAGTGAGGCCATTAAAGCAGGTATTCGCTGGCGTATGGCGGAGGGCATTTACAAGTTCTCTGTGCAGAACACGTTGGGCTTCTACCGCGACCACTTTGGGCGGTTGGTTATCGAACCTACCGAGGCACGAATTGTCGAGTATATCTACGAAAGCTGCTTGGAGGGCGCAACGCCAGCGGAAATAGCCGCTGCCCTGACAGAGCAGGGGATCAAATCTCCCATGGGTAATGACCTCTGGTCTGCCGGTACTGTCCGCAGCATCCTCCGAAATGAGAAATACTGCGGTGATGCCTTGATGCAGAAAACCTATACCAAAGATTTCCGCACACACAAGTCGGTTAAAAACACGGACTTGAATATGTATTTCAAGGAAAACCATCACACAGCGATTATCAAAAAAGAGGATTGGATAACAGTACAGAAACTGCTGTCAGAGCGGCACAGCACGGCAAAACGAGCTGCATTGCGTCGCCTGAGCAATCACTTCGTCGCATACCGCGTGAAAGATGGTCTTTTCAAGGGCTATCTGATCATGGACTCCCGATGGTCTTTTATGGAACGTCAGGAATTTATGAAAATCGTGGATGAGGCGCAAAACACAATGAAATGAAAGGATTTTTACTATGAACTTTGATTTTTCCGCTTTGAACTTTGAAACCATTGATTCCAACATCAACGCCTACCCTGATATGTTCCTGAACCAGAATGGCGTGACCTTCACCAAGAAGGTGCTTGAGGACTTGGGTTATCCCGCCTATGTCCTGTGCCTAATGGATGCAAAGGCAAAGGTGTTTGCGATCCGTATGTGCAAGAGCAACGAGCCGAAGGGATTTAAGTTCTCCAAGCCGAAGGGAGAACAGAAGGGTGTCGTAACAATTTCCAACAAGAACCTGCTTGACCCACTGCGGGCTGTTACGGGTGAGGACTATATTCCCGGAAAGCGGTATAGGGTGCGTGGCTTCTGGGTTGCTGACGCAAAAACCATGTGCTTTGACCTTAACGAGGGCGTTCAGGAGGACTTTCGCCCTGTTACGCCGAGCAATGACGCAGAATAACCCCTGATACTCAGGGAGAAAAGGGAGAGCCAAAGAGCGGCGGCAAGCCACCTGAGCGAGAAAGCCACCTCTCCCTTTTCTCCCTCGCTGCGGCTATGGAAACCGTGGAAAACCGCAAGTGGTTTACACACCGTTCCCACAGCCTGCACTTACCCTCTTATTCCTCTCCGGCTTTCTCCCTATACAGAGAAAAGTGTTCATTTTTTGTTCCGAGGGCGTACAGTTTTACCGTGATGGGTAGAGCGCAGTATGTCAATACGGCATAGAAAAACGAACAGCACATAGACGGTTTTATCCTCGAAAAAAGCCCCGAAACGCAACAAAAGAAGCCCAGCATCGCGCCATTTGACGTGATGCTGGGCTTTTCCTCATTACAGCGATTTTCAGCGGGTAAAACAATGCTCTGTTTGCAAGAAGCACTTTCGCATTTTGCCAAATGGTGTAAAAATGCTCTATGCCGTAAAATTCCACATCCAAAGGCGTACCGTATACGCTCTGCCGTGCTTTGCTTTCTGATGTGCTTTTTTCATGCAGGGAGAAAGGATTTCACTGTTCTCACTATCTCCGGTTTTAATAAGGCATTTTTACTGCCTCACAGTGACTTTACTCAGCAATTAAGCCGAAATGCCGCAGAGCATCCTTAATTGCCTCGACCTTTTCAGGCGGGCATGGATGATACTCATGCTTCCTCTGCTCCACAGCGTTCGGCGCTTTGTGCATATCCAATCCGACCATACGCTTGACCTCTGCAATATATGCAGTATGGACTTTGAAGCCGTACTTCTCCTGCACATATTCCTGAATACGCTTATAGGTCGGATGCTCCTTGACCTCGCCGGTTTCCACTTCCATTCTGACTTCAACCGTCAGTGGATTTGTTTCCCGTGACAAGAGGACCACCGTCTCAACATGAAAAGTTCTCGGGAACAGATCGAACGCCTGTGCCTTCTCGAGTGTGTAGCCTGCGCCGCACAGCTCCGCCACATCACGCGCAAGCGTTGCCGGGTCGCACGAAACGTACACGACCTTAGGCGGCTGCATTTTAAGAATCGCGTCGCGTGCAGTCGCGTCCAGACCCTTGCGCGGCGGATCGACCACCAGCACATCAATACCGCGCTTGGCCAGCCGCTGCGCTGCCTGACCCGCATCCGCACAGAAGAACTCTGTGTTTTCCATGCCGTTGCGGAGCGCGTTGCGCTTGGCGTTTTCGATGGCCTCCGGCACGATTTCCACGCCAATGGCAATCTTTGCGTGCTCGGCCAGCGCCAGCGTGATCGTACCCGCACCGCAGTAGAGGTCAAGCACGGTCTCCTCGCCGGTCAGACCGGCGTAGTCCACCGCACACGCATACAGACGCTCGGCCTGCGCGTGATTGACCTGATAAAACGCCTCGGGCGAGAGCAAAAACGTGTGCCCGCACAGGCGGTCCTCCAGCATCGGCTCACCCCAGAGAACATCCGTCCGGTTACCCAGAATCACGTTGTCGTCGCGCTGGTTGTGGTTGAGCAGAATACCCGTCAGCGACGGCGCTGCCGCGCGCAGGCGCTCGACCAGCACATCCAGTTTGGGCATTTTCTTCGTCGCGGAAATAAGCGTCAGCTGGCTCTCCCCGCTTTTTTCGCCCACGCGGACGTAAATATGCCGAATCGTACCGCGTTTTTTCTCATAATCGTACGGCATGACCGAAAATTCTGTCATCCATTCACGCACCACGGCGGCAATCTTGTCCGCCGTTTCCGACTGAATGAGGCATTTCTCCACCGGCACAATGTCGTGGCTGCGCGGACGGTAAAAGCCGGTAACAATGCTGCCTTCTTTGTCCCGTCCGACCGGATACTGCGCCTTGTTGCGGTAATGCTCAGTCGTCGGCGCACCCGTAATGCCAAGCAGCTTTGCGCCGTCCTGACCGCCAATGCGCGTCAGCGCATCACGCACCTTTTTCTCCTTCGCACGCAGTTCTTCCCCGTAGGTGATGTGCTGATAACAGCAGCCGCCGCACTTATCCGCCACCGGACACGCAGGCGCAGTACGCTGTGCCGACGGCACAATAATCTTCTCTACCCTGCCGAACGCCACATTTTTCGTCACCTTGACAATGCGTACATCGCACTGATCGCCAACTGCCGTACGCGGTACAAATACCGCCCGGCCTTCGATCTTCGCAAACCCCGTGCCGTCCGCTGTGTAATCCGTAATCTGACAACGATAAACCTTGTTCTTCTGTAAATCCATTTCTTACCCCTTGATATGAGAGTGAAGAGTGGAGATTGCAGAGTGAAGAGATAAGGTGCTCTCCACTCTCAACTCTTCACTCTCCACTCTATAATTACTAATTCCTAATTACTCATTACTAATTTTATAATGGTATTATAGCACGATTCCCGGAGATACTGCAATCGAAAGGAGCGTGCAATTATGGCACAGGACAGGAAAAAACAGGTCTCCGGTGAGATTCCCTTTCATTTTATGCAGGAAATGGGACACAGTCCGCGGGCAATGGAGCAATTCTTCGATCTACCGTATCAGGCGCGGCAGGTGCTGACCGATGCGGTATGTATCTCGGACGAGCCTGAGGAACGCCGCGAAACTGCCCTCAAGTCGCTTGCAAACGGCGGCGAAGGCTACTGCGAACGGTTCTGACCGCTTTTCCCGCTCGAACGGCTGTACTTTGCGGTGCAGCCGTTTTGCTGTATTCGCCAAAATACGCTGTCTTGACATCTTTTATTTCTAATCGCTTTTCATTGCGTTAGTGCATATTTGGTGGTAGAATAGATACTGAATTATTGTGTAAACAACTACTTATATATAATGTAATGGAGAATATTTATGTGGATCGCAGATCATTGGAAGGACTACGCCGTGCTCGACTGCGGCGGCGGTGAAAAAATTGAACGATGGGGCAATCAGATTCTGCAGCGCCCCGACCCGCAGGCTATCTGGCCGCGCGACAAGGACTGTAAGGTTTGGAACAAGCCAAACGCTATCTATCATCGCTCAAACGCAGGCGGCGGCAAGTGGGAAATCCGCAAGCTGCCCGAGCAGTGGGCCATCCACTACGGCGATTTGACGTTCCAGCTCAAGCCGATGAGCTTCAAGCATACCGGTCTGTTCCCCGAGCAGGCTGCCAACTGGGATTTTATCGACAAGATGATCCGTCACGCAGGCCGCCCGATCAACGTGCTCAATCTGTTCGCCTACACCGGCGGTGCAACGCTCGCGGCGGCAAACGCCGGCGCGTCCGTCTGCCATGTTGACGCATCCAAGGGCATGGTGCAGTGGGCCAAGGAGAACGCCGCGTCCTCCGGCCTGAGTGACCGCCCGATCCGCTGGATCGTGGACGACTGCAAAAAGTTCGTGCAGCGCGAGATCCGCCGCGGACGCAAGTACGACGCGATTATTATGGACCCGCCGAGCTACGGCCGCGGTCCGTCCGGCGAGACGTGGAAGATCGAGGAGGACGTTGCCGACTTCATAGACCTGACCATGGGCGTGCTGAGCGACAAGCCGCTGTTCGTGCTCATTTCCAGCTATTCCACCGGCCTTGCGCCGTCTGTGATGAGCTATCTGCTCGGCATCACCGCAGGCAAACGCGCCGCCGGCAAGATTGAGGCGCAGGAGCTTGGCCTGCCGGTCGAATCGACCGGTCTGGTGCTGCCGTGCGGCTCGTCGGCACGGTTTATCGCCGAGGAGTAAATTCACAGCACCCCGCCCTACGATATTTTATTTATCCGGTGCATATTGTACCATCAACCCTTTGAAATCTACCGAAGGACGAAAATAAATGAGTGAAATCATCAAAACCGAAAACCTGCAGTACGCCTATCCTACCGAGGACGGACAGCTTTCCGTTCCTGTGCTAAAGGGCGTAAATCTTTCCATCCGGCGCGGCGAGTTCGTCGCGGTGCTCGGTCACAACGGCTCGGGCAAGAGTACGCTTGCCGGCTGCTTCAACGCGATCCGTCTGCCGACCGGCGGCGTATGCTACGTTGACATGATGGACACCCGCGACGAAAACAACACCTATGAGGTGCGCAAGACCGTCTCGATGGTATTCCAGAACCCGGACAACCAGCTTGTCGCTACCGTTGTTGAAGAAGATGTTGCATTCGCGCTGGAGAACATGGGCGTGCCGCCCGCAGAGATCCGCAAGCGCGTTGACGATGCACTGCGTGCCGTCGGCATGTACGAATACCGTGCACAGGCGCCGCACCGTCTGTCCGGCGGACAGAAGCAGCGAATCGCAATCGCAGGCGTTATCGCCATGATGCCGCGCTGCGTTGTACTCGATGAGCCGACTGCCATGCTCGACCCGCAAGGCCGCCGTGAGGTCATGAATGTTGTCCGTGAGCTGAACCGCAAATTCGGCATCACCGTTATCCTTATCACCCACCACATGGACGAAGCCGTACAGGCGCAGCGTGTGGTTGTCATGCACAAGGGCAACGTGCTGATGGACGGCGCTCCGCGCGAGATTTTCACGCAGGTGGACAAGCTGCGCGCGGCTTCCCTGACCGTACCGCAGACCATCGAAGTCCTGTACGACCTCGATCAGCAGGACGGCGAAAAGCTGCCGATCGACGCACTCTCGATTGAGGAATGTGCAGATATTCTCGAACAAGAATATTTGAATTGAAAATTGAAAATGGAGAATGGCGAATGATGGTTTCGCCGCTGCACGGCGCATTTATAACCGTGCTTCGCGTGGATACCTTAACTTTCCATTAGCAATTTTCCATTCTCCATTGATTATCCGAAGGAGAATCTTATGTCAACCATACTTGAAACGAGGGGCTTGACGCACGTTTACGGCGCAGGCACCCCCTTTGAGCGTGTTGCACTTGACCATGTTGACCTGAAAATCGAAAAAGGCGAAATTCTCGGTGTGATCGGTCACACCGGTTCGGGCAAGTCTACGCTCATTCAGCACTTGAACGGTCTGCTGCAGCCGTCCGAAGGCGAGGTCCTGCTCGACGGCAAGTCCATCTGGGATGCCAAGGGCAAGTGCAGCCGCGAAACGCGCTTCCGCGTCGGCCTGGTATTCCAGTATCCGGAATACCAGTTGTTCGAGGAGACCATCGCGAAGGACATTGCCTACGGCCCGACCAACATGAAACTGCCGCAGGCCGAGATTGATGAGCGCGTGCGCGAATCCATGGCGGCAGTCGGCCTTGCACCCGAGCTTGCCGACCAGTCTCCGTTTGCGCTGTCCGGCGGTCAGAAGCGCCGCGTAGCCATCGCAGGCGTTATCGCCATGCGGCCGGACGTACTCGTGCTCGATGAGCCGACCGCGGGCCTCGATCCGGCGGGCCGTGACGAGATTTTTGAGCTGGTCCGCAGCTACCACAAGCAGTCCGGCGCGACCATCCTCATCGTGTCCCACTCGATGGAGGATATCGCACAGATTGCCGACCGTCTGCTTGTGATGAATCACGCCAAGGTGCTGTTCTGCGACGCGCCGCGCGAGGTTTTCTCGCACGCGGACGAGATCATTGCCGCCGGACTGGACATCCCGATGATCACCAAGGTCATGCTTGAGCTGAAAAAGCGCGGTCACGATGTTGATACCTCGGTCTACACCGTAGCGCAGGCAATGGATGCCCTGCGTGCCTGCAAGCGGAAGGAGGCTGCTCACGAATGCTGAAGGATATTACCCTCGGTCAGTTTTTTCCGGGCAACAGTGCGGTGCACCGTCTTGACCCGCGCGTAAAGATCGTGCTGACGGTGGCATTCATCGTGCTTCTGTTCCTCGCGCAAGGCCCGGTTTCCTATGCTCTGATCATCGCATTTCTTGCCGTTGTCATCGGTATTTCGCGTATTTCGCCTAAAATGGTGCTGCGCGGCCTCAAGCCGATCCTATTCATCGTCATTTTCACGGCGGTGCTCAATCTGTTCTATACACCGGGTACCTACATTTTCCAGTGGCACTTCCTGCACATCAGTGTGGAAGGCATTAAGCTGGCCATTTTCATGGTGCTGCGCCTGATGCTGCTCATCATCGCCACTTCCATGCTCACCTACACCACCTCACCGATTCAGCTGACCGACGGACTCGAGCGTCTGCTTTCTCCGCTCAAAAAGCTGCACGCGCCGGTGCATGAGCTGTCCATGATGATGTCGATCGCACTGCGCTTTATCCCGACCCTCATCGAAGAAACCGAGAAGATCATCTCGGCACAGAAGGCGCGCGGCGCGGATTTCGACTCCGGCAACCTGATTCAGCGTGCCAAGGCCATGATCCCGATTCTCGTACCGCTGTTCATCTCGGCGTTCCGCCGCGCGGACGAACTCGCTACCGCCATGGAGTGCCGACTGTACCGCGGCGATGTCGGCCGCACCCGCATGCGCCAGCTCAAGATCGCCCGGGTGGATATTTGTGCTTTACTTTGGGTAGCAGCCTTGTTTGTGGTTGTTATTGCACTGAAACACTTTGGCCTTTAATGTAAATCTATATTGTAGGGCAGTCTGCCCTCAGCCCGCCGCACGGAATACTTTTATCATCATCCACTTCCAACGCTTAACTTTTATAGCTATGAAGAATATTGCATTAGTTTTATCTTATGACGGCACAAATTTTAACGGCTGGCAGATTCAGAAAAACGGTCCTTCCATCCAAGAGAGCATGGAGGACGCGATTTTCCATCTGCTGAAGCAAAAAGTTCATGTTTCCGGTGTCGGACGCACGGATTCCGGCGTTCATGCCCGCCGGTATGTAGCAAACTTCCACGCAGACTGCACGATCCCGATGAACCGTCTGCCGTATGCGCTCAACAGCTTTCTGCCCGAGGACATTGCGGTTTCCGGCGCAGTCGAGGTTCCCGAGGACTTCGATGCGCGCTTCAACTGCACCAAAAAGGAATACGCCTATTATCTGTTTCCTTCCACCCTGCGGGACCCGTTCCACGCGCGGTACGCATATCGGTACAATTATCCGCTGGATATTACAAAAATGCAGGAAGGCGCACAGTATTTTGTCGGCAAGCAGGACTTTGCATCCGTGAGAAGTCAGGGCACACCGGTCAAGAGCACGGTTCGTACCATTTTCTGGTGCGAGGTGGAGCCGGTGGATGACCTCATTCGCATCCGCGTCTGCGGCGACGGCTTCCTGTACAACATGGTCCGCGCGATTGCGGGCACGCTGACGTATGTCGGCGGCGGCAAGCTGGCGCCCGAGCAGGTGCGCGACGTACTGCTCGCCTGCGACCGAGAGCAGGCCGGACCGACCCTGCCTGCCTGCGGTCTGTTTATGAACCGCCTGTGGTACGACGATACACCCGAACTGGACAGATTCCGCCTGTCGGACTGACAGATTTCAAGTTTTATTCACATTTTCACCCATCAAACACGCTACAATAAGGAGGCGGGATTTCATGAGCGAACAGAACCCAAAGCAGAATATCATCCGCTTTCCGCTCTCCAGGCGAGAGCGCCGTCAGCGCCTGCTCGACAGCAAGGACGCGCGTATCCGCACGACCGCTCTGCTCCGCATGCTCTGCGGCTGGGCTCTGGTGCTGGGAACAGCCCTGTTCCTGATCGCCAACTACCGTATTTTTACGCCGACCTCGCTGCGCACGCTCGGCAGCTATATTGCGGCCGGTATTCGCTCGCATGACGGCGATATCACCACCATCAACTACGAAAACGAGACCTTCAGCGACGGTGCGCTGTTTGAATCCGGTCTGGCGTACGCGGACAGTGACGCGCTGTTCCTGTCCCGTGCGGGCAGCATGACCACGCTGCGCTATTCGCTCGGCTACTCCGATCCCGCGGTGGAAAGCAGCACGAATTATGTGCTCGTGTACGACCGCGGCGGCGTCAAAGCCGCACTGGTCGGCTCGGCAGGCGCTGTCGCGGAGCTGAAGCTGGAATCCACCATCCTGAACGGTTCGATCGGTCGCAGCGGCCGTTTCGTGCTCACCACCAACGAGCACGGCTACCGTACCGCCGCTGCCGTTTACGACACCGCAGGAAAAGAGGTTTTCAAATACCGCGCTTCGGAATACTATATTGTATCCGCTGTGCTCTCGCCGGACTGCAATACGCTCGGCATTCTCGCCTTCCGGCAGAACGGCGTAACGCTCGAATCCCATGTGCTGTTCTTTGATGTGTCCTCCGGCAAGCAGATTTCGGACACCGCGCTGACTGACGCGCTCGGTGTAACGCTCACTTATTCCGAGAACAACGCCGCGATCGCGCTTTGCGACACCGGCCTGTATCATGTCACCCGCAGAGGCACGGTCGATGTGCTGCTCGAGCTCAGCTCGCAGGATCTGATCGCCACTGCGTCTCAGGGCAGTACGATGGCTGTCGCTGTGCGCTCCTACCTGAACGATGCACGCAGCGATCTCTATACCGTCCGCAACGGCAGCCTGCACGGCCCGTTCGCACTGACCGAGGAGCCGACGGCGCTTGCTGTCTCCAACGCCGGTACGGCGGTGCTGTCCGCGTCCGGTGTTACGGTCTACAACACCTCTGCCGAGCCGCAGTGGCACAATGATGACGCTGTCGGCGCACGCCGTGTGCTCATGACCGATGACGGTACGGTTTTCCTGCTCTACAACCGCAACGCGCGTATCTTTACCGCGCATTCCGAACGATCCGAGGAAGTACATGCAGATAACTGATATCAACGATTTTATTTCCACAGCGGCGCAACTGCTCAACGCGCCTGACCTTATCCTCATTGCCGTGCTGCTGGCCAACGTCTGGCTCGGTGCCCGTCGGGGACTGGTCGGTGCGCTGTACGGCGTGATCGGCCGCATCGGCATGATCGCCGCGTCTGTTGCCGCCGCCAAGTACACCGCGCCGTATATCGCGCAGTGGGTGGTCGTACCGGCAGTCGGTCAGCTGTTTGAAAAACAGGCCGCGCTCAAGACCGCCGAAGGCGTGCTGGACGGTCTGCGGCAGACCGTTACCGAAGCGGCTGTCGGCATGTCGGAGAGCATCGCGTTCTCCATGCTGGTAGTGCTGTTCAGCGTGCTGTTCGGACGGCTCATCTGGATTTTCGGCCGCAGCCTCAAGCTCATTGTTCGGCGTACTCCGCTCAGCGCACTCGATTCCGCAGGCGGCGCACTCATCGGCTTTGTAACCGGCGTCGCATTCGTCTGCATCCTGCTGATCGTGCTGCAGTGGCTGTTCCCGATCACCTATACGTCGCTTGGCTATCTCTCGCCGGAGCGCGTCAAGCATACGCTGCTGCTCAAACAGCTTGTGGACGTTTTACCTATCGCCATTTAATGGAGAACACCTTAATTCTCCATTTTCAATTTTCCATTCCCTAAAGGAGTTTAACCTATGAATATGCCAATGTGCTCGCGGTGCAAGAAAAACATCGCGGTGGTGTTCATCACCAAAATCGAGGGACCGGATAAGACCACCCAGGAGGGTCTGTGCCTCAAGTGCGCACGCGAACTGGGTGTCAAGCCGCTCGACAACATCATGGAGCAAATGGGTATCACCGAGGACGACCTCGAAGCGCTCTCCGGTGAGATTGGCTCCCTGTCCGACCTGAACGACCTGGTTCCCGCCGGTTCGGACGGCACGGACGACGACGCACCCCACGAGACCGACCCGGTCGCTGCCGGCACTTTGCCGGGGCAGCCCGCAGGCGGCTCTCAGGAGGAGACCCGCACCCGTTCTTCCCGCAAGGAGGACAAAAAGCGCAAATATCTGAACAATTACTGCGAGAACCTGACCCAAAAGGCCGCAGAAGGCCGCATTGACCACATCGTGGGCCGCGACCGCGAGACCGACCGCGTCATTCAGATTTTGAACCGCCGCCAGAAGAACAACCCGTGCCTGATCGGCGAACCCGGTGTCGGCAAGACGGCCGTTGCCGAGGGTCTGGCAGTCCGCATCAACGAGGGCCGCATTCCGTTCAAGATGCGCAACAAGGAGGTCCATCTGCTCGACCTGACCGCTCTCGTGGCGGGCACGCAGTTCCGCGGCCAGTTTGAGAGCCGCATGAAGGGCCTGATCGACGAAGTAAAGCGTATCGGCAACATCATCCTTGTCATCGATGAGGTGCACAACATTGTCGGCACCGGCGATTCCGAAGGCTCGATGAATGCCGCAAACATTCTCAAGCCTGCCCTTGCCCGCGGAGACATTCAGGTGATCGGCGCGACCACGCTCAAGGAGTACCGCAAGTATATCGAGAAGGACGCCGCGCTCGAGCGCCGTTTCCAGCCAGTCTATATCGGTGAGCCGTCGGTTGCCGAGACCACCGAGATTTTGAAGGGCATCCGCTCGTACTACGAGACCTTCCACGGCGTCACGGTTTCCGATGAGATGTGCCGCCGTGCCGCTGAGATGAGCGAACGCTATATCACCGACCGTTTTCTGCCGGATAAGGCCATCGACCTGATCGACGAAGCCTGCTCGCGGCTCAATCTGGATTCTCCGCAGCTGTCCGAGATTCCCGAGCTGCAGAACGAGCTTGAGCGCCTGCAGGCACAGCTTGACGAGCTGACCCAGTCCTCTGCCCGCGCCGAGGAGGAGGAGACCTACGCCAAGATCGCCACCTGCCGCAGCCGCATTCTGCAGGTGGAGGCACAGCTGCACGAGCTGCTGACTAAGCCTGCACCGCAGGTTGACGAACAGCTTTTGGCTGAGGTGATCGAAATCTGGACCGGTATTCCGGCATCCAAGGTAGCGGCACAGGAGTCTGCACGCCTGCGCGATATGGAATCCCGCCTGAAATCGCACGTTATCGGTCAGGACGAAGCCGTAGACGCGGTCTGCGCGTCCATCCGCCGCAACCGCGCGGGCATCAGCCCCAAGCGCAAGCCGGCGTCCTTCCTGTTCGTCGGCCCGACCGGCGTCGGCAAGACCGAGCTGGTCAAGCAGCTTGCTCTCGACCTGTTTGACTCGCCGGATGCACTCGTGCGTCTCGATATGTCCGAATATATGGAAAAGCACACGGTTTCCCGCCTGATCGGTTCCCCTCCGGGATACGTCGGCTACGATGAAGCCGGTCAGCTGACCGAGAAGATCCGCCGCCGTCCGTACTCTGTCGTTCTGTTCGACGAGATCGAGAAGGCGCATCCGGATGTACTCAATTCTCTGCTGCAGATTCTGGATGACGGCCGTCTGACCGACGCGCAGGGCCGCGTTGTCAGCTTCGAGAACACGGTCATCGTTATGACCTCGAACGCCGGTTCGCAGTCCAATAACACGCCTGCAGGCTTCGGCCGCACCGTGTCTCAGATGAGCAAGGACCGCGTGATGAAGGCTCTTGAAGAAATCATGCGTCCGGAGTTTCTCAACCGCATTGACGAGATTATCGCGTTCAACCAGCTGTCCGAGGATAACTTCCGCCATATCGCTGAGATCATGCTCGGTGAGCTGCGCACCACGCTCGCGGACAAGGATATCCGCCTGACGTGGGACGACAGCCTGCTCGGCCTGCTCACCGAGAAGTCCTACTCGGTCAAGTACGGCGCCCGCAATCTGCGCCGCCTGATCGAAAAGGAGATTGAAAATCCGCTGGCTACCGCCATCGTCACCGGTGATAAGCCGCTGATGGGCGCTCACCTGTCCGCTGAGGACGGCAAGGTCAAGCTGGATACCATCTAATAATTGAAAATTGAGACACCCACCGCAGTGGGCGTCCAGCGAGCAACCGCCCTCAGGGCGGCTCTTAGCGAGTCGGAATGGAGAATGGAAAATGAACCACATTTTTCCATTCTCCATTTTCTTTGCCTCTCGGTTACCGTTCTTCGGTTGCATTGATTGACAATCTCTGTCGAATACGATATAATCTGTACATTAATGGAGGTGTTATTTATGGATTTCAGCGATTCCTCGACTTTCTCCACCGCATCCGGCAAGGACTATCATTACGTTGTCCTGCAGGTTACTTTGAAGGAAAAATTTCTCGGCACCGGTTCCGGCAACCTGACCGAACTGTAAGAAGCGATTAACCATCAAGCGCAAAAGGGTTATCGCCTGCACACGATTACTACATCGAACGGCGGCAGTAAGGGTCTGATGGGCGGCGACCGCATTCAGACAACCATGGTATTCGAAAAGGTTATTTAACAAAGCAAAAACCGCTCTTTCGAGCGGTTTTTTGTTATTTATCGGCAAATCGAAACCAGAACTTCGGTCCGATTTCGGTATTCTCCGCTCCGCAGGTGAAGCCATGAAGATCGAACACGGTTTTCGCGATCGACAGTCCCAGTCCGTCGCCTTTTGCGCTGCGCGACGGATCGGCCTGATAATACGCCTCCCACAGCCGCGGCAGCGCGTCCGCCGGAATGGCGTCGCCGGTATTCGTCACCGAAAGCACGCCGTCCGCGAGGTGCACCGAGATGCAGCCGCCCTCGGGTGTATGCTGCACGGCGTTCTCGAGCAGAGCGTCCAGTGCCCGCGTGAGCAGTGCCCTGTCCGCATTGACCTCGTATTCGCCCTGTGCTGCAAATTCGGTGTGGATGGTGGAATCGGTCGGCAGAGCTGCCTGCAGGCGCTCCTGCGCCAATTCTGCCAGAGAGAACGCCGTTCGCCGCAGAGCCTTTGCGCCGGTCTCCAGTCTCGACAGTTCAAGCATCTGCCGCACACTGCCGTCCATCCGCTGCGCCTGCTGCTGAATGACACCCAGATAGTGTGCCTGCTTTTCCGGTGCAAGGTTATCACCGAGCAGCTCGGCGGTGGCGCTGAGCACGGAGAGCGGCGTTTTCAGCTCGTGCGCGAGTGCGGCAGTCGTTTCGCGGCGCACCTGCTCGATGCGCTCCTGTTTGCGCCAGACGCGCAGTAAGGCGAAAGAGAGGATAATGGCACACAGCATCGCCAGAATCAAGCTGAGCACGCCTGCAGGCACCAAAATCGGCAGGCACGCTTT
>PPYF01304298.1_pt1 | contig 25496 bp, 23 predicted proteins | sample 1559871 | NCBI WGS metagenome assembly PPYF01 (sample SAMN08240021, study PRJNA423297) | Human gut metagenome, whole genome shotgun sequencing project. | reverse complement strand
AGCTTGCGAGATTAAGAGAAAAGGCGCTGCACGATGAAGCCAGCGCGTTAGGTCATGCAAGACGTGAGGGCGAGCAGATAGGTATGGAAAAAGGCGAAAGAATCGGCATAGAAAAAGGCGAAAGAATTGGCATAGAAAAAGGCGAAAAAATCGGTATAGAAAAAGGCATGGAAAAAAAGGAACAGGAAATAGCAAAAAGATTAAAAGAACTTGGCTTGTCGGACGATATGATAAAAGCCGCTCTTAATAAATAACAGAAACAAAAGGATACAGCGCTGATCAGCGGTATAAACTTGAGCCGCTGTCAAACAAAATATTAACGTTACAGGCGTATGGAATAAATGGACTCCATACGCCTTTTCTTTTACCCAAAATAATACAGAAGCTAACTCAAATGACGATCTATCAGTTGGGGAATGAAGATTCGTAAGATTTGCAAGAAGTTTGTACAGAGGAAATTTATTTTACTCAATGGCAGATTGCATAAAAACAACATAGTAAAATATATAAATTTGTAGAAAACGCATTATAAATACTCTTTATTTGGCAATATGTATTGTAATTAACAGAAGTGTGGTGTATAATGGTTATTAAGAAAGATAATTGGATATTATAAACGCTTAATTATGAAAGGATTTTTTTGTACAAAATATGTAGATAGGAGAAGTGATAATCATGTCACGAGAATTAATCATACCATTTGAAAGTTTTAATGAGCGAGGGATACAAAAAAAGGTTATTTTAAGTGTTTAAAAATCCTTTTTTTGTAATATTTTTATGCAGGCGTTTCAACTTATTGAACAGATTGACAAAATGAATGGCAGTAAGACAAATAAAGATTCAACGGAATGTTGTGCCGATTCGCAAAACAAATTAAATGATTTTCAAAATGTTATCGCTTTTACAGGTCGACGTGGAACGGGAAAAACTTCATCCATGCTTTCTTTTATGGATACTCTTGTGAAAGGTGAGTTTAGAGATGAATATTTCAAAAAAGAGAGTTTCAACTTTATAAATAAGGGGTTTTATGCCGTTCCTTATACAGATGCATCTTTAATGTCAAAAAATGAGGATATATTTGAAACAGTTCTTTCAAAAATGCTTTTGTGTGTAAATAACGAATATAAAAAAGATTTTAACTACAGATGTAGCGGAAATAATGAACTTAAAATTAAGAATATCAGAGAAAAAATTTGTGATATTTATAATGATTATTCGAGTTTAAAGAATTCAAAGGACTTCTCTGCAAGCGCACCATATAATCTTATGGAGAAACTTGCTGAAAAGCATAATGTAAGAGAAAAATTTATTGAACTTGTGAAAGACTTTACGGATGTTCTTAACATTTTTTATGACAAAAAAATTGATTATCTTATAATATGCATTGATGATATTGATATGACACAGAATGATCATATGGATATTATGCAGTGTATTCATCAATATTTTATGATACCGAGAGTTATTGTTCTTGTATCATTTAACATTCCTATGCTTACAGCAACATTACAAGCAAATTTTTATTCAAACGTTTCCATGCCAAACTCAAGAGATGAAGAACATAATCATCAAATGCACATGACTCGGAATCAGACATATGATTTTATGAGAAAAATTATACCAGCTGATATGCGCATAAATATGCCATCATGGAAAAAGAAGGATTACAGAGAACTTTTTCCTATACAGATTGATTTTAGCGAAAGCGAATCAATTGAAGGATTATTTTTTGAAATTTTTAAATGTGATTTCTATAAGAAAATCAGAAAAAGTGATAAAAAACTTGTTACTCCAAAAGAGTTAATAATGCTTATGCTTGCAGATCGCACGAGTATATATCTTGATATTTGTGGATTTAAACTTCATTTTATGCAACCTGACAGCTTACGTGAGCTAAGTGATTTGTTTTATCTTATTTACAATATGAAGTTTTTTGATGACAGTAAAGAAAAAGATGATAGTGAAGTCAAAGATGAAAACTGTCAAAAGCGCAGAGAAAATAGAAAAGTTTTGCTTGATTATCTTCACTTCAAGATGCTTCCGGAAAACAATTTTCCCTATGAAATTAGTAGATTTATCGATGATGTTTTATCCTCGCCAATAGAAAGACGCGGAAGAATTATTTGGGATTATTACTTTAAGCTTTTAAATAATGATGAAAATCGTAATAGGGTAAAAAAGATATATGGGAAAAAATTTTATAATGAAGAAATTAAACGATTTAATATTGAAAAATTCAGTTTAGGCTCTCTATATCGTACTCTTTACTCTGCAACACGATTAAATGTTTTAGATAGAAAAGTCGTTATTTTTTTGCTTGCTTCTTTTTCGTTTTCTATACCTCAATTTGTTGAGGAAGAAAAAAAGAAGAAAAAGAATAATGAAAAATATAGTTGTAAAAGATTGCGTGAAGCATTCAGATATTCCCTTATTGGTACATGGTGTGAAAATTTATTTGGCAACAAAGGTAGAAAAACAGTTAACTTATCTATTGATACGAAAAAATTCAAACAACACTCCTCTGATGAAAATGCAGTAGAAAATTTAATTTATTCTTTTATGCTTTCTTCTTGTTCTACGTTAAATCCAATTAGAAATTCAAGTAACAAAGAAAACACTCATGAGTTTAATTTAGAAATTGATCCGACTGCTTTTATTGTTAATTCATATGCATTTGATCATAGAATGAGAAAAACAATTCTTATATATGATGATAATGGGCACACTGAAACAAAGAATATAATTGATTATATTGACGATATAGCAGGTTTTAAGATTTGCGAGATACAAAATGGAAATGAGAAATCATTATATGATCAAATAAAAGAAAACCTAAATAATTCTGATTATTTCCCTGATTTTTTGTTAAAGCATACGGATTTGTCATATAATGTTATAAAACGTGTCATGTCAGAAATGGTATATTCAAGCGATAATAATGTTTCCTCAACAAAAGAGTATGTTGAGAAACAACCTTTTTATATAATAAAAGAGTTTTACAAAAAACTTTCTGAAAAGCTTAAAGATCAAGATGAAGGATATTTAAACACTGACTCTAATAGTAAAGGAAGATCTTTTGTTGAAAAATTTGAAAGCAATCCGATTGTTTCAATGTTTTTGGTAGAAGGTGCGGATAAACTAAAAGAAATGGGAATTGAGTTTGGGCTTGAAACAGATGACACGGAGGATAAAAAAAATGATGGACAGACACCAGCTTGAGATGTCGTTGATACTTTTTAAATCAGTGTTTTTTGGTAAAACTTTAAAGCAATATTCAAACAAAGATTATGCCTATATTTTTAACGAAGATGAGATATGCGATTTGCTCATCGATGAGTTTCCCAAGTACAATAATCAGCAATTAAAATTACACATAAATAAGTATATTGATTATTTTTTTGATTCAAAAGAATATTTAAAATGTTATTATGTGCCTTATGGAAAGAATAAGCTTGATTTTTATGATGTGATTTTTGATTTTGCGGATACTATAATAACCCGTGTTGACGGTAGGTACTGTTTTGAATATGAGTATGCTGACATATGGAGGAGGCTTACTCGTGAGATTGACGAAGAGATTTTTGTAATAGCTTCTGCAGTAAAAAATAACCTAAGGTGTAAAGTTGATAAACCAAGAAAATTGGATTGGTCTTATTGCATTGAACATAACAATCGTGAAATAAAAATGATGCTCCAAAGAGATAGCGGAGTATCAGAAAACCATATGCATCTTCGCTGTTCTTCTCCTTATTTTTATTTGTCATGGGTTTATTTAATGAATGATCCAAGCAATGATAAGTATTATAATAATATGCATAAAATAGAAAATGAGAGACTAAAACATTATACCTATGAGGAGAGTGAATATTCTCTTGAACTTATAAGGCTGAAAGCATCTGCAATAAGATTGTTGCTTTACTACTATATTGAACAAGGTTCAAATGAAGATAAAAAAAATATACGGCGTTTTGTTGAAAATCAGATTATTCATTATGAAGATAACAATATAAGTACTTTTCCAATAAATAAAATTCAGACATATATCTTTAAGCTTAAAGATTTTGAGGGGCTTGATTATGCACAAAAATTGTTGCCTGTAAATAAAGGTTTATATAATCAACTTTCCGGTGAAAGAAGTATTCTTTATTTTTCTTTTAAATATATATATGAAAAAAACTATGATTACGAGTTCGTAGGGAGAATGCTTTTTCTATATCTTGTCATGAAACAGAGATTCCGTACTGAAATTGTACAAAGCAACAACCGTTCAGGGTTTTATAACTTTGCTGAGTATGAAGGCAGAAAAGATTATTTTATACCATGGAAAGAAGATGTGGAAATGTATATGGCAACAGATGCTATTTGTAGTATTTGTGATAATATGAAACTTCATAGAGTTGAATTAAGAATTTCCCCTAAATCAACATGGAATGATAATTTAAAAGCAATTGAGATGTATGATAATGCTATACAAAATGCGTTAAAAATTATACATACCAAGCATAGAATGAGCTTTAAAAGAAACTTTTTCTATACATTACATTTTCCTAAAAGAAACGATAATTTTATTAAGGGGTGTTGCAGGCATTTTGAATTAAGAAATGATATTTGTCAAAGAGCAAAGGCATTGGTTGATTTCAGAAACTATGCTGATTATGCTATAGCAAGTAGAGTATTAGGAATAGATGCTTGCTCAAGTGAAATGGATTGCCGTCCTGAGGTATTTGGTGTTGCTTTTAGATATTTACAGGATTATGAACCAAATTCGATAGGGATTGACGAAAAAGAACTGCGTCAGTTAAAAACAACATATCATGTAGCAGAAGATAATTATGATATACTTGATGCTTTAAGAGCTGTTTACGAAGCTATTTTTTTTCTTGCGATGCGTTCAGGATCAAGGCTTGGACATGCCACTCTTCTTGGACTGTCCGTTGACAAATATTATAAGTACAATAACCCAATAAGTATGCCAAGTCAGGTATTTCTTGATAATATTGTATGGTTATATTATTTTATAAGTGAAAACGGAATTGTTGTAAATGATAATGCACTACTTACTGCTTATCTTCAAAAACAGTTTGAAATATACTTTTATAAAATTTATGCAGATGATTTGCAGCCTTATTTTATTGAAGATGTTTTGAAAAAAGCCAGGAATTCAGAAATTCTTAAATTTCCTGATGATAGGAAAAGTTTCAATAAAGAGAGTTGTGAATTTAATATATATCACTATTATTTATCATATCTTTTAAGAGGTGATGAACCGGAATTGTATAAAGAAGGATTTATAAATAATAAATGTAAATTTTCTGAAGAATATAAAATATGTAATACATATAGTATGATGGGAAAAGCCAGACGTAATTTTGAAGCTAATTATTTGTATTATCTTTATCATTATAGTGATAGAGTAAAGGAAAGAGGTAAAGAACCAGTTGAAGAAACTTTGCCTAATTATGTTGTTCATGCTATTTTATTAGTTCAGGAAAAAATGAAAAAAATTATTTCTGATCGTGGAATTTGCATTGAAACAAATCCGACATCTAATGTTTTTATCAGTATTATTGATGATTATACAGAACATCCTATTTCTAACTTTTATGATAACAGTATATGTAAAGGTGAAAATAATGTACAGTTGAATATTTCGATAAATACAGATGATAAAAGTACTTTTTCAACTTGTTTGAGTAATGAATATGCTTATATTCTTTATTATTTGGAGCATAAAAAGGATTTAAACGGAAATCGAATATATACAAGATACGAAATAATGCAGTGGTTAGATGATATACGGAAAATGGGAAATGATCAATCATTTGCAAATTAATAATCTTATAGCAGTTTGAACCTAAAGTCCAAACCTTTTTACTCAAAAATCCCGTAATTACAGGCTTGTCAGTATTTTGTATTATTGGTAGAATTCTTTGTATTGCATAAAAAGCTAAATTTCAAAAAGAAAAAGCAAAAAACTGAAATAGAATTTACGCTGCTTTCACATAAATACCATCTAATAATTGACAATCATCTTTACTTCAGTATTAATGTTATGTTATAATATGTTTATAGAAATTAGGAGAGTGAACAACGGCCAATTTTGAAGATAGATATTGCTCTATGATAGAGATATGTAAATATCTTGGCATTAGCCGTGATTCGTCACTTAAGTGGATTGCTAACAAAGGTTTGCCTGCACAATAGGTCGACAAAAAGTGAATTCAAACTTTATGAAACTGATGCTAGAGTAAATAACGGAGAAGCAGAAGAATAAAAAACAGGTGGTGAGATAAGTGCTTAATTATGGAAATCTAAATGATGTGGAATTTGAATATTTGTGCCAGGATATTATGCAGAAATTGCTTAATACAGAATTACATAGGTTTGCTAGAGGTAAAGATGGGGGTATCGATTTAACGAACGATGTTCATTCAAAAAGTATCATTGTTCAGGTTAAGCATTATATGGCTTCTACTGTTAATCAACTTATAGCAAACCTGAAAGAGGAAGTGAATAATGTAGAAAAACTTTCTCCTAAAGAATATTATATCTGTTGCTCCAAGGAATTATCTCCGCAGAAAGTAGATAAGATATATCAATTGTTTTCTAACTATATGAGTTCGGCTTCAAATATTATTACGTTAAACGAAATAGACGATTTTTTGAACGCCCCCGAAAATATTGAGATACTCAAAAAGCACTACAAGCTGTGGATTGAGTCTACAGGAATTTTGCAAGAAATCGGTAACACTAATGTGTTTGTTGATTGCGAGACACTACTTGCTGATATCGAAAATGAAAAGAACCTATTTGTTAAAACATCTGCTTTCAATAGTGCTTTAAAATGCTTGCAAGATAACAAAACACTATTCATAACAGGAAATCCAGGCGTTGGTAAGACGATCACTTCAAAGATGCTTGCATTGCATTATGCTACTATAGGATATAGAGTGAGATTTTCCACCAATGTATCTGATTTAGATGAGCTGAAAAAATCTTTATCTAGAAATCCAGAAGTCAAAGAAATTATTCTCGTAGACGATTGCTTTGGTCAAGCATATTTTAACATGAAAGAAACTCAAAATACCGAATTGTTTTCGTTAATTAACTATGTTAATGCATCTCTCAATAAGTTGTTGATATTGAACTCTCGAATCACCATTCTGCAAGAAGCTAAAGAGCGTAAGCCAGAACTCCTTAGATGTTTTGAGGGAAAACAGTGCAAAGTTTACATTTTGGATATGACTGCAATTGACATAGTTGAAAAGGCAAAGATTTTCTATAATCACATTGCCTTTAATGGTATGGATAAAGAATACTTTGCTGAAATTAAAAAGGAAAAGCGATATTACAATATCATTAAACATACCAACTATACACCACGTATTATTGAGTTTGTTTGTAATCCAATTCGCTACAGAGATATCCCACCTACTAATTACTATGAGTTTGCAATGCAACAACTTAACAATCCTAAAGAAATATGGAAAGATGAATACGAACGCAGACTCGGAAAAGTCGACCGTCTTCTCCTACTCACACTATATTCTCTTTCTGATTCAGCAGTCAATGAGCAAAAAGTAAGGGAATGTTTTGAGCGTAGAATATCCTGTGAGACCGATATTGATACTACAATAAACCAGTATGAAGCATCATTGTCAAGACTTTTAGATGGCTTTGTTCAACTTGTTTCCGAGAACGGCACAAAGAAGCTTGCAATGGTTAATCCATCCGTTAATGACTACCTTGATGGTCGCTTACACGCAAGCCCCCTAGAAAGGCAACAATTGATAGATCGTGTGCCTTCTATTCAGCAAAAGAAGAGATTATTGAGTGAAAGAGAATTTAAAACATTTGTGGAAACAACTTTAAAAAGTTGTAACATTGGAAGATATTTGTTTGATAATGAATCACAAAAAAATTCATTCGTTGCTTTTTATGTCTGCAAGTATAAAATTTTCGATATAGCATACATGCCATTCATTCAAGCCTTTCTAAATGATCCGAAATATCTTTGTATTTATGGAAAAGAGACTATCGCACCAATTGAAATTTTTAGAGAAGTATTTCAAAGAGACATTTGTGATTTCTATGAAATTGGAGAATTCTTGACGAACAAATACGCATTGGAAGATATGCTGAATACGATGGTTTTCAATGAAATGGTCGAGGTTATTTGTTTGATTGACCATTTCTTCAATGGTGACTGCCGAGAAACATTCATCGAGACAGTATCAGATCAATTGAGTTACGCTATTCAAGATTATTGTAAAAATCTAAATGCCGATGAATTTGATCCCGATGTTGAACGCGCAATAGATATGTCTCGATATTTTAATGGAGAATACGAGGATATTAATACATCAAAAGCAGAATCTTACATAATTGACGATATCATTTCTGATGTTGAAGATAAAATTAATTTGCAATTATCAATGTTGCCCGACGATATTCAACAATATCAAAATTACACCGATCATTTAACATATACTATTTACGGAACTGAAGACTTAGTAATTTCGTATCTTGAATATGATGGTTATGATTACGATGATTATTATAAAAGCCGTAAAGAATATGAAAATCCAAATTCAGAAATAGACTATATTTTTAACAGATAATAAGTTGATATCCCTAACGCAGTTTGAACCCTTAAGTCCAAACTGCGTTGATTTTTATGCCGCAAATTCCGTAAATACGGGCTTTTTTCATTTTATATTATTGGACAAAATTCGCTTTATAAAAAAGCTAAATTTCAGAAAGAAAAAGCAAAAAACCTGAAATCCGAACCCTTTAGTCCACTTTTATCATTCATCTATTTTGTCAGCACTTGACAAGTTGAAAGCTACATTTTCAGTGTAAATTGCACAAAAATGTAGCTTTTTGTTATGCAAAACCACAAAAAACAGAAATAAAAACGAGAGTTCAAATCCAGTACGCTGAACCCTCGTTATTTTTATGCTATCTTTTATATAAAAAAGGAGAAAATTGTAATGCCAAAATTAAAAGCAGCAGCTTATTGCCGAGTAAGCTCAGATTCTATCAAGAAAAGATTGCCGACAGAAAAAGAGCTTGCAATGAACAGAAAATACGCAATATAAAAATTATTCCTGCGTTAATTTTTTCGTTAATTTATAATGTGTAATTTGCATACCTTCACGCTGATAAAATCGGTGCGCATCAGTACGCTCCATATTACTTGCCACTTCAATCTGAATGCAATGATTCTGTTTTGCTACAATCTCAGCCTCATGAACAAGTTTTTTTCCGATTCCTTGCGAACGATAATTTTTTTCGATAATCAGTTCCATAATTTCTGCAATTTTTCCACAGTGATGAAGCTGCATTTCCATTCTGATATGAAGCATTCCTATAATTCTGCCATGTTTTTTATACACAAGAATCACATGACCCGGGTTTGACATAATGCCTTCATAATACCTTTTGAACGCTTCAAATATAAACGTAGTTTTTTCGAGGTCACACACCAAACTATAAATACTCTGGAAGTCAGCAACTGAAGCGCGATATATCATTTCATTCCTCCTCCATTTTCAAAACTGCCTCTACGCCGCTTAATTCAGATAAAAAATCTCCAATTTCCACATTTACATTTTCAAATTCTCCATGAAAGTCGCTTCCGCCGGTCAGAAACAACCCATATTTCTCTGCATATCGGCGGATTATGATTTTATCGCTTTCACTGTTGGAATGATGATTCACTTCCAGACCGTCCAGACCGTTCTTTGAAAGTTCAGGAATAAGACAAAAATTCTGCTGCTGTCCGCTGTGAGCAAGAACGGCAAGACCGCCGGCTTCTTTAATTGTATTCAGCGCTTCGATAGGAGAAATATACTGAATATCAAAGTCGCAGATTCCGTTGTTTTTAAAAACGCTGTAATAAAAATCACCAAACATCTCCGAAACTTTTCCGCGTCTGAGCAGATATTCCATAATGTGCTGCTTATAGATATATTTTCCGTCTGCCACGCGCAGTTCTTCCGTATTGATATCATAACCGTTCTCATTTAGAATTCTTATCTGTTTCAGGGAATTTTCATGTCTTGCCAAAAGGGTTGGCTGTACAACTTTTTCAACAATTTCAGGATATCTTATACCATAGCCAAGCATATGTACCTTGAAATTATTTTCATAATCATAAGCGGATATTTCAATTCCCGGTATTACTTTAACTCCATGCTCAATTTGCGGAATCTGCTGAAAATGCAATACTGTATCATGATCAGTGACTGCAATCGCATCAAGTCCCTTTTTCTTGGCAAATTCTATCAGCTCCGGAATGGTAAAACTTCCGTCTGACACTGTAGAATGCATATGCAAATCTGCTTTTATCATGCAAATGCTCCTTCTGATATATTATAGACCTTATCGCAGAGTCCGTCCATAAATTCTAAATCGTGAAAAATACCGATCATACTTGTTCCCTCTTTTTTCAGCTTCATAAGCATTTCCTTAACGGGAATTTTCGACTCATTGTCAAGAGAAGCAGTCGGTTCATCAAGAAGCATCAAACGAGGTTTTTTTACCATAGTATGTGCAAGATTTAAGCGAAGCCTTTCGCCCCCGGAAAAAGTATTCGGGTAGATGTCCCAAAGATTTTCCGGCAGACGAAAATAACAAAGCATTTCCTCTGCTCTTTTTTCCGAATCAAGCTTATTTTCTCCGATCTCCAGAAGCGCCTGCATGACGTGTTCTTTTGCGGTAGTTCTCGGCATAACACTCAGAAACTGTGATACATATCCTATTTCATGATTTCTGATATAGATAATTTTACGTTCCGGAGCCTCAGAAAGATTGATTTTTCCAAAAGCTGTGCTGTCGTAAATAATATCGCCCCATGAAGGAATATAGGTGCGGTTAATACATTTCAGTATAGTGGATTTTCCCGCGCCTGATCTGCCGACAATGCCAATAAAATCACCCTGTTCAAGCGTAAAACTTATATTTTCGCAGGAACGGATCATGCGGTTTGCATGATGCATACAGAACTGTTTCCCAAGATTGCTGATTGTAAGTATACTCATAATGACTGCCTCCTGTATTCCACCCGCGAAGTGGTTTTTCCATCAACAAGAACGTGCGTTACAACAGGATAGCCGTCCAAAATATCGGCAATAACAATATCTGCTTTTTTTCCGGCTTCAAGCGAGCCGTAATCTTTATCAATTCCCATTGCTTTCGCCGGATTCAGCGATACCTTGTTGACCATATCGGGAAGCTTCTGTCCGTATTTTTCACACATTACAAAAAGACTGTGCAGCAGCGCCTGCGGAAAATAGTCGGAACAAAGAATATCCACGCTATTATTTTCGATTGCATTTGCCGCGGACATGTTACCGGAATGAGAGCCGCCCAGAAGAATATTAGGCGCTCCCGCAACGGTATAGAATCCCATTTCATGGGCTGTTTTGGCTGTTTCTTCAGTAATGGGAAATTCGCTGATATTTACGCCAAGCTTCTTATTCAGCTTCAGTTTTTCTTCTGTATCATCATCATGAGAGGCAACTGTAATGCCATTTTCCTGCGCCATCTCTGCTAATTCCTTAAGCTGTTCAAAGGAAAGCGTGTCTTTTGTTTTATGATACTCCATAACCTCGTCAAAGGTTTTTCCTTCGTTTTCCATTCCGTTATATTTATCCACCGTATCACGATAAACCTCCAGATTACGGTACTGTCCTTGTCCGGGCGTATGATCCATGAAAGAAATCTCATGAATCAGATGTCTTTTAATCATATCCTTTGCAATATCATACCCGTCAACATTATCAATTTCAAGGCGCAGATGAAAACGATGATGAATAAGATGAAAACGGCTCTGGATATCTGCAATCAGATTTGCCATTTTTAAAACGCTTTCTTTATTGCGCAGAGGACTTTTGCCTAGAAGTTCGTCTTTATACAAAGAAAAAGAATGATATATCGTCGTAATGCCAAGCTGTAACAATTCCTTTTCACATTCCTTCAGCGCAAGCTCAAAAGGAAACTTTGCAGTGGGGCGCGGATAGATAAATTGCTCTATTTTATCCGAGTGAACGTCTATAAATCCCGGCATGACATATCTTCCGTGTGCGTTTATAACCTTGTCCGCCGAAACCTTTTCGCCGGTAATACTGATAATCCTATCATTTTCAATCAGCAGCGTCTTGCTGTCTATCACTTCATCAGGCGTAATAATTCTTCCGTTTTTAATTGCAATCATAAAATGACTTTCTCCTTTATAACAATGAATGTACAAGCTGCTGCGTATAAGCTTGCTGAGGATCTTCTAAAATCTGATCCGTAAGACCGCTTTCAATAATCTTTCCGTCAAGCATAACAACCGTTCTGTCAGCAAGCATTCTGATAACCGCAAGATCGTGAGATACAAGAAGAATCGAAATTCCATACTCCGCTTTTATTTTCCGTATCAAATCAAGAACTCTCGCCTGAACAGATAAATCAAGACCTGTAGTAACTTCATCAAGAAGCAAAACAGACGGGTTATTGGCGAGCGCTTTTGAAATCTGAACACGCTGCTGCATTCCTCCTGAAAAATTTTTAGGAGCTTCACTCATACGTGATGTAAGAATTTCCACGGCTGAAAGCAGTTCTTCAGCGCGCTTTGTCATGTAATGCGCATTGCGATTGCCGGCAGAAATTAATTTTTCCGCAATATTTGACGCCGCTGAATATTCCATTCGCAGTCCACGAATAGGATTCTGATACACCATTCCCATCACACTGTTTTTGATATGACGTTTTTCCGCAGCGCTTGCGGTCCATATACTTTCAGAACCATTTTTATATCCGTCAAGAAATGCTTCTCCGGAGGTTGGCTCAATATCAAAATATAAGCTTTGCATAAGCGTAGACTTGCCGGAACCGCTTTCACCGACAATTCCAAGTACTTCTCCGGGATAAACGTCAAGTGAAATATTATTTGCCGCCCAGACCGTACCGCAGACAGTACATCTGTTTTTTTCAAGATGCGTCCGGCATTTTTCACAGCCGCGGCCATAGCGAACTGTAAGATTATTAACGCTTAGGACCGGCTTTTCATCAATTGTCATGAGAACGTACCTCCCTGCAATAAGCTGTATCTGAACACTGATAAACTTTTTCACCTGTTTTTTCATCGAACATCTCATCAAGATATGTATTCGTACTGCCGCAGAACCGGCAGCATTTGCCTTTAAAATTTTCACGTTCAAAAGGTACGTCATCAAATGCAAGGGATTCCACATTTGTATACGGCGGTATAGCATATATTTTTTTCTCTCTGCCTGCGCCAAACAAATATAGGCACTCCGACTGATGAAGCTTTGGGTTATCAAATTTCGGAATAGGACTGGGATTCATAACATATCTGTTTTCAACGGTACATGGATATTCCGTAGGAATTGTTACTTTACCGTATTTCACGATACTTTCGTACAGTTGTAGCCAAATAGGTGCATAATCCATTTCAGCGTGCATTTTTTTTGTGACTTCTTCTTTCGGCTCTACGATACGCAGCGGTTCCGGAATTGGAACCTGAAATACAAGAATCTGGTCGTTTCTCAGAGGAGTTTCAGGAATGCGGTGACGTGATTGTATAAGCGTTGCTTCGCGGGCGCTTTCTGTAGTTTCCGCATCGGTACACAGCTTTACAAATTTCTTGATATTTACGGCATTTACGCTGTCGTCGCTGCCTTGGTCAATAACTTTTAATATATCCGAAGGACCTATTAACGAAAGAGTAAGCTGAATGCCGCCCGTTCCCCAGCCTCTGCCAATAGGCAGTTCTCTTGAGCCAAAAGGCACCTGATATCCCGGAATTGCCACAGCTTTCAGGATACAGCGGCGTATTTCACGCTTTGAGCCTTCGTCTAAAAAAGCGTAGTTATACTGTTCATTTCTCTTCATTATTTTGATTCCCCCGTGTTTTTCTCACTGCATCAAGCTTTGACTGGAATGTGACATAATGAGGCAGCTTCAGGTGTGAAATAAAACCGTTCATTTCAAGACAATCGCCATGAGTCAGCACAAATTCCTCGTCCTGAGCCGGATAATCTCCACCCTGTTCCAGTTCTCTGTCAATCACGGCCATTGCAATCGCTTTATTTTCATTTCTGCCGAAAACAGCGCCGTAACCGCAGGCAAGCTTTAATTGTTTTTCATCGCTTGCCGAATGAAAAGTTTCCGCTTCTGTCAGCAGTATTTCGCCAAGAGAAATAGTTTCTTCTTTCTTATAAGGATATGGTATTTCAAGTTCCACATAACCGCTGCGAAGTTCTCCAACAGTGGGATGAACCTGACCGAAACCTCTCAGAACCGAATAGGAAAGCCCTGAAAGAAAACCCGTATCGGCTCTTGTCATGGTTTGCAGTCTTGCACTTCTTGCAGCCGGAAATTCAAGCAGTTTCTCTGTTACATCACATGGCGGCGTATTATCCTCGTCATAAGTATCTATCAGTCCTTCCTTTTTAAGCAGCGAAGAAACTCTATCATAGAATTTTATTTTTTCAGGAGCCTGCTCCGCTAAAATTTGTTTAAATCTTTCGCTCAGCTCAGATGAATTTTCGTTTTCACTTTCAAAATGTATCAGCCTATGCGTGTAATCATAGGTTGCACCTAAAAGCTGCCCGCCGGGAATATCCTTGAAGGCCGCTGAAATACGTCTGATAATTCGCATATTGTCAGTATTTACAGGCGCTGTGTAATGACTGCGTTTCAATGTAGAACGGTATGCACGAAGCAGAAAAACCGCTTCTTCTGTAGAGCCTTCGCATTGTTTTAAGGCCAGGGCGGCATAGGACTTTGCATAAAGCCCGGCTTCGCTCATTACCTTGTCGATCAGCAAACCGAATTTTTCAGTAACCGATTCCAATTCAATATCTTTATCTGTGCCGCTGCGGTAGTAATCAAGAAGCTGAATGCTTGCTTCAATTGCCTCTTCACCGCCGGAAACCGCTGAATATGCCATCAGGAACTCCTCCTTTTTACAAGACGTGGAATGCAGGCAACTTCCCCGCTTTCCGTTACAAAAATCATATCAATGCCTGTCGGATACTCATACTCGCATTTATCACGGAGAATAATGGAATTATATATAATATCCGAACATGAAAATTTTAATGTACCGTCAATTCCGGGACCGTAAAGTTCCATGATATTATCGTGATTTTTGTTATTTTTAATTATTAACACCGCGCTTTTATGAGGATCGGTAAGCGTTCCGCATTTTGCCTTCTCAAAAATATCCGGAAGCATTTTTAAATCTGAAACAAAGATAAAATCAGCATTGGAAATATCCGCTTGTTCAGAGAGCGTTACAAGCTGAATATCTCTTTCAAGCTCTTCATTACCGCATCCCGAAAAGGTTACTTCATTATCGAGCAAAGTCACAGCAAGGGCAATAAATTCCTTATATTCGCCAAAGATTCTGCTCTTTTGCTCTGCAATCGACACTGTTCTCGCAGGATTTGACATTGCTTCAAGTACCTTTCTGAATACAGCTTGTGTATCAAAAACCTCGTCGAAACTATGAAGTGTATTCATTCATTAACCTCCGAATCCATTGCGTGAAAGTCGACTTTCGTCTTTTGGAACATAGCGTTTTCACGTTCCTTTTTGAGAACTTGTTCTTTTTCCCACTCAATGAGAATATCGTATTCTGTAAAAACTCCTTTATTGCAGGCTGCGTCAATGACCGCCATATTCAGAACCTTATCAAAATCATCGCCAATTGTTACAGCCGTTCCTACGACGTCGTCGAGGGAAACGACAGCTTCGCAGACAATTGTTTCGCCAATGTAGAAAAGACTGTTTTTAACAGGCTCTCTCATCTGAATCATAGCGAGCGATTTTTCAGGCTTTTTTATAATTGTAATTCTGTGACTCTCCTGAATAGAGTTTCCCATCGCAATTACATCAGAACGCTCCGCACCGGAAAGGATACGGAAGAGTCGTTTTTTTTCCATGTTGATTCTCCTTATTTTACTTTTGCTTTAATTTTAGTTGATACCGTTTCGAGAATAATAACGGTGATTACCACAATATAGGTCAGAAATCCCATTTCATGCAGGTCAAAATAAAAGCTGCCTGCCATAAACAGATTAAAACCGATTCCTCCTGCGCCTGCCGCTGCGCCGACTGCTACAGCATTTGTGAAATTGATTTCAAAACGCATAAACGTCCACGCCACCATTCTGCTGACAGAAGCCGGAATAATCGCCTGAAATACGATTTGCCAGAAGCTTGCGCCGCTTGCACGCAGAGCTTCTATTGTACCGTTGTCAATTTCCTCAATGGACTCCGCATAAACCTTTGTGAGATAGGCAAAGCTGTGAAATGTCAGACCAACAACAGCTGCAACGCTTCCAAGACCTGCCGATACTGCAAAAATCAGTACCCATAAAACAGTCGGAACTGCTCTGACCAATGCGACAATGCTTTTTATAATATTTGCAGTTACAGACGAAGAAATATTCTTCGCGCAGAGAAGCGAGCAGAAAAAAGCAAGAACCGCGCCGAATACCGTGGACAAAACGCCAAGGCAAAATGTAATCAGCAGCTGATATAAAATAGAACTCACGGAATCTCTTGAAAGCTTCGGCTGTAAAAACACTGCTTTGATATTGTGAAAAGTTGCAGATACGGCGTCAAAAAAATCAATATCCTTATAATCAAAGGTCATAAAAGCATATATTGTGAGCAATATCAGCGATACTCCCAGAATTTTCATTGCAATGCCGCTTTTGCTCTGTATGCCGACTTTTATTTTGCCGTTTCTATGTCGCTTTGCATGTGAATTCCAAATACTTCTTTCTGTAAGAAAAACCGAATTTTCCATTACATAATCACTCTCCTTATCAGATTTGAAAATGTTTCAATTGCAATTACCATAACAATAATCAGCAGCACTACAAGACTTGCGGAACTGAAGTCCAGACGCTTGTAATACATATCAAACAGATAGCCGATTCCCGTTGCGGTCAGCATTCCGATAAGTGTGGAACTTCTAATATTTGTTTCAATCATGTACAGAACCCATGTCACAATTCCTGTTATGGAGGAAGGAATAATTCCCTGAAATACGATTTGAATAAAACCCGCTCCCGAGGCTTGCAGCGCCTCAATGCAAGAGGAACTTACCTCGTCAATGGTTTCTATAAATGCTCTTGTCAGCATTCCGAATGTTGTGAAAAACAACGCAAAAAATCCTGTTAAAATATTTTGTCCAAATGAAAACATTAACAGCATTGCCCATACTACATCGGGAACATTCCGAAAAAATGCCGCAATAATTCTCACAGTCCTGTTGATTATACCATTGAATCCAGTCGCCTTTGAACCGAATAAACTGAAAAAGAATGCGCAGACCGCTGCGATTACTGTAACCGCAGCCGACAATAACGCCGTTTCAATCAATTTATCAACAATTTTAGGCAGACGTTTCATAGCAAGTTCATCGGGCATCAGATTTTCGGCAATCCATGCAAAAGCTTGGGGAAAGGAGGATACCCCCTGTGCTAAGTGAAACTGCGTAACAAATGACGAGCCGAAGTAAAGAAGCAGAAAAACAATAATGACAGCCGTATATGTAAGCTTGCGTTTTACAAAAACTTTTTTAATCTGTCCGTCCATATTAAGCTCCCTGTGAATCCATTATCAAATCGCTGTCGGAGGATTGATAAATCTCGTGAATCTTTTTCTTCGTCAGTTCTTCGGGCGTTCCGTCAAATACAATTTTCCCCGACGAAACGCCCAGAATGCGCTGCGAGTATTTCATTGCGACCTCTACCTGATGGAGATTCACAATACATGTGATTTTCTGCTTTTGATTTATCTGTGAAAGATGATCCATAATCGTTTTTGAAGCTTTTGGATCGAGAGAAGCTATCGGCTCGTCACAAAGAATCAGTTTCGGTTCCTGCATAATAGCGCGGGCAATACCCACACGCTGTTTCTGTCCTCCGGAAAGTGCGTCGCAGCGTTTATATGCTTGTTCAGCCAGTCCAAGCTCGTTCAATATGGAGAAAGCCTTTTCTTTTTCTGTTTCACTATAGCTTCCTAACATACCGCTGATTGCAGATTTTTGTCCAAGTCTGCCGTGCAGTACATTCTCAATAACGCTGAGCCGGTCAACTAAATTATAATGCTGAAAAATCATGCCTGTTTTAGTACGGACTCTTCTTAGATCTCTTTTTCCAAGGCTGAGAATATCATCTCCGTCATAAATTATATTTCCGTCTGTCGCGTCAATCAAACGATTTATACAGCGCAGTATTGTGGATTTTCCTGCGCCCGACGGTCCTATAATTGATACAAATTCGCCTTTTTCAACAGAAAATGAAACATCATCCAAAGCTTTTGTGGAATTATTATATACCTTGTTTACATGCTGAAACTCCAGAATAGGCATTTTTCCACCTCATCTCATGATTCCATATTGCGGATCGGATCATACCAGGAATCCTCCACAGTCAGAAAGCACATTTCTTCGGATTTCTTTTCATAAAGTCCGAGTTCTCCGGAATCATCGGTATAAAATATAAGCGGATTGCCGCTTACCGCGTCGGAAGTAAACAGTTCTTGTATTGCTTTTACATCTTCCGGACTGATAACGTCTCCGTTATAAGCAAACGGACCGTTCAAAACAGGGATAGATTGAATTACCGTATATTCTGCACCTGTTACAGTATCAAACGGAGCGGAAGCGTTACTCTTGATCGCGTAAACGCTGCCTGTTTCGTGTTCATTTCCGCTTACATGGTCTGCATAGGGAGCAAGCTCAATATCGCAAAAGGCAGCAACATCGCATTTACCGGACAGCAGATTAAACGCTGAGCCTTGATGAGAACCGCCGAACAGAACTTCAGAGAAAAACGCGTCGCTTCCTCCTTCAAGCAGATCGTCAACAATGAGATCGTCGGAAGAGAAATGAGAAATGATATTATTCGTAGGAACCTTAAATCCTGAAGTTGAGCTGTTGGAAACAAAGGATATTTTACTGCCCTTAATATTGTCAATAGAATATGATCCGCCGTTTTTGTAATTATCTGCGTCAGCGCTGTTGACAGCAAAAAAGCTATAATACAGCGCGTCGTCCAGCGTACCAGATTCTCCGGACTGTACAAACAACGGATTCACAGCATTATTGGCGCTTTTAGCCTGAATATAGCCTTCAGCTCCCATGACGCATCCGATTTGTGCAGTACCGTTGGAAAGAGATTCTATGGCAATTGCGTAGTCTGTAGTCAGCTTCTGATCTACTTTTTTGCCGGTAGCCTGTTCTATCAATCTTCCGATCTCGTCTCTTGCCCCTTGATAATCCTCTGCGGATTCATTAGGATACCATACAAGCGTAATGGTATCAGAATACTTATCATCTGATTTTTGGGATTCTTCCTTAATAGAAGACGAATTTTGCACAGTTTCCCTCGAATTATTTTCCGTACCAGCACAGCCTGTAATACTGCCGCAAATCATTGCAATTGCAAGGAATGCCGACCATTTGTGCTTTCTGTTCATAGTAAAGCTCCTTTTTAAATGATAATTTCTGAAATCACTTTTGGATGGATTTCACGTTTATTATACTGGTCGAATGTAAAGTCTGCTGTCATTTTAAAGTTAAGTGTATGAAAAATTTTAAACGTTTCGAATTAATTTAATTTAACAAAAAAATTTACCGCTCTTAAAAAACATTTTATCTTCAGTTTATATACATTACAGCTAAAAATATGATATAATGTTATAGAGGTGATAGTATGCTCAAAAAAATAAAGGAATTAAGACTGAGCATTAAAAAGCGTCTTGTGATCTCCAATATACTTATGATTGCAATTCCAGTCGCAATTTGCCTGATAATCGGAGCAATCGGTCTTGGATTGGTTTCATGGATTGTGGAGACTCATTTTGCCAATGTACTGGAATTGGTCGAACAAACAGAAGAGGCGGCAGAATCATACGAGCCGCTGTCTGTGACAATGAAGGTTTCTGCTGTGATCATTTTCTTGATTTTTATTTTAACTGTAATTCTTTCCGTTTATTTCACTAACCGCTTTTTAACGAATTTTGTATTCAAAAAGATCGAGCAGCCTCTTGAGCTCCTTGAAGAAGGAGTAGCACAAATCCGTGACGGTAATCTTAATCATATAATAAATTATAACGATGATACCGAATTTCTCCCTGTGTGCGACGCCTTTAACGAAATGGCTGTGCGTCTGAAAGAATCCGTTGAGCAGACAATGAAAAACGAACAGAGCCGCAAGGAGCTTCTTGCAGGTATTTCTCATGATATACGCTCCCCGCTGACCTCGATTCAGGCTTATGTGGAGGGACTTATTGACGGCATCGCCGATACTCCGGAAAAGCGGAAAAAATATCTGCTTACAATAAAACAGAAATCCGAAAGTATTTCAAATATGGTTTCACAGATTTTTACATTCTCAAAAATGGAGCTTGACGATTATCCGTTGAATCTTGTCATATGTAACATTAAAACTGAGCTTGAAAAAATAATCCGACCATTAACGGACGAATATGCGCAAAATGGACTTATCATCAATTTGAATGCCGAAAGCTGCGACATTCTGCTGGATGCAGATTTATTAAGCCGTATCTGCAATAATCTTTTATCAAACAGTCTGAAATACAATCATAATCATGAGCCGGAAATAAATATTTATTCAGAAACAGACGACGCTTCATATATACTGCATTTTGCCGATAACGGTCAGGGCGTGGACAAGCAGTCGATGGATAAACTGTTTGACGTATTCTTCCGCAGCGATTTATCACGTAATCATCCTGATAAAGGCAGCGGTCTTGGACTAGCCATTGTTGCAAATGCCGCTGCAAAAATGAACGCTTCCGCCTCGGCGCGCAATGCGTCGAATAACGGTCTTGATATTATGATAAAATTTCCGAAGGAGTCTGAACAACAATGAATAAAATACTGATTATAGAAGATGATGAAGCAATCGCGGAAATAGAAAAGGATTATCTTGAGAACTGCGGCTATGAAGCCGATATTGTTTATGACGGTGAAACAGGTCTGAAAATAGGACTTGATGGAAACTACAGCCTGATACTTCTTGATTTGATGCTTCCGAAAATGGACGGATTTACCGTCTGCCGCAGACTGCGTGAAAAGCTTGATATTCCGATTCTAATGGTAACGGCAAGACAAGAGGATATTGACAAAATCAAAGGTCTTGGACTGGGCGCCGACGACTATATTGAAAAGCCGTTTTCTCCCGCGGTTCTTGTGGCAAGGGTAAAAGCCAATCTTGCGCAGTATGAAAGAATTATCAAAAAAAGAAAAAATTCTTCCGTCATCACAATAGGAAGTATCAGTCTTAATACCGGCACGCATCGTGTTTATGTTGACGAAAAGGAAATTGAACTGAAAAACAAGGAATATGAGCTGCTGAAATTCCTTATGATAAATGTAGATTTAGTATTTGACCGTGAAACGCTATACGAAAAAATCTGGGGCATGGAAGCTCTCGGAGATAACGCAACGGTAGCGGTACACATAAACAGACTGCGCGAAAAGCTTGAAAAAAACCCGTCAAAGCCTCGCTATATACAGACCGTTTGGGGCGCGGGCTACAGATTTAAAGCATAATTTAATATCGTAGAAAGCCGGATTTGTATCCGGTTTTTTTTACCTGTAGTTTATCTTTTGATTAACTATGGTTTAAAAACGCCTTTTATAATAAACCTATCAAAACGACAAGGGAGGAAAAAAAATGAAAACTGCTGACCATTTATTTTTAGGAAAAGCATTATCGGATGAGTACATGAAGTCATGTTCTGTTTTGGGTAAAAAGGCGTTCATTTTAGGAAATATTTTTCCCGATATAAATCTCTTCACCTATTTACGAGGCGTAGTTTCAAGAGGAAAAGTAAGGGGACATAATTACGAAAGCTCCGAAAAATGCATCAGAAAGCTGACTCAAAAAATCCGTAATAAAAATCGGTTCAGTTTTTTGGGATACTTCAAACTCGGCGAACTTGTTCATTACATTACCGACGCCTTTACTTTTCCGCATAATGATTGCTTTGGAAAAAATCTGAAAAAGCATATGGAGTATGAGGAAAAATTACACACGGCATTCAGTAAATCAGCGCTGATTATTTATAATTACTTACCTGAGAAATTAAGTCTATTTGAAAGAATTGCAAGACTTCATGCAGAGTATCTGCCAAGAGCAGGAACGTATTTATGGGATATAGAACATATCTACAGGGCTGTGCAGATTACAATGAACACTGTATTTATAAAATATCAAAGGGGGACGTTATAATGAAAGTTCTTATAACAACAGATTGGTATGCTCCTGTTATCAACGGTGTAGTTACTTCTGTTTTGAATCTTGAAAGAGAACTCAGAAAAAAAGGACATGAGGTCAAAATTCTTACTCTTGCACGCGGCCCTCATTCCTATATATCGGAAAATGTTTACTATGTCGGCTCGTTCAGTGCGGGAGCTGTTTATCCTGACGCAAGGATAAAAATTCCGCTTCACAGCCATATGATTATTTCAAGGCTGATCAAATGGAATCCGGATGTTATTCATTCCCAGTGTGAATTCAGTACGTTTCTGGCCGCGAAAAAAATCGCAAAGACTCTTAATATCCCAATTGTTCATACCTATCATACCGTTTATGAGGATTACACGCATTATTTTTCTCCGAATAAAAAATGGGGCAGAAAAGCCGTATCAAAATTCTCTAAATGGATTGCAGATTCATGCAGCAGTATAATCGCTCCTACAGAAAAGGTAAGCGAAATGCTTTCAGAATATCGTATAAAACCTCCGGTAAATGTTATTCCAACAGGCATAGACCTTGAAAAATTTTATGCAGACAATTTGCAGTCCAATAAAATTATGAAAGAAAAACTCGGTATTTCGGAAAATGATTTTGTATGTATTTATATCGGCAGACTTGCTAAGGAAAAAAATATTGATGAACTTATAAAAATGCAAACAGATATTGACAATACTAATGTTAAACTTCTTATCGTTGGCGATGGTCCGCAGAGTAAGGAATTGAAAAAAATCACAGATGAATATGGTATTTCAGACAGAGTTATTTTTACTGGAATGATTCCTCCTAAAGACGTCCCCGCATATTACAAATGCGGAAATGTTTTCGTAAGCGCCTCTACCAGCGAAACGCAGGGACTTACTTATATAGAGGCTCTGGCAAGCGGACTTCCCGTAATCTGCCGAAAAGACCGATGTCTCGACGGAGTTATAGACGATGTTATAAATGGATTTCAGTACGCAAATCCGAACGAGTATTGCGAAACAATTAAAGAGCTTGCTATGAATCCGGAATACGTCGGACGTATGAGCCGCAATGCTCTTAAATCAAGCCGAAAATTCGGTTGCGAGATATTTGCGGAACGGGCGGAAAAGGTTTACACAGAAGCAATTACAAATAATTTATCCGCTGTTTAATTTTAATTTAAATTAGGTTTAACAAGCCGAATTATAATATATACATTAAATCAAGGAGGTCGTCAAAATGATTGAAAAGGTTAAAAACAAAATTATGAACGCCGACTACAAAAAAACTGCGAGGTTCTTTGTTATTTTTTCACTGATTGCATTTTTGGTCGGCGGAGCGGTTTCAGCGCTCTCGCTGAAAACACAGATCGGGGAAGTTATTTCCTATCACCAGACATATGAAAACGAACATGAAAAATCGGAAACTGAAAATCGTGAAGAAATTTACGCGGCCAGCAAAGAACATGATAAGGAACATTTTCTTGAATCTGCCGACATCACAAAGCCGTCAATGTTTGCGAAAATCAGCATAGGATTATTCGGCGTAATCTGCGGAATTATCGGCGTTACTTATTGGATTTTGGTTTCGGCTTGGCTCTATAAATCTGCTGCCAACGCGTCAATGACCGGAATTCTTTGGGGACTTCTCGGACTTGCTGGAAATATTTTTGCCGTAATTCTTTTCCTTATCGCCAAGGATATAGTACAGTCGGCAAGAGGTGTAAATCAAAATGCTTGACGTTGAATTTTCAATTCTGGATTTTATTCAGAATCAATTTCGGACAACATTCGGAGATTTTGTTATGCCGCTGATTTCAAAGCTGGGGAACGGCGGCATAATATGGCTTGTTTTATCGGGGTTGCTTTGCGTTTTCCCGAAATACCGAAAAGCCGGCGTTACAATGCTGACAGCGCTTGCGCTTGACGTTTTGTTATGCAATGTTATGCTGAAACCTCTTGTCGGCAGAATGCGTCCGTTTACCGTAAATACAGGCGTGGAGCTTCTGATAAACGCTCCGAAGGATTTTTCTTTTCCATCGGGACATACGGCGGCTTCTTTTGCGGCAGCCTTTGCACTGCTTTTCGTCAAAAACAAGCTGTGGATTCCGTCTATGATTCTTGCTTCGCTGATTGCCTTTTCCAGACTGTATCTGTATGTCCATTATCCGACAGACGTGCTGACAGGCATACTCCTTGGTCTGATTGTCAGCGTTGCTGCAAATGTAATTTGCCGTCTTGCAGAACCGCATATCAGGAAAATAATCAAATCATAATCTGCTATATGAACATAAAATACAAGAAATTATGGAACGGTTATGCATAAAACAGAAAATAATATACATCATATGATTTGCCATCTCAGTAGCTCTTGTTATTCTCGAATCATTGTATCGGAATTTTTACAAGCTTGTAAAATCTGTACCAATGCATTGAATTTCAATTATAAACATGGTATAATCAATAAATACTGAATTTAAGAAGGTTTAGATATGTGGTTTGTATTTGCTCTTTTATCTGCCGTATTTGCGGCTCTTACATCTATACTTGCCAAAGTGGGAATTGAAGGTGTAAATTCTAATCTTGCAACCGCTTTGAGGACGTTTGTAGTATTAGCTATGGCATGGGGAATGGTTTTTATAACCGGTACGCATAATGGCATTACTGAAATAAGCAGAAAAAGCTGGATTTTTCTAATACTTTCAGGACTGGCTACAGGAGCTTCATGGCTTTGCTATTACAAAGCGCTGCAAATGGGCGACGCGTCTAAAGTAGTGCCTATTGATAAACTAAGCGTTGTAATCACGCTCATTCTTGCATTTGTTTTTCTTCATGAGCAGTTTACTGTGAAATCTGCAATTGGGGCAACGTTGATTACAATCGGAACAATTATTATGGTGATTTGACGATTTACGAAATAATTTCAATAAAATTCTTCTGAAATAAACGCTGTGATTTTTATATAGTATAGGCGAGTTAATTTTTTCGTCCTTTAAAAGTACTCAAGCTTTGTGACCAAAATTATATTGTTGTTTAAGCTTGCTTTCCAGTCGTATAAGAATACACCGTAGAATAGAAATAAGAGAGCAGTTATACTTTAATTTATTTTATAAAATATCCGTATTTTCCAAAAGGAAAATATTTATGTCTAAATTTATTTATTATTATGGGAATTAGAATTATAACGATGATATCTGATATGTTATTGTAT
>PPYF01370441.1_pt1 | contig 25503 bp, 26 predicted proteins | sample 1559871 | NCBI WGS metagenome assembly PPYF01 (sample SAMN08240021, study PRJNA423297) | Human gut metagenome, whole genome shotgun sequencing project. | reverse complement strand
CTTTCAGAATAGGCGGCGTCCAGATATCGTTTTCTGGCGTCGGGATCAGGTTGACGCCAAAAGGTTTTTCCGTCAGCTTTTTCGTTTTACGGATCTCTTCTCGCATTTTCTCAGCGGTCGCTTCCGGCGTCGATACGGCGGTTTCAGCGGTTAAGCCGGCATTAGGCCCCAAAACGCCCAGCCCGCCAGCGTTGCTCACCGCGGCCACCAGACGCGCGTCGGTGAGCCAGGACAGTGGTCCTTGGATGACGGGTTTTTCAATACCCAGAATCTGGCAAATACGGTTGTTTTTCATAATGTTATTTCCTTGTTACAAGCAGGGATATGCTGGAATGCGGGCAGTGTAGGCTTTCTGATTGTTCAGAAAAATAGTGAAAATTGTTCTTCACTATTATTAAATGGATAACAATGTTGTTGTCGAGGTTGGGGAGGCGGAACCATGCAAATGAATCTATTTGAAAATATTAAGATTTTTATCGAAATTGTGGATTCCGGTAGTTTTACCCAAGCCGCGGAAAACCTGCAGATCCATCGCCCGGCGGTGACAAAAGCGCTACAGCAACTCGAACAAGAAAGCGGTGTCCGTCTGCTCCAACGCACCACGCGGCGAATCAATCTCACGTCGGAGGGGGAAGAGTTTTATCGGCGCAGCAAGCCGTTACTGGCCCAGGCGGACGATCTGTTGGAATCGTTCGCGCCGGGACGCCCGCTTCACGGGCAGCTACGCGTAGACATGCCGATTGCCTTTGCCCGACAAATTGTGGTCCCCAAACTGCCTGCCTTTTACCAGGCGCACCCTGATCTCGAGATCATCCTAAGCAGTTCTGACGTGCGCCGGGATATGCTGCGGGATGGCCTGGATTGCGTGTTGAGAATGGGGGCACTGGACGATGGTGACTACGTGGCAAGAACACTGGGCAATATCAAAATGACCACCTGCGCCAGTCCGGACTATCTTGCGCGCTTCGGTATTCCGCATACCCTCGAAGATTTACAAAATCATCAAGGGGTTAACTGGATTAACAGCAGCAGCCGACAGGTGATGCCGTGGAGTTTTCAGCGCGGTACCGTAACTGAAGAGATCTCAATTCCGGGCAAATTAATCCTCGACAACTCAGAAGTGTATATTGCAGCAGGCCTTGCCGGGCTAGGATTGCTGCAGGGGATGAACTTCTTCTTACAGCCATATATCGATAAAGGGCAGTTGGTCGAAGTATTACCTGATTTCCCATGCCCTCGCCGCAGGCTGTCGCTGCTTTATCCACACCGTCATTTATCGCATAAAGTTAGAGTCTTCGCCCAGTGGCTGGAAGGGCTGATCGAGACGCTGCGCTGACGCAGATACCGGCCGGTATCTGGCGTCAGTTAGAGGATCCCTTTCACCACCATGTGGTAAAGCAACATAATGGTTTTCCCGTCGATAATCACGCCATTATCGATAGCCGCCAGCGCATCGGCGATCGGCATTTCCAGCACTTCAATATCTTCCCCTTCAGCTTCAATTCCACCGCCGGCGCTGACGCGATTTTCAGGGCTATACTCGGCGATGAAAAAGTGCAGTTTTTCCGTTACTGAGCCAGGGCTCATAAACGCCTCAAAGACCTTTTCCACATGGCTAATCTGATAACCGGTCTCTTCTTCGGCTTCTGCTTTGATGCGCTGTTCCGCCGCCATATTATCGAGCAGGCCGGCTGCGGTTTCGATGAGGTAACCGTTGTGCCCGTTGATGTAAGTGGGAAAACGGAACTGGCGGGTCAAAATGACCGTGCGGGCATCACGATTGTAGAGCAGGAGCGTAGCGCCGTTACCCCGGTCATACACCTCGCGGCTCTGGCGCTGCCATTGACCATTTTGTCGCTGCAAATCGAAGGTATATTTTTTGAGGAGATACCAGTCGTTGGCCAGCGTTTGATTTTCGATGATGCGTACTTTTGCATGTATATGGGTCATTTTGCCGTCTCGTAAGAATGAGAAGGCATGATAATCGCCACAAACATGCATATTCAAGATATTTCATGCAAACTAAATGTTTCGGTCAACAACGAAGTATCCATCCGTTGCGGTATTTATAGTGCGTCTTCTTAGTACATAAAGGAGATAGCAATGATTGCCGTTATTTTTGAAGCCCGCGCCATGCCGGACCAACAGGGCCGTTATCTGGCACTTGCCGCTGAGCTAAAAGCGCAATTGAGTCAGATAGCAGGATTTATTGAGATTGAACGTTTTCAAAGCCTGAGCACCGAGGGAAAAGTGCTGTCGCTTTCCTGGTGGGAAAGTGAAGAGGCGGTACGGGCCTGGAAATGTCATCCCCAGCATCTTGCCGCCCAGCGAGAAGGCCGAGCCACGATTTTTTCTCATTATCGTATCCGGGTGGCGCAACTCCTACGGGAATACTCTTCTGATTCAAGGAAATGCTCTCATGTATGATATTCACGTTATTCTTAAACATACTCCCGGCGCCCTGGCGCAATTAGGCTTAACGCTGGGACAAAATGGCGTGGGGCTGGAAGGCGGCGGCGTTTTTACCGTTGATGAGACCAGCCATGCGCATTTTCTGGTGGAAGAGGGTGAACGTGCCCGTCAGGTGCTCAGCGCCGCCGGAATGCACGTTGAGCGAATTAGCAAACCGCTGATTCGCCGACTTCGGCAGGAACGGCCAGGTGAATTGGGTGAGATAGCGCGCACGCTGGCCGCGCACCAGATTACCATCCACGTACAGTACAGCGATCATAGCAACAGGCTGATTTTATTAACGGATAATGATCAGTTAGCTGCTGAAGTAACCGAAAAATGGAGTACAGGTTTGTGATAAAACCCTATGAGGTGAGCCCTACGCGTGATGATGCGCAATCGCTTGAGTCGTCTATGGTGGCGGTGGCCACTGCGATGTCGGATCCGTCGCGGGTGAGTATGCTCTGCGCGTTGATGGACGGTCGGGCATGGACGGCGACAGAGCTGTGTGCCGTCGCGGACATCGCGCCCTCGACGGCCAGCGCGCATCTCAATAAGTTGTTACAGGGCCAGCTCGTAAGCTGTTTATCACAAGGCCGGCACCGATATTACCGACTTGCCAGCCGAGAAATTGCGGCGTTGCTGGAAAACCTGATGGGCGTGTCAATGCGATTATCGACGCCGCAAAAATGCAGCACGCCCGTCAACCTGCGTAAAGCGCGGACCTGCTACGATCATTTAGCCGGTGAGGTCGCGGTGAAACTCTATGCCATCATGGAAGAAAGGGGGTGGTTTACCCCTGACGGCAGCGAACTGTCTGGTGAAGGTATTGTTCAGTTTCGGGCGCTGGGAGCACATTGGGATCCACGCAGTCAACGTAAAACAGCGTGCGGCTGCCTCGATTGGAGTGAGCGCCGCCTGCATCTCGGTGGAAGTTGCGGCGCAGCGCTGTTGGTGGCGTTTGAGCGCCATGGCTGGTTAACCCGCCTCGTCGGTTATCGTGAAGTGAACTTTACCGAAGAAGGGAAAAGGGCGTTGACGCGTATATTTAAGCTGACCCTATAGATTATCGGCGTTGCCCCGCGGGCTCCTGATAGGATATGTTTTTACCTTTCGCCAAGGGAGCATCACGATGAATATCCATTTTCCGCCCAGCTTAGTAGCCGGCGATTTAATTGCGATTACCGCGCCATCTTCCGGTGTTCCTGCATATTTGCACCCGCGTTTAGATCTCGCGATTAATCATCTTCGACTGCGTGGATATCGGGTATTGGAGGGAAAGTGCCTACGTGCACAATATAAAAATAAAAGCGCTGATAAACATGCCCGAGCGGAAGAGTTGATGTCTTTTCTTTGCAACCCGGAAATAAAGGCGGTGATGCCTCCCTGGGGCGGTGATTTAGGAATGGAATTACTGGAGTTGCTCGATTTTGAACGACTCGCCGTACAGGCACCAAAATGGTTTATTGGGTTTTCCGACCTCAGCACATTTCATTTTCCATTATCTCTTCGCAGCGGTTGGGCAACCGTTCACGGGCCCAACTTAATGGAACTCGGTGCGGGGAATTTGGATCTCACGACCCGAGCGCTATGGGATATTGTGGAATCTCCGCGTGGAAATCAGGTCACCCAGCACGCGTCATCAGCCTATCAGGTGGAGGAAAATCAATGGGGTGTCGCCACCGATGCTGGATTTAATCTGACCCAGCCTACGCAGTGGAAAATGCTGAACAACGAGACGGAATGCGTGGCGTTTTCGGGCCGTCTCATTGGCGGTTGCCTCGATATCATCTCCCGCCTGGCCGGAACCGAATGGGGAAATTTGCCGCCGTTTATTCATCAGTGTGGTAATGACGGTGTAATTCTCTATTTTGAAAATGTCGAAATGGGACCTTGTGAATTAACTCGCGCACTTTATAGCTTGCGTTTGCATGGCTGGTTGACTTCGCTTAACGGGATCCTAATCGGGCGCAATGCCGGGCCTGACGCAGATAACTCTACCCAACAAAATTATCTCGACGCATTGCATTCTGCGCTCGGCGGACTGAATATTCCGGTTATTTATGATGTTGATATCGGCCATATTCCACCGCAAATGTCACTGGTTAATGGCGCGTTGGCCACGGTGACTTACCGCCATCATCGCGGCTCAATTACCCAGCAGCTGTAAAAAAGCCGGAGCAAATCTGCCCCGGCTTATTACTTAGAACTCGTAACGAGCGCCAATATTATAGCGGCGCCCTTCGAGCATGGATGTTTCGTTATACGTCGTGGTGTAGATTGGGTTGACGTCAAAGACGTTATAAACACCGGCCATCAAGGTGATATTTTTGGTCGCCCGGTAGCGAGCGCCTAAATCAACCAGTGCGTAAGCTTCCGTGGCGGTTGATTTGCCAATATCCGGCGAATTACTGCGCCAGCTGGCCTTCGTCCACAGATCCAGATCGCTTACCGCGTTCCAGGTCAATGAGATGTTGGCCATACTGGTTGGGAAATCACTCAACGCATACCCTTTATATTCACCGCTTTTCTGTTCGCTGTGGGTATAAGTATAGTTGGCGTTAGCCTTCAGCGAAGGGGTGACCTGCCAATCACCGTTCAGTTCAAGACCATAGACTTCCGCATCGCTGACGTTGAAATACTGGGAGACGCTTTCCGCCGTATAGCCGTTATACACGCATTTCTGCGTCGCGGTTTCAGTACAAATCGTGTAATCGCTGATTTTGTTCTTGAAACGGGTGTGGAATACGGTCGCATCCAGCGCCAGCGTATCCTGCTGCCAGTAGATCCCTAGCTCAGTGTTGACGCTTTCCTCCGGTTTCAGGTCATCGTTACCAATGCCAATATAGGAATAAGGGTAAGCGCCGTATACGCTGGTAAATCCGGAGTTATTTTCACGGAGATCGGGCTTCTTATAGCCGGTGGATACGCCGCCTTTCAGCGCCCAGTTTTGGTCAATCGTCCAGTTGCCGTATAGCTTTGGCGTCACGTGATAGCCGAAATAGCTATCGTGGTCTAATCGCGCAGAAGTGGTCAGGGTAAAGTCCGGCACAATCATCCAGGCGTCTTCGGCAAATACCGCCCAGCCGTAACGGGTAATTTTGCTCACCGGAGTGACGCCGGCAACAGCTTTATCTTCGATATCGAAAGTATCGTTGAGCTCATTACGCGTATAGTTGGCGCCCAGCGTCAGCTTGTGATCGCCAAGGGTGAAGGTGTTGGCGCTATTGGCTTCAAAGTTTCGCTGTTCAATAAACTGCGGCGACATTTCCTGAACGCGATATTCTGTGCGCGCTTTTTCGTAGCTGATGAAGTTTTTCACTTCCAGCAGATCATCACCGTACCAGGCATGCTGAGAAAGTGAGGCCGCATCACGGTCAAATCCCCAATACCATGGGCTGCCCGGATCGTGGCTTTTTTCCTGATGGCCGCGAGTCGCATTCAGATCCCACAGTTGGGTGTCGGTTGGCGACAGGGAAACGGTTGCGTCCAGGTTACCTGCTTCATGTTTCACGAAGCGAGGTTTTTTCGGGCTATCATCATCACGGCGGTCCAGATAGTCGGCCGCCACGCTAACGCCAAGTTTGCCGGGGATCACCGGCCCCATCAGGAAGGCATTGGTCTGGTTGGTATTGCCGTATTTGCTCTGTTCCTGCAGGAAGTAGTTATCCTCCAACACGCCGGTCCAGTTCTCCAGGTTGTAGCCTTTTTTGGTGATGACGTTGACCACACCGCCTATGGAGTCGGAACCATAAAGAGAGGACATCGGCCCACGGATAACCTCGATGCGTTCGATGGCGGCCATCGGTGGCAGAAAGGAGGCTTCGGTACCAATGTGGTGACCGTAGGGGCGCGATTCGCGGGTCGCCTGTTTGATGCCGTTAACCATATACGACGTGTAGGACGAATCCATCCCGCGCATTTGTACATCGCCTGTCGCCAGCGTGCCATGGCCGTTACCTACCAGAACGCCTGGCATTTCACGCAGCGCCTCAGTGACATTCTGGTTCGAACGGGTGTTCAGCTCTTTTTCATCAACAACTGAGATTGTCGCCGGTGCTTCTCGACGTTCCTGGCTAAATCCGGTGGCGGTGACCACCATCTGGTCTTCATTCGTGTCTGCATATACGGCCGCAGGCAGGTTAGCAAACGCAAGCGAAACAGCTACGGCAATACGTGTTTGGGTAATCACGAGTACTTCCTCAGAATTTAGTGAGATCGATTTTTACGACGTAATCAGCCCGATCGCTTTTTTCGTCTTGCTTCACGCTGACGTACAGCGTATTTGCATCAGGAGAGAGCACCAGACTGTTCGGCATAGCGGCCGTTTTGATGCTGTGCTTAACGTGATAGGTCGTGGCATCGATAACGCTAATCTGCCGATCGTTACGGTGAGTGACGTATATCTCATTCCGGGAGGCGTTATACACCACAGCAATGGAGTTTGGGGTAGGGATACGATGCAGGAGTTTGCCGGAATCGAGGGCAACCACCAGAACGTCTTTGGTGTTAGTATCGGCGATATAGCCGACATTTTTGCCGACATTAAGTGCAATATTAAGGAAATAATGCTTAGGTTCTTTAGGGTCAACTGCCACACGTGATCGCACTGTTGAGGTCTCGCCATCCAGGGTCAGCAGTTCGCCTTTGCCCGTCACGGCATAGACTTTATTACCTGCTTCATCGATGGCAAATCCAACCGGGTCAAACTTCTCAATGGTATCAATAAGCTGTTGTTTTTGCGTATCGACAACCCAAAGCAAGCCGCTACCTTTACCGCCAATGCCGGAGATATAAAGGCGATGATGTTTCTTATCGAGGACGACTTCCCGAACGTGCGCGCTCTTTTTGGGGTTAGAATTGTCGCTTAACTGAATTGTGTTAATCACCTTGTTGGTTCGTGTATCTAACAGCGCAATCGAACCATCCAGCGCGTTGCCAAGATAGAGGGTGTGGTTTGCTTCATTGAGCGCAACGGCAAACGCACGTCGCTCAGTAGCAATTTTATGGTTAATTTTCAGCGAGTTTGCATCAAGCTGGAATACCAATCCGGCCGTTTTATCTTTATCAAAAGAAGGTGCCGACGCGGCATAAAGCGCGTTTTGCCCCTGGTCATACGCCAGTTCGTAAACGCCATGACCGAGCTGCTGAGGCGGAAAATCGTTGTCGGTAAATTCTGCAGCATTAGCAAAACAGGCGTGGATAGAGAAGGAAAGGGCGAGGGCACGTAAAACAACAGTCTTCTTTACATTTTTTGTAGACATGTAATTTTCCTTTGCAAATTTTTACAAAGAACGATGTTAATAGTAATGACTATCATTTGCAATTGAGATCAAATCGCATTTACCTACCAAGTTTTGTGTTGCATCTACGGGAATTAACCACAGCGTTTAGGTTCTAAATAACGGCAGACAGGCGCCTGGAATTTGGGAGAATCAGTGGGTTAGATCTCAAGCTTTTGGCCTGTAGACTGAGAAACCAACACTCGTGAATAAAGCAGTGATTTTTTATCGCGGTCGTCTAGAGATATCAGCGGTTGGCCGTAGCGGTACAGCAGATGACATTGGCGCGGTAGCCGAATTTGCTTTCGGGCCAAATGGAATCTACGTCGCCGGTAGCGATTTACTGACGGCAATTTTTATGACAGCTCGATAAAAAGTAGCCTGAGTAAAATGGGAAGTTCGGCATCACCAACGACTCGAGGGATGCAGAACACAACAGCTTATGTGTTCGGTGAGATGAGAATGTTGCCCAGTGTGATGGGAAAAGGCACAGACCGCATAGCATGGTGAGTGCGCGATGGCAGGATTTGTGACTGATCAGACCGAAAGCGATAAGCCACAGCGGGCAATCTCAGCGGCGAGCCGGCTAAATCGACGAGCATAATCATGAACGTCAAACCGTGGATTCTTTCTGGGCTTACTTTGGTGCGCATAATGTATATTATGTTAAATCTATCATTTGGTTTAGATAAACAACTTCATAAACTAAGACCACTCACCATAAAATCAATGTGATAGTGACTTCAGGCCCTGCTCTTTTTCATGCATTAGGTACTGAGTACATTCTCACCTTTCACCAGCGCCAGCGTTACCCCAACGAACACTTTATATCAGTCCTGTATTGGAGCTCTTTTCCAATCATCCTCTTTGAAACGCCTCCATGCGCACCATCCTAAGGGAAGATCAGCTAATACAGTAATGGAATAATCAATATTAACCATATTTTGAAGGCTAACTAAAACAGCGTTATTTTCACTAGCTGAATCCGAATGAATGGTATGAAACTGCCAACAACCATCATCTTTGTCATGGGAAACATAGGCTATCCACTCCTTCGACAGGAGGATTTTTTTATTAGCAATAACAGCCATATTGGGTGGATCATCGAACTTCCATACTGAATTATTCATTGCCTTCATTATTCGATTATTGATTGTAAGTTGGAGATATATCCTCATTACATCTTTCAATGTAATATTTTGCTTGGTTATTTAAAAAGCATATATCATGTTCTGTAAAGCCCCTATCATTTTCACGTATATTTCATTTTTATACATGCATCCATCCTTATGATTAATAATCATAAAATTCATCGCTATCTTGTCGGCATAGAAGAAGCTCCAGCCGGCTCGTTTCTTACATGAGGTTTTCAAGATGCAAAAGAGCTCCTGACCAACAGGCCGGGAGCTCTTTTATCAGTATGTGATTTTATCCAGTAGACTATTCACCATTTCCGCATTTTCAGGGTGGATTTTTAAATACCGTTCACACGCCTGATGAACGTAGTGATAACAAATTTCTTCGCTGACATTGATTGTTTCCGCTTCTGAAGGAGGATATCCGACAGCAAATTCCACACCTTCAAAATGCTCACTTTCATCGTAACTGTTCATGTCAGGGAAAAAACAATATACACCATCTCTCATGAATGAATGCTTTTTTACTATACTTTCAACAGCATTTAAAAAAAGATCATCATTATACATGAGATCAAAATAGCCTTTTATGACCAAATAGCGGTCAGTTTTTATATAAGGCAAATCAAATAAAACTTTCACCTATTAAATCCTATTCTACTTGACGATCGAAGTCAGTTTTATCCAGTTGATTCAAAAAAGTTGGTAAGGCACAGACCTCGCAACGGTGCGGCCGGCGACAGGCAAATAAATCCCGGCGCAATGGCCGGGATTTATTAATGCTCTGAGTGGTAAATAATGTTATAAGTGTATCCAAGCCGACTTGCTGCCCTGTTCCTAATTGAGGCGACGTCGGGTTATCCCAGGCCAGCATCATCCCGGCCTGGTTTTTGCCCGTTTCCTCCGTACCTGAGTTATCAACCCAGGCGTTAACCCGCCAGGCTTTGGTCTGCTTACGCTTAATGACGATATCGCTTTCGCCCGGAGCCTCACCCGGCACAATTTCCATCGACGCTTGAACGGTCGGCAGCCGTTGTAAATTCTCCAGCCCCTGCTCGATATCTCGCACATCAAGTAAAGAACCGGCGCGTGCTGGCATGGCGGTATAGAGAGTTGCTCCCACATCGCTTCCGTCCTGGTAACGCACCTGCCGGACACGGCCGGGAACGACCTGCAACACCAGCGTTCCCGATGTCAGATCCTGCTCTGGCACCAGGACGCGTGAGGTGACCCAACCATGGGTGATAAAGCGATTTTGTATTGTCCCCATAAGTTGGTTGATGCCCTTGATCCCCAGACAGTGACCCGCGGCTTTGTCCCCTAAACGCGTCAAGGGAAGCCAATGAGGGAAAGCCTCAGCGCCGCGAATATCGACGCGTTTAATCACAAAACACGGTGACTCAGTGGGAAATTTATTGGGCCCAGAATGCAACACCGAGGGTGATAGACGAACATCAGGAGGACTGGCATTAAGCCGCTGCTGTAATGCGTCCTGCTGCTCAGACTGGCGTTGGAATAGCGTATCACCACTCACCGCGGCAAGCGCTGGCGAAGACACAAGTAAACCGGAGGACAGAAAGACAGCCAGGGACAAACACGAAGAACGCGAAAGAAGACTGACCCGCTTCCCAAAAGAGGGAAACTCTTTAAGCGGTACGATTACAAACATTAAGGCGACGTTATTTTTTGTAAGGAAATGTCATACAATAAGTAATACCATAACATTACCTACAACAAAAGCCTGTCTAATCAATGATGTGAGCATGAAGCCCCACCTAAATTGATAGGGATGCTCCAGTTTTTAGAAATTATGGCGCGGTCGTGGCGAAAATTTAGGATAGGCTCATGCTTTCACTGCTAGTTCATGAAGTACTCTGGGAGAAATATTATATTTGGACTAGGAAAAATTATTCAAAACAGATGGATAATGGAAAACTGATTAGTGAACTCAATTTTCACGCAACATAAGTTAAATATCCTACAGCATCCAATAACTTCATCTTCAACAGCTGCCTCCCCATAAATCGCGACTCAGGTCGTTGATGTCCTGCTTTTGATTATCGGTGTCACGCACAATAATCTGGCCGTCCGACACCGCTGCGTGTGTGGTATTACTGCTCTGCCCGCTGTTGTTCACCCCACTCAGTAATACGCTGGCGCTGTTGGTGATGAACTGGCCGGCAATCGGGCCACCCGAGTTGATACCGACGCTCTGCTGTTCTACCTTGTAATCCGCGTGGTTGCGGGTGTCGTTAAAGCCTAAGGTGCCAGTATCAAGACGGTTCTTATCTTTACGTACACTATGCTTGTCTATAGTTTTCTACGATGCTCATTAAATAATCTCTCCCAATGGATTCGACTAATTCAACATCATGTGATGTTCTTTCCTGCAGCCATTCCTCAAATTTCTTGCAATCAACAAAGTTCTCATAAATTAAATCATTTATGGCCTCTAGTTTTTTATTGCTATTGACTCCCAACACCCCCTCTTCAACAGGGGTTTTCTGGAATATAGCCCATTGTTTTTTCTGATCCAAAATAATCAAACCTCCATAATCACCAGAGTCATTCATTTCAGTGTTTAAGGAAACTATTTTAGCGACCCAATCCTCATTCATATGTAGTTCGCCTAAGTATCTGAAATCTGAACTTGAGAAAACGCTCGCAGTTAAGTTATATCCAAAAGACTCACCAATGACTAGTTTAGTCACACTAATCAAATCGTCTGATGTGCAGATATCATTATCAAAAAAGAAATATCTTGAAAATTTTTTGTGGAAAACGTGAGCAGGAAGGTTAGTTCCGAGCCTTACCACATTTTTAAGAAGAGTTATTGCATTATTATGTTCGATAGTCACGGCATCACTCTCCTGGGAAACGTAATTTAGAAATAATTTTACCAAATAGCGTATCACCACTCACCGCAGCGAGCGCTGGCGAAGACACAAGTAAACCGGAGGACAGGAAGACAGCCAAGGACAAAAACGAAGAGCGCGAAAGAAGACTGACCAGTTTCCCAAACGAGGGGAACTCTTTAAGCGGTACGATTACAAACAATTAGGTCTATGTTACATTGCCCACAGTCCTGCTTTCTTGTACCCTTCCCAACCAGATCGACCCCTAACACGAGAATCATGGATGCCATATGAATGCGCATAATTCAAAAGACCCTTTACACGGTGTAACCCTTGAAATGCAGGTCAATGCATTGGTTACGCACTATGGTTGGGAAAAACTTGGCCGGATCATTAGCATCAACTGTTTTAAGAAAGACCCGAGCGTTAAATCCAGTCTGAAATTCTTGCGCCGTACTCCCTGGGCCCGCACTGAAGTTGAAGCACTTTATCTCGATTCGCTGGCGGACATGGTTGAAGACTCCGCAGATAAATCCCCTGTTGATCCATGGGCAAACAGTCGGGTCAAGAAAGACTCGTAGAACGGATATTTTATACAACATGTTCTTCTTGTATCGCTTAAAAAGATAATGAGCGGCAATGATTAAAATAGTAAGTGCTTACTATTCATTGTTGGCTGTGACGTAAACTTCGACACTGTCCCGCTTTACCCCTGCGCAACCATCGGGATCGTTTTATACGATCCTATGATCCCACTCGATCTCCTTACCAAGACTTTATTGTCTCTTCACGTGCTGTTCCGGACTAACAGAACATTTATTGCTCTGGATGAGTAAATGCCCTATTCCCTGCTGGCTAACCGATTGACTTCGCCGTCAATAGTAAGAGAATGTTCCTCACTCGTGACAACCCGAACAACGGCACCTATGACTCTCAGTTCTTTTAGCGTTTCCCGCATGTCGACAATGAAAAAGGCCAGCGCATTGATTGTCGCCGCGCTTTTATTGGCGAGCTGTGACTCAAAAACTCCGGTTAAATCACCTTCTACTTCGACGCCCGGTAAAACTCAGCACAGTAATGAACCCATGCGCGGCGTTTGGCTCACCACCGTATCGCGCCTCGATTGGCCTCCGATTAGCTCAATCAATGCCGGTAGCAGTACCTTGCGTATTAATCAGCAGCAAACTGCGATGCGGGCGAAGCTCGACAACCTCAAGAGTCTTGGTATCAACACCATTTTCTTCCAGGTTAAGCCGGATGGAACCGCGCTGTGGCAATCCAATATTTTGCCATGGTCGGATATGATGACCGGGAATATTGGCGAATACCCGGGCTATGACCCGCTGCAGTTCGTGCTCGACGAGGCTCATCAGCGTGGGATGAAGGTACACGCCTGGTTTAACCCCTATCGGGTTTCGGTGAATACCAAACCATCAACCATCACAGCCCTCAACAATACGCTTACGCAGTCGCCGCCTAGCGTTTACGTTCTTCATCGTGACTGGATCCGCACATCGGGCGACCGTTTTGTCGTCGACCCAGGCATTCCGGAAGCGCGTGACTGGATCACCAGTATCGTGGCGGAAGTGGTCTCCCGCTATCCTATTGATGGTGTGCAGTTTGATGACTATTTCTATACTGAGACGCGTAGTTCTGCACTGAACGACAATGCCACTTTCCGCCAATATGGTCAGGGATTTGCCTCAAAAGCAGATTGGCGACGTCATAATACGCAGCAGCTGATTGCGCAGGTATCGCGCACGATTAAGCAGATCAACCCGAACGTGGAGTTTGGCGTGAGCCCGGCCGGCGTTTGGCGTAACCGTTCGCACGATCCCGCCGGTTCCGACACTCGCGGTGCTGCGGCCTACGATGAGTCCTACGCCGATACCCGCCAATGGGTACAGCAGGGGTTATTAGACTATATCGCCCCGCAGCTATACTGGCCTTTTGCCCGTGATGCTGCGCGCTATGATGTGCTGGCCAAGTGGTGGGCCGACGTCGTTAAGCCAACCAATACGCGACTGTATATTGGTATAGCCCTCTATAAAATTGGCGAACCGTCAAAAAATGAACCCGACTGGACGATTGAAGGCGGTGTTCCGGAACTGAAAAAACAGATTGATCTCAACGAGTCCGCCTCCAACATTAACGGTACCATCCTGTTCCGTGAGGGTTATCTGGAACAACCTCAAACCCAGGATGCAGTGAATTATCTCAAAGATCGCTGGGGTAATTAATCAGTGGAAAGAATCGGTGAAAATGTCACCGGTTCTTTCCTGCGCTGCTAATACGTTACAATGATGTGAAACATTATTACAAATATCAGAAAATTTCCAAATAACGCCAAAAACCACTTGCCGCTTGCGCAGAAGAGCCAGTAGTATCGAATTAAAGGCATGCAAGACAGAGTTGCTGTAAATAAAACTGGCGTTTACTCCACTTATTATTCTTCCCCTTTCACGTTACCCCTAATAACTCACCGTTAACGTTCGCGTTATTTTTCGATATTTATGAGTATTATGATTAAAGAAACAGCGATGTCCCGTCCTCAATGGACCAAAAAAGATACCATCTGGATGATGGGTGTTTATGGCGCAACGGTAGGAGCAGGCACCCTGTTCCTACCGGTGGAAATTGGGACGCGCGGCCCGCTGATCTTTCTTATGCTACTCCTGCTTGCTATCCCGCTAGCGCTGGTGCCGCACGTCCTCATCTGCCGAGTATTCATGCGTGACCGGCAGGGACATGACCAGGCCGATCAAACGCTGCCACTCTTTGGCTCATTTTTCGGCACCAAAGGCCGCCAGGCCATGAAGCTGTTTTTCTGCGTGGCACATTACCCGGTTACCCTGGTGTATGCAGTGTCATTGATTAACGCCCTGAGTCATTTCTTGACTGAACGCCTGCACGTGGGCGGTATTCACCGCGGTAGCCTGACGCTTATCGTGCTGCTTATCCTGCACATCGTTCTGAGTAAAGGGCGCGACAAAGTCGTGAGCACTCTGAGCGCGCTGGCGCTGCCGTTCGCCATTGCTATTATTGCCATCGCCGCCTCCCAGATCCCGGCCTGGAACTTCAGCAATATTTCCAATGCCTGGCAGCAGACCCAATCATCATCGGTTGGCAGCTCGCTGAAAGATTTGTGGTTAACCCTGCCGCTGATTGCATTTTCGCTATGTTCCGCCCCACTTATTCCTGCGCTGGCTTCCTGGTACCGAGAACCGGGACATGGTGGTGAAAGTCAATCCGTACGGGTGATCCGTCGCGCCTATGCCCTTATTTTCTTCAGCATTATTTTCTTCGTATTGAGCTGTATTTTGAGTACGCCGCGCGAAACGTTCGAAATGGCCAAGGCACAGAATCTGAACGTGCTGTCGGTTATTGGTGGTAACGGCGGTATGAACGCAATACTGTATCTGGCGCCATTCATTGCCATATTGGGAATGACGAAATCATTTTTGGGGATTTCAATGCCGGTCGCAGAAACATTTAACGTACTGGCAGCGGACCTGTTTAAAATAAAAGGAAACAGCCAGATTAAACGGATTAAATTAATCATTTCCGTATTGATGTTTATTGTCACATCGCTGGTTGTTTATTTAAACCCCGATGTTATCAATATGATTGAAACCGTTTGCGGGCCGCTAATTGCGATTTTCCTGTTTATTATTCCAACGTGGTTAATCTTTACCCGTCCGGCGTTAAAACCGCTGCGCGGCCTGACGTCGCTGATGGTGATGGTGTGTGGAGTTTTGACCGTTTCGGCGCTGCTCTATTCCATGTTCTAACCCGGAAAGCCACACCGTTTGGCTCGGTGTGGCTCGTTTTTAGGCCGTTTAACGCTGCAATCGAGCTATATTATTGGCAATCTGCTGTTGGATATAATTAAGCGTCTCTTCCGTTATCTGTCCTGGATAACGGGCGCGAGCAATGTCAGAGAAACTCTTGCCCACCGCGCTGTAGTCGACGATCATGGTATCAATTTGGTCATCGGTTAATTCGGCCTCCTGCCGGCCTAATGCCTCAAGATGCTGACGACCAATATCTAATGCTTCTCCCATCACATCCATCTGGTGATAGCCGCCGGGACCTTCATTAAAGGTCACATCAAATGCGGGCGCCAGCGTCCACTGCCCATTCTCCGCCATCAAATAGGCAAAGTTTTTCGGATGATCATCGCGGTTATTAAAAATGACGTTAAAGACGACTCGTGCAAAGGCCCGCGCTTTTTCTCGCACGTCGTTGGTACAAATCTGCGTCGCACGCAGGAAATTCACGTAGTCGAGCGATCCGGCGAGCTGATAATTTGCCCCTGTGAACGCCGCCAGACTTTGCATCGGCACGCGCAGCCCGTCGTGCCTGTCAAAACGTTTACTGGCAAACGCGGCTTGCCCGTCCGGTAGCGGAAACCATGCCGTTTGCGGCGTATCAATCTCACAACGGCGCAAGCATTCCGCGTAGACGGCTTCAATGGCGCACACTTCTGGGTGTTCACGCTGCGCGGGAAACTTGACGAGCCAGGCTTCGAATCCAGGTTGGGCTATCGTCGTAAACTGTTGGCTTTGGGGATCGCGGTATAACAAGACTTTTGGCCTTGCTCCCTGCGGTGAACCGCCCATCTGAAGCAGTTTTTGCAAAAACTCCCCCCCTTCACCGCTCAGCACCGCCTGCACTTCAGCCGCCAGTTGGGCAAGAGGTACATCTTGCTTCAGGTCCCCAGAGTCATTGGGTTGAACGGGATGGAAGGTCATTGCGCCCATTGCGCTATCACCAATATAGGTCAGCCGCTCCAGTGGCCCAACGCGCGCCGCATTCACCCCCCGGCGTTTGAAAAGCCGGTCCATCAGCAGCATCCCCCAACCGTCCGGCAACGCATCGTAAACCGGGCCCGGCAGCCCCAACTGGTGCGATGGAAAATCACGTCTCAGGCGCGTACCATTGAGGGGTAAAGTCATCCGGGAAAGTTCAAGCCCTTTTTTGACCGCCTCCTCGCTGTATTCAAAGGCAATCAACGGCCGCCCGGTTAGCGCGGTAGAGCTAATTAACCGCCCCCACAGCCAGCGTTCCCCCCAACCTTCGTAGTAGACTTCGATCATCTCAGGCATTGTCACTCTTCCGCTTTATCCGCTGACGCTTGGCGCTTTTTTCATAACGCAGAATATCGTCAAGGCTTTCGACTCGGGGTTTAAACAGCGCTTCAAGCTCGTTGGAAAAGCCCAGTACCATGGCAACCCGGATCAGACTGTCAAAACTAACGTTTCGCCCAGCTTCCAGATTTGACACCGTATTCACGCCGACACCGGCTCTTGCCGCGACCTCTGCCTGGGTTGCCTGCTGGCTCAGTCTTTCCTGGCGTAATCGACTGCAAAGCAGCTTCACCACTTCGGCGGGCTTACTAAGAGATAAATCCAACATAATGTGTTTTAACTCTAATTAATGACGTTAATACCCATTATTATAGAGTTATACTCAACAAATAGAAAGAAAGGACAATCCACAAAATAAGGGATTTATCGAAGGTTTTAGGAGATGAGGCACAATAAAATAGAGTTATAAACTATACCCTGTGTTCAGGGAAGGCCGGGAAAAACCCGGCATCGTCCCGCTTGTCGTTAGCGATAAACGTACATTCCGCCTTCCGCCCCTCGGCTGAACAGCACCTGCCATAATTCAATGTCCCGCGCACGAAACGCCCCAGCGCAGGCGCACAGATAGTAGTTAAACATCCGACGAAAGCGTGCTGTGTAGTTCGGCGTCAGTTCTGGCCATGCGGCGTTAAAGCGCAGGTGCCACGCCATCAACGTTTTATCATAGTCGCTGCCGAAGTTATGCCAATCCTCCATGATGAGTCGAGATTCGCTAACGTTGGCGATTTGCCGAATAGACGGCAGGCAACCATTGGGGAAGATGTATTTATTGATCCATGGATCGACGTTCAACCCCGTCTCATTGCTACCAATCGTGTGCAGTAAAAAGAGGCCGTTCGGTTTCAGGCAGCGGTCAACAACGCTGAAATAGGTCTCGTAGTTTTTCGGCCCTACGTGCTCAAACATACCGACCGAGACAATACGATCGTAAGTCTTGTTCAGGTCGCGATAGTCCTGCAATAAAATGGAGACATCCAGCCCTTCGCAATGCTGCTGTGCCAGTTTTTGTTGTTCGCGGGAGATGGTCACCCCATCCACGCTAACGCCGTAATGGCGGGCTGCATAAGCGGCGAGCCCTCCCCAACCGCAGCCAATATCAAGAAGCTGCATGCCGGGTTTGAGCTGCAGCTTTTCGCAGATCATTTTGAGCTTCGCATTTTGCGCTTCTTCTAGCGATTGCGCGTCTTTCCAGTAACCGCAGGAATATTGCATATGCGGATCAAGCATTAGGGTAAAAAGATCGTTACCAATATCGTAATGCTCTTTGCCAACAATCCAGGAACGGCTGCGCGATTGCAGATTAAATAGTCGAGCGCTGGCAATACGTAAAATATCTTTCAGATTGCCCGGCATCTGTTTATCCAGCTTGGCTTTGAGTATTTTGTAAAACAGAATATCAAGGCGCTCACAATCCCACCACCCTTCCATATAGCTTTCGCCAAGTCCTAACGAACCCTGACGAAATACGCGCTTGAAGAAATCAGCATGGTGTACCTGAATATCCCATGGTCGCCCACCGTTGATCTTAATATCAGCCTGACGGAGGAGATCGTTACCCATCCGGGACCAGTTATCGTTTAATTCATTAACATTTATTACGTCTGAGCAAACCGTGGCCATGATCCCTATCCATCATTGAGTCAGTATTTTCTGCATAAGATTATTATGGATAACGCAGTGGTATGTATTATGATGTGCGGACAATATTTATCGAATAGACGCCATAATGATGGACGATTGCCCTCCTTTCACCACACCGCAGGTAAAACGCTGGATCTCCTCACCGGATGACTCAATGAAAGAGTTGCCGCAGTCGGTCTATTTTCGCTCCTATGTGCTGGCAGCGAACAATCATGTCGACCAACACCGCCACGCGTTTGCTCAGTTTCACTTCGCGCGTAAAGGCAGTATGCGTATTGATGTCGCAGGAAAATGCTGGGTGATCCCCGCCCACTATGGAATTTGGATCCCGCATAATACCGATCATGCCGTCTGGGCACTGGATGATGTGTATCTGGAAAATCTGGATATCGAGCCTGATTTTTTACCGTCGCCGATTGAGGAGTGTCAGGTCGTGGCCATCAGCGATTTTGTGCGCGAGTTCATTCACTATGCGACGACGAATACTGCGGAACGCTTTGATATCAAGGGCAAAGATGGCCAACTGGTGCGCGTCCTGCTCGATGTCATTTTACAACTTCCGCAAGTGGAACTGATGCTGCCGTGGCCGCAGAACGCGGCGCTGATGAAGGTGTGCAGAACTATTCAGGAATCTCCCGGGCTTGAACATGCGATGGAGGATTGGGCTAATCATCTCGGAATGTCAGCCCGCACATTTTCCCGCCATTTCAAAAAGGAGACTGGAATGCCATTTAGCGCATGGAAACAAAAAATGCGTATTCTTGAATCGGTAATGATGCTTAAGAAGAATAAAAATGTCACTGCCGTTGCACTTGAGGTTGGATATTCAAGTACGGCAGCTTTTAGCTATGCGTTTCGACAGGCATTTGGCGTTCCGCCGTCCAGTTATTAGTGTATAGCTTTTGTTTGCGGATTATATTTATAAATAAAAGCGCTCGATCGACCGGTCATCAACTGAATCTCTTTGATGCTATACCCTTGCCGCAGTAGTTGTTGGATCTTTATTTTATCGCGCTCAATGTTTTGCTTTCGTGAATTATTAGCCGGCACCTCACGAACTGACTTCATTTGCAGCTGAAGGCGGCAGGTGTTGATTTTGTCCCACGCCATTCGACACTGTTCGCTATTCGCCAGAACGCTGGTGGAGATCTCCTGCCATATACAGAGTGCACGCCGAAAAAAACCTTTAGATTCATTGAGCTGTGCAAGCATAATCAAAGCATTAACTTCTGCAGACATAATCAGAAACCCACAAGTGAATGAGTAGCACGCGTATGCGTTATGGTTGATATGATTTGTATGATAAATACAAATAAGCGCCGCTGTCTACGGTTTTAACCTCCACTGTTCATACTCATTTTTCATAATAACCATGCCCAAATGGCATCATTTGACGACATTTACCGTATATTGGCCCAATATCATCGAAAGTTGGCTTTTGGCCAGCGGCAGAAAACGACGGTTCCCGCATACTGGTGTCATCAGATAACGGATAAAAGGATCCTGCCATGAAAATTACCCAAATTCGTAATGCGACTCAGGTAATCACCTACGCCGGAAAGCGTTTCCTGATCGACCCCATGCTGGCGGACCAAGGGGCTTACCCTGGGTTTAGCGGTAGCGCGCGAGCCGACATTCGTAATCCTATGGTTGCATTACCAACAAGTATTGATGCGCTGCTCGACGTTGATGCCATTATTGTCACTCACACTCACCCCGATCATTGGGATGATGCCGCCGCCGCGCAGATCCCTAAATCGATGGTAATTTATGTACAAAATTCCAGCGATGAAGCCATATTGCGCGCGCAAGGCTTTACGCATCTCCGCCAGCTTTCAGCGGACAGTCATTTTGGTGATATTGCGCTGATCAAAACCAGCGGCCAGCATGGCTCGGATGATGCCTATGCCATCCCCGCTCTGGCAGAGCGTCTTGGCGAAGCGTGCGGAGTAATTTTTCAGCATCCCGCTGAAAAAACGCTCTATTTGGTGGGAGACTCTATTTGGATTGATGGCGTTGCTGATAACATGCGTCATTACCAGCCAGGCGTGCTAATCATGAATACCGGCTGGGCGCATTTGCTGGGCTTTGGACCGATTATCTTTGGCAAAGAAGATGTGCTGAAGGCGCATGCTCTTTTGCCGCAGGCCCATATAGTTGCCACTCATATGGAGGCGGTTAACCACTGTTTAGTCACCCGTCGCGAACTGCTGCAATATGCACAAGATAATGAAATTGAATCATTTGTTAGCGCACCCAATGATGGTGACAGTGTCACTTTATAGCGGAGAATAGCGGTATGCCCACTACCGTTGCAATCGTTGCCAGCGAAGGTTTCAGCACCTTTCATTTCTCGGTGCCGCTGATCCTGTTTGGTGAAAACCCAGGAGAACCGCAGCGGTTTACCCGCTATATCTGCGCCGAACAACCAGGGCTGCTGTGGTCCAAAGAAGGCACGGCGGTTCAGGCTACGCATGATTTCACGACGCTGGCGCAGTGCGAGATCGTGATTGTTCCTTTCTGGCGACGGGTTGATGAAAAGCCCTCTCCCGCGTTATTGGCTGCGCTGCAACAAGCGCGTGAAAACGGCGCAACGCTGGTTGGTCTTTGTTTGGGGACTTTTGCACTGGCCTACGCCGGTGTACTCAACAACCGGCGCGCCGCCACGCACTGGGAATATGAAAAAGCGTTCCAGCGCCTGTTTCCTGATATCAATCTCGACGTTAACGTCTTATACACCGAGGATGATGGAATCATCACCTCTGCGGGCACCGCCGCGGCGCTGGACTGCTGTCTGTACGTCATCCGCCAGCGCTTTGGCGCAAACGTAGCCAATCAAATTGCCCGCCGAATGGTGACGCCGCCTTACCGTGAAGGTGGTCAGGCACAATTTATCGAACACGTGGTGCCCCACCGTACCGGTGACAATCGAATTAATCCGCTACTGACCTATCTACAAGCGCACCTTGAGCAACCGCATAATATCGATTCGCTGGCCAAACAGGCCGCCATGAGCCGGCGGACGTTAACCCGTCATTTCCAGAAAGCGACCGGCATGTCGTTAGGGGAATGGATAACAACCGAACGCTTACGCCGCAGCCAGGTGCTGCTGGAAACCAGCGCGCTCTCTATCGAACAAGTAGCCGAACGCTCCGGATTTCAGTCCTCGGTGACCTTTCGTCAGGTATTTCGCGAGAAAATGGGGGTGAGCCCACTGGAGTGGCGCCGCACTTTTCAGGGATAGCGATACATCGCTCGCCAAAATGTTATCCACAGAAACGGTGCACAACCTTGTGGGTAATCGGCCTAAAAGCCGTTGATTAGTGGATGGTTCAGGGTCTGGTCAAGGGCGCAGCAGCTTTCTGCGCCCAATGGGATGAGTCGTTTCGCTTACCAGTTTAAGGCCCGAACCAGCGATAAATCCCAGGCGGTCGCAAACAGCGAAATGAACAAAATAATGTTAACGGCCGTTTCGATTCTCTTTTCCATTTTGATTCTCCCTATGTCAGTACAACCATTAAACATGGAAAACCTTAATGATTTATTCTGGACATCGCGGTTAAAGCGTCACGCTGTAGCGTACGAAATCATCGGCTGCGACAAATTCATCATAAAGCTTACGCGCGGGGTTATGAATACGAGTATGCCAGTAGAAACGTGACCATCCCTGCTCTTTCGCTTCATTTAGCACAAATTGTATCAGCTGACGTGCAACACCCTTACCACGAAACGCCGGGTCGACGAACAGATCTTCCAGATAGCAGATCGGCGCCGTTACCCACGTCCCTTCATGCAATACGCACAGCGCAAAGCCCGCCACAACGCCATCAACCACCGCCACGCGGCAAAACATTGGCGAAGCCGAATCGTGCATTCTAGCCCAGGTTCGTTCTGTTACCTCATCCGGGATCTGACTTGCATAAAATTCAGTATACCCCTTCCACAGCGCTAACCACTGCGCCTTATCATCAGTCTGAACTGGGCGAAATATCACGCTCACGGCGCCACCTATTAGGTTAGTTGATAGTACTTATCGACGGTAATCCGTGAAGGTATCTGCGGCGTATCGTTCATTTGCAGTAAATCAATTTCAATGGCGTTACAGATAGCATCCAGCGGCAAATCATTATTTTCCATACCGAAGGGTTCTTCAAGCTCTTCCGCTAGCGTGTCCAGAGAGATAAAGGTGTACGAAATCAGCACGGAGATAAACGGCGTCATATAGTGAAGATCCACCACCAGGGCAAACGGCAGCATGATGCAGAACAGGTACACCGTGCGGTGGAGAATCAGTGAATAGGCAAATGGCACCGGCGTATTGGCGATACGCTCACAGCCGGCCAGAACGATGGACATATCATTCAGACGAATATTTAAGCTGTGGTACAAAATATCCGACAGTTCTCCTTCCCGGCGGCGCTGTGCCAACCAGTCCCCCATAATCAGCAACAGGCGATTAGCCGGTGATTGTGCAGCCATCACCTGTGCCAGATTTTCTTCCGACAGGTAATTGGCCAGCACGGCGCGCGTAGGCTGCCGACGTAGCGTCAGACGTAGACAGTGAGCAAACGCGATTTGCAGGCCCACAAATTCGGCCATCTGCGGGTCATTATGCAGGGTATTTTTCACTTCACGTAGCAGCGAGCGTGAAGCAATCATCAGTTGGCCCCAAAGTTGCCTCGCTTCAACATAGCGCGCGTAGCATGCGTTGTTACGAAAACCGAGGAATATCGCAATTGCCACCCCGAGGATACTGAACGGCGCCACAGTCAACTTGAATCCTAGCGATGAATACCACGGCAGAATCAAAATAACGACAATGGAAAGCAGGAAATTGAGCAGTAAGCGGGAGAAGATTTTCGGTAGCACGGAACCGTGCCAGACAAAGATTCGGGCCAGCCAGTGCTGGTGAGGACGGACGATCATGTTTTTATCAATCTGGTTAACAATTTGTATATTAAACGTGATCTTCGTCATGTATTCAAGCACGGTGCATACGGCAATGGTATGCTATCGCCCGTTCTACGCTAGATGAAAAAGCAGATTTGCACGGAGTTTCATGGGGATATTATTAACAATCCATATGTATGTTGTAACTAATTAAGAGCACATAATGGGGTGTACCGCTTTCCTGTCCTGCGCCCACGCAACAGACAAAAAACCCGGCCGAAGCCGGGTAAATCTAATATCGTTATCCGTTAGCACAAAGGCTGAACGGCTTTACGCATACCCAGGGTGAGGATTGCATCCAGGTCAGCGGAAACCTGTTCGACCAATCCAGAAACCTGTGTAAGATCTTGTTCCCAATGATCGCTGACAGACAGGACCGTTTTCACCAAATCAGCGGTGCTGATCTGCTGGTCGCGATGCTGAGCCCACAGTTTCTGATAACGCTCAATCCAGTGCGCATCATCCTGAACCGGATACGCCTCACCATTACGCTCACCGCGGTAGAACGCAATCAGCGCCGCGAGCGCGAAGGTCAGACGCGCCGGCAGTTTACCGCTCGCCTTCTGCCCCGCCAGAAGCTGAGGAAGAATACGGGTACGGAATTTGGTCATCCCATTGAGTGAGATTGACAGCAGTTGATGCTTAATGTACGGGTTACGGAAACGCCCGGTCACTGCGCTGGCAAAGGATTCCAGTTCGTCTTTTGGCAGATCCAGCACCGGAATGATTTCCTGATAGATGGCTTTTTCGACGAAGGCACAAATTTCTGCGTCGTTCATCGCCTCACCAACGGTATCAATACCGGACTGGAACGCGACCGGTACCAGCGCCGTGTGCGCCCCGTTGAGAATGGCGACTTTACGCTCTTTATATGGCTTGATGTCATCAACAATCAGCACGTTCAGCGCCAGTTTGTCGAGACGAAGCTCGCTGGCCAGTGATTTCGGCCCCTGAATGACAAACAGGTAGAAATGTTCGGCGGTATCGAGGAAACCGTCTTTATAGCCAAGTTCGGCTTCCAGTTTGGCCGATTCATCGCGCGGATAGCCAGTGACAATACGGTCCACCAGCGTTGAGCAGAAGGCATTTGACGCATTCAGCCAGGTCATAAACTCTGCCGGCAGCGCCCACTCTTGCGCATAACGGACGACCAGTTCATGCAGCGCTTCGCCATTATAATCAATCAATTCGCAAGGAATGATAACCCAGCCTTTATCCGCCGCGCCGTTAAAATGGCTGAAGCGTTCGAACAACAGACGGGTCAGTTTCGCCGGATAGCTCACCGCAGGTGCATCATCAAATTTATCACCTGCGTGATAGCTGATGCCGGCTTCAGTGGTGTTGGAGAAGACAAAACGCATGTCTGGATTATGAGCAAGCTTCAGGAAGGCATCGTAGTCACTGTAGGCGCTGATTTCACGGTTTACGGAACGGATCAGGCGCGCATCGCTCACGGCTTCGCCCTTTTCATTCAAGCCACGAATAATGGTAGTGTAAAGGCCATCCTGAGTACTAAGCGACGGAGGGAAATCGCTGGCGATTGGACGAACGATTACGACCCCGGAATTCAGGTCGGTATGTTCGTTCAGGAGATCAATCTGCCAGTCAACAAATGCACGCAGGAAGTTTCCTTCGCCAAACTGGATTATACGTTCAGGGTATTGGGCACCGGGGAAATCATGGCGGTTCAGTGTTTTCACAATGGGTTCCTTTCTGGATTAGTCATACAGCCTGCTCAATTGGTGTAATAACTTATCAGATTTTCCGCTTATGAAACCGTGTTTTGATCAAAAGTGAGCGTATAAATAACGAGTCTATACAAATTTGTAAAAAATTGAGGTTGCCGTCAATTCACCGTCCGGCATTAGTGCATAACGCGGGACTTCCCCCACTTTCTGCCAGCCGCACTGCCGATAGAAATGTTCGGCGTCGCTACCGGTAGCCGTATCCAACACCAGCACGCTTTTCTGTGCGTCCCTCGCCACCGCTTCCAAACGTTGCATCAGAGCCCGGGCAACTCCGCTACGCCGCGCACACT
>PPYF01370439.1_pt1 | contig 25518 bp, 18 predicted proteins | sample 1559871 | NCBI WGS metagenome assembly PPYF01 (sample SAMN08240021, study PRJNA423297) | Human gut metagenome, whole genome shotgun sequencing project. | reverse complement strand
GCTTTGATCCTGTACAGGCCGTTATTAATAATTCTCTGCCCAATTACAATCAGGAAGTGCTGCGTCTGACCACCGGCTGTTCCGTTATTGTCACCGGTAAGATTGTCGCCTCTAAGGGCGAGGGTCAGAGTTTTGAAATTCAGGCCACCAGCGTCGAAGTGACCGGCTGGGTTGAAGATCCCGATACTTATCCAATGGCGGCTAAACGCCACAGCATTGAGTATCTGCGCGAAGTAGCGCATATGCGTCCACGTACCAACCTGATTGGCGCGGTCGCTCGCGTTCGTCACACGCTGGCACAGGCGCTGCACCGCTTCTTCGATGAGCAAGGCTTCTTCTGGGTTTCCACGCCGCTTATCACCGCGTCCGATACCGAAGGCGCAGGCGAAATGTTCCGCGTTTCTACGCTGGATATGGAAAACCTGCCGCGTAACGATCAGGGCAAAGTGGACTACGACAAAGATTTCTTTGGAAAGGAAGCTTTCCTGACCGTTTCCGGTCAGCTGAACGGCGAAACCTATGCCTGTGCGCTGTCTAAAATCTACACCTTTGGCCCGACTTTCCGTGCGGAAAACTCCAACACCAGCCGCCACCTGGCAGAGTTCTGGATGCTGGAGCCGGAAGTTGCGTTTGCCGATTTGGCTGATAACGCCGCGCTGGCAGAAGCCATGCTGAAGTACGTCTTCAAAGCCGTGCTGACCGAGCGTGCGGACGATATGAAATTCTTCGCCGAGCGCGTTGATAAAGATGCTATCGAGCGTCTGGAACGTTTCGTCACCGCTGACTTCGCCCAGGTGGACTACACCGATGCAGTCACCATTCTGGAAAACTGCGGTAAGAAGTTTGAGAACCCGGTTTACTGGGGCGTGGATCTCTCTTCTGAACATGAACGCTATCTGGCTGAAGAACACTTCAAAGCGCCGGTGGTAGTGAAAAACTATCCGAAAGAGATCAAAGCGTTCTATATGCGTCTTAACGACGATGGCAAAACCGTAGCCGCCATGGACGTTCTGGCGCCAGGTATCGGTGAAATCATCGGGGGTTCCCAGCGTGAAGAGCGTCTGGACGTTCTTGATGCTCGTATGGCTGAAATGGGTCTGAACAAAGAAGACTACTGGTGGTACCGCGACCTGCGTCGCTACGGCACCGTGCCTCATTCCGGTTTTGGCCTCGGCTTCGAACGCCTGATTGCTTATGTGACCGGCGTACAAAACGTTCGCGACGTGATCGCGTTCCCAAGAACGCCGCGAAACGCAGCCTTCTAAGTTATCTGCCTCACAAAGGCCAGCCATCGTGCTGGCCTTTTTTACGCCACCTGCGGATTATGTAAAGAAATCTTTATTAAGTTTAACAAACCTAAACATCAAGACCTCGCCTTCCCCACTTTGTTACAGCCCATTTCCCGTCATCATTTCGTACAAAAAAACATCGTTATTTTATTGCGTGTCAGAATTCGCTGAAGCCTTAGCACAGTTTTTAGTCAAAAACACAGCTATCCAGATGGCTAAAAAATGTCATAGGGAAAATATCACTCATCCGCTCAGTGCGATAAGAAAAAGCGTTATGCGAATAAAAGATAAGAAATTCATATTGATAGATAAGCAAGCGTTCATTTTTCCCGCGTGCGTCTCAGAATTTTGAGTTAGTTCACAAAGTTCCTCAAAATACACAAATTCTTACACATTATTTCTTTTGCTTACTCATTCTTGATGTTTGTAGCATTTTCAGGCTAGCGAAAGAATGTTTTGAATGGAAAGATGCCTCTCAGACACATAAAGACACCAAACTCTCATCAATAGTTCCGTAAATTTTTATTGACGGAAGTAATCGCTGAAAGTCGAGAGTGTCTATAAAAAAAACCTAATGAGGGTAATAAATAATGATGAAGCGTAATATCCTGGCAGTGGTTATCCCTGCTCTGCTGGTAGCTGGCGCAGCAAATGCTGCAGAAATCTACAACAAAAATGCCAACAAACTGGACTTCTATGGTAAGGCAGTTGGTGAGCACATTTGGACCACCAACGGCGACACCAGCAACGAAGATACCACTTATGCGCGTATCGGCTTTAAAGGCGAAACCCAGATCAACGATCAGCTGGTCGGTTACGGTCAGTGGGAATACAACATGGACGCCTCTAACGCCGAAGGCTCCCAGGGTACCAAAACTCGTCTGGCCTTCGCGGGTCTGAAATTTGGTGATGCCGGTTCTATCGACTACGGTCGTAACTACGGCGCGATCTACGACGTAGCGGCTTACACCGATATGCTGGTTGAATGGGGCGGCGATTCCTGGGCTGCTACCGACAACTTCATGAACGGTCGTTCTTCTGGCCTGCTGACCTACCGTAACAGCGATTTCTTCGGTCTGGTTGATGGTCTGAGCTTCGCGCTTCAGTATCAGGGTAAAAACGATCGCTCCAACCCAATTGCTGCGACCTACAACTCTGACGGCACCGTTAAAAACGTAGGCTACGGCGGCAACGGCGCTAAAGCAAACGGCGACGGCTTCAGCACCTCCGCTCAGTACGATTTCGGTAACGGTATCGCGCTGGCAGCTGGCTATGAAATTGCTGACCGTACCAACTCCCAGGTTAACCCTGGCAGCACCACCGTTGGTGGCGTGACCCACACATGGGCAAGCGCTGGCGGTAGCAAAGCTGAAGCATGGTCCACTGCAGCTAAATACGATGCTAATAACATCTATGCAGCAGTTATGTATGCTCAGACTCAGAATATGACTCGTGAAAATGACAACAACTTCGCGAACAAAACTCAGAACATCGAAGCTGTAGTTCAGTACCAGTTCGACTTCGGTCTGCGTCCGTCCATCGGCTACGTACAGTCCAAAGGTAAAGACCTGATCGCTCGTGGCGACTTCAAAGGCGGCGACGCGGATCTGGTTAAATACATCGAAGTCGGTACCTGGTACTACTTCAACAAGAACATGAACGTATACGCTGCGTACAAGTTCAACCTGCTGGACGACAACGCTTACTCCGCTGCAACTGAATTGGGTACCGACGACCAGGCTGCAGTAGGTATCGTTTACCAGTTCTAATCAGCAGACCCTCGCTGCTATATGCCTAAAAAGCAGGACTTCGGTCCTGCTTTTTTACGTTCCTAAGATGAAGATCGTAACTTTTGAAAAGCACCGCGCTTTTTGTCGCTAACGGTTGGCATTTTGTAAATCTACCGTTAACCTGATAGCGGATTTCCCCCGAACTTATAAATGGAACCTCGTCATGTTTGAGAACATCACCGCCGCCCCTGCCGACCCGATTCTGGGCCTGGCCGATCTGTTTCGCGCCGACGAACGCCCGGGAAAAATCAATCTCGGGATTGGTGTCTATAAAGACGAAACCGGTAAAACACCGGTTCTGACTAGCGTGAAGAAAGCAGAGCAGTATCTGCTGGAAAACGAAACCACCAAAAACTATCTCGGTATTGATGGTATTCCTGAATTCGGTCGTTGCACACAGGAACTGCTGTTTGGTAAAGGCAGCGCTATCGTCAGCGATAAACGCGCTCGCACCGCACAGACGCCTGGCGGCACCGGCGCACTGCGCGTCGCGGCAGATTTCCTCGCGAAAAACACTGACGTAAAACGTATTTGGGTTAGTAACCCAAGCTGGCCAAACCACAAGAGCGTGTTTGGCGCCGCGGGTCTGGAAGTACGTGAATACAACTACTACAGCGCGGAAAAACACGCCCTGGACTTCGATGCACTGCTGGCTAGCCTGAACGATGCTCAGGCCGGTGATGTGGTCCTGTTCCACGGCTGCTGCCATAACCCAACCGGTATCGATCCGACGCTTGAGCAGTGGCAACAGCTGGCCGCGCTGTCTATTGAAAAAGGTTGGCTGCCGCTGTTTGACTTTGCCTATCAGGGCTTCGCCCGCGGTCTGGAAGAAGATGCTGAAGGCCTGCGTGCCTTTGCCGCCCTGCATAAAGAACTGATTGTCGCGAGCTCTTACTCGAAGAACTTCGGTCTGTATAACGAGCGTGTGGGTGCCTGTACGCTGGTTACCGCAGATGCCGATACGGCCGACCGCGCGTTCAGCCAAATGAAAGCCGTTATCCGTGCCAACTACTCTAACCCGCCGGCTCACGGTGCATCGGTAGTAGCAACCATCCTCAGCAACGATGCGCTACGTGCTATCTGGGAACAAGAACTGACCGATATGCGCCAGCGTATTCAGCGTATGCGTCTGTTGTTTGTGAACACGCTGCAGGAAAAAGGGGCGGGCCGCGACTTTAGCTTTATCACTAAACAGAACGGCATGTTCTCCTTCAGCGGTCTGACCAAAGAACAGGTTCTGCGCCTGCGTGAAGAGTTCGGTGTTTACGCGGTTGCTTCCGGTCGAATTAACGTCGCCGGTATGACACCAGACAATATGGCACCACTGTGTGAAGCCATCGTCGCCGTCCTGTAAATACCACCCCGGCCGGGTCTGCTCTTGCCGGGGTTTATTGCAGTGACAAAAAAGGCCGCTTTCGCGGCCTTTTTAATTTTTTACCAGACGGGTAGTTCATCCTGCAGGAATGGGTTATGCAAACGCTCGTGACCCAGCGTCGACATCGGCCCGTGCCCGGCAATAAACTTCACATCGTCGCCCAGCGGCAGCAGCTTACGCTTAATCGCGTCAATCAACTGCGCGTGGTCGCCGCGAGGGAAATCACTGCGCCCTACGCCACCTTTAAACAGGACGTCACCTGAGATCAGTAAACGCGCCCCATCGTCAAAAAAGACGACGTGACCCGGCGTATGCCCAGGGCAGTGCAGCACCTGTAGCTTCACATTACCGACGCTCACCGTATCGCCTTCGTTCAACCAGCGGTCCGGCGTCAACGGTTGGCAATCGTCAAGGCCAAACATCCGGCTTTGTGCAGGCAAACCCTGCAACCAGAACTCATCTTCCTTTTCCGGACCAATCACCGGCACACCGTAATGCTGCGCCAGTTCCGCCGCCGCACCCACATGATCAAGATGACCATGGGTCAGCAAAATTTGCTGCAACGTCACGCCAGCATCGGCAACCTGCTGTTTGATCGTTTCGGCGTCACCACCTGGATCGACAAGCGCCGCCAGCTTAGTTTGCTCGCACCAGATCAACGAACAGTTTTGCGCGAAGGCAGTAACCGGAATAATGCGATAATTCATGCTGCTCCTGTTTATACTCATCACCGTTTAGTCCCATCAATGGCGCTAAACGATCGGGCCTAGAGTTACCAATGCCGTAACGGCCCGGTATCAATATGCACAAAGTTGCTACGTGGGTAATATCCTACACCACCTGCGCGCAGAGATAACGCAGCTTTGCGTACATTGCTTAAGGAAATACCTTCAATATGGAAATCCATTGCCTGCCCTTTCGTGTGATAGCTATGTTTTGCCACCCCACGGCTGTGCGATCGCAGCTCGTTATTGGTATCAACGGAGCGATATCCCGAAATCAATTGCACAGGTTTATTGGTACCTAATAATCCCTGCAGGCGATAGAGCTGATCAAACAACGCCGGATCGATGCTCTTTATTTTATTCGCGCGATAGTCACGGAAAAAATGGTTTAGTTTTGCTAATTCATCCTGAATATAGCCTCGGCCGTCAAAAAACTCGGCTTTTATCAACTCACCTGTGTTCAGGTTATTCAGCGTTAAAATACGCGGACGTGGGGTCGAGAGGGTAGCAAATGCAGGCGTGGGTAAGATGGCAGCTGCGCCCAGCGCAACACCACCTAACGCCAGCAATTTGCGGCGATTAGCGTCAAATTTGTCCATGATAATCAGGTCTACAGTAGTAAATGTGATCGAAAAATATGCACTTCGGCGCACGTTAAGCACCTTACCGGGCATCAAAGCCAGCGTCAAGGCGGCCTGCAGCGCAGATCCGCCAGCCCTGGACGTTCAAGGCTGGCTTCAATGCTTTTTATTCGACAACTACATTACCTGAACTACTTCATTTATCTGATTAATTGTTCCGCTTTTGGCAAAATTTGTGCACCGGATCGCGCAGTAACATCATAATTGTAAATATCTGTTCGATATTGTGTCTGACCATCAGGCCCGACAAAGGCGGTCAGATAATAGAGGTTAACCGGAATATTTTGCCGGATATTAACGTAGCGGGTATTCCCCTGTTTCAGCGCATCCGAAATTCGCGCATCATTCCAGCCGGCATCCTGTAACAACATATTTGCCAGATCGGATGCTTTATTTACACGTACACATCCTGAGCTTAATGCCCTTGCATCTTTCTGGAACAGATTATGGTTCGGCGTATCGTGGAGATAAATAGCATCCGAACTGGGCATATTAAATTTATAGCGCCCTAAAGAATTACGCTCTCCCGGCGCCTGCTGGAAGCGGAACGGTAAATTCGACGCCGTGATGGTTGACCAATCAACGCGCCACGGATCGATGGCTTCTTTGCTATTCCAGCCGCGCAAAACCGTATAATTGTGACGTTCAAGGTAGCCTGGATCATCACGCAGTTTCGGCAGGATATCGTTACGCGCCAGGGTTGGCGGTACATTCCACGGTGGGTTCACCACCACGTTATTCAGCGCACTGCTCATCATCGGCGTTTTGCGGTCCGGACGCCCGACAATAACGCGCGAAGCCAAGGCTTCGCTACCGTTCAGGTAGTAAACCAACGAGTAGGCAGGAATATTCACCATAATGCCGGTAGAGACTTTTCCCGGGAGCAAGCGTAAACGCTGAATATTGAGTGCCAGGACGCCCGCACGCTGAGCAGAAGAGATATTTAGCCAGTCACGCGTTGATGCCCCGATCACCCCATCAGCACCCAACCCTTGCGCCGCCTGGAAACGTTTGACCGCAGCCACCAGCGTTGGGTCGTAAGCAGCAGCGCTGGACTTCGTCGTTTTCCGGGTCTTGCCAATATTATCGCCAGGCAGCGCAATATCCGGCCCGGAGTCCAGCACGCCGTTGCGCTGCAAAATCTCGCGCAGCGCCGGAACGTCGCTACTCCATTGACCAGGACGTAAAGAAGCCGTTGAGGTCAGTTTCGGCCACGGGCGTGAATCTCCCGTCAGGGCCAACAGCGCCTGATGCATAACGGCATACTGCGGATGTTGTGGCGCCAGAGCTGCAATAAACTGCGGCAGCGCACCGCTATCAAGCGCCAGTTGCCACTGGTTAATCACCGATAATGGCGGCGTCGCCAGAGTATAAGGCTTATCGCTGTACAGCCAGCGATTGCCCTGCACGGGAATACCGCTAATAAAGTGGAGGTAGCCCATCAGCGCATCGGATAACACCACATCGCGCGTCATACCACTGACGCTGGGATCGGTGAGCAGCTCTACCCAGCGGGTAAACTGCGGCTGGAAACCGGCAATCGCCACCTCGGCTAACTGCTGCTGGAAAGCGCGAACCGCGTCGCGGTTTTCCCACATCGGTTTCATTCCGCGGGCGGCATACAGCGTCACCAGCGGGTTAAGATAGACAGGTTGGTATCCGGCAGGCAAAAAAGACTGGATTTCGGCGCGACTTGCCGCCGCGGCCCCCTCGGCCAGAGGCTGACTCCCCGCCAGACTCGCCATCGCCGATGATTGCGAACCCGGGTGCTGGAGGACCGCTGACGGTTCCGCAGGCAGCGCGGTGCTATCAGATGGAACCACCTCGGGTTCATCTGCAAAAGCGGTAAACAGTGGAGCAAATGTCATTGTCAGGCACAAACTTACGGCTGACAATCGACGACCATTTTTCTTAGTAAGCAACATCCCTTGCCCCCTGTTATATATACGAAGACCCCTAACGTGGGCTTACCTTCAGTATATAAAGACAAAAACATTTTTGCCCGGTGAAATGTAAAGAAGTCTAAAGATAATAACGCGATATAGCCGTAATGAGGATAACAAAAAAGGCGACATGATGGTCGCCCTTGGTTCTGTATTCGGACCAGAAGGTCTCTGTGCGGTGCGATCGCGGCGCGCGATGGCCATCAACGCGCGAATGAAACGCACCTATCGGCCTGATAGTACTTCACTTTTCAGGTCGATAGGCCGCAGGCTATGAGGCGTCAGCGGTGCCCGGTAATGTTTCAGGAAGCTGAGCGGCAAAACCACGCAGACCCACCACATGAACGTGTTCGTGGTTATTGACCACTTTACGTACCAGCTTATAGGTTGTCCCTTTCTCTGGACTGATGTTCTCTGGTGCTGCGATAATCAGCTGCATCTCCAGTCGTTCACACAGTTCAAACAGCGTCGCGATAGAGCGGGCGTCAAGACGCGCGGCCTCATCGAGGAACAGCAGTCGGCACGGCGACAGATCTTTGCCGCGCAGACGACGCGCTTCATCTTCCCAGCTCTGAACCACCATCACCAGAATCGACATCCCGGTACCGATAGCTTCACCGGTAGACAGTGCGCCTGATTCCGCACGCAGCCAGCCGTCAGAACCACGGTTGACCTCCACTTCCATCTCCAGATAGCTACGATAGTCGAGCAGCTCTTCACCAATCGTCTGCGGGGTACGCTGCCCCATATCGATCTGTGGGTTAAGACGCTGATACAGTTTCGCCAGCGCTTCTGAGAAGGTCAGGCGATTGCTGTTAAACAGGTCCTGATGCTGTTCATGCTGCTCAGAAAGGACATCCAGCAGCATCGAGTGGGTTTCCCGCACGTTAACGTTCAGACGAACGCTGTTCACCTGGCCAAAGGAGACATTCTGCAGTCCCTGGTTCAGCTGACGAATACGGTTCTGCTCACGCTGAATCGTTTTGCGAATAATATTCGCCACGCTGCGCGAGCTAATCGCCAGCTTCTGTTCGCGGTTGGTCAGTTCTTCAGTCAGACGGCTCAGCTCAATTTCCATCTGTTCAATGGCTTCAACCGGGTCATCGGTGCGGATGATATCCTGACGGATACGCTCGCGCAGATGCTGATACACGGCGACGAAGAACTGAATTTTACGCTCCGGACGCTTCGGATCTTCCGACATACGCAGCACATCACGCAGATGTTCGTTGTCCGCTACCGCCAGGCGCAGTGCACCCAATGCCTTATCCGACATCGAACGCAAATCATCGGCAGAAAGATAGGCCAGCTCGCGGCGATGCAGACGACGTTCAACGTTGTTGTCTTTCACCAGACGCATAACGGCGCACCATCCGGCCTTCGCGCTCACCACCTGCTCACGCATTTCCAGATAATCGCGTTCCAGTTTGCGCAGCTTACGGGTCAGGTTATCCATCTCCGCTTCGCAGAAGGTCAGCGCTTTCTCCAGTTGGTTACGACGTGCACGGTTATTGCTGAGCTGGGCATGCAGTTCATCGCGGCGCGCGCGCGCGCGCTCTTCCGCTCCGGCATCCGCGCGTACGCCGATGTCTTTAAGTTCTTTATGCAGATCGTTGAGCAGCTCTTTTTTGGTGTCATACGAGCTTTTCAGCGATGCCAGCACCTGACTGTACTGGCTCACCTGCGCAGCGTGGGTACGCATCGCCTCACGTGCACGGCTACGCTCGCTTTCCGCCTGCGCAAGACGCTGGCGGAGTTTTTCGTTCAGATCGCTATTGCCGGAAAGCATATCGGCAGAGTCGGAATAACCAAAGTGAGCGCGACGCTGTACCACTTCGGTCAGCGCGAATGCCTGCTGACGGGCTTCTCGCTGTACCTGCTGTGACCAAGCATAGTCTTCTTTTAGCTGTTCAAACTGCTGCGGATCGTTTTGCAACACTGAAGCAATAGGCTCCAGTTTCGCCAACTGATTGCCGTGCTGTTGGATAAAGCGCGCAGCTTCCTGCGCTTCATCCAGACGTTCCTGAATTTCATCGACCCTGTCGGCCAGCGTTTCATCCGCTAACAGACTCAGACGCGGCAGCAGGCGGTTCAGCAGCGCAACGCCCTCTTTCGCCTGCTCAAACTGCGCCTGTTGCTGCTGATTGTCGCTTTCATGGCTGCTGAGCGAGCGCTCAAGCTCATTGCGGCGCGTGTTCAGCTTACGGATTTCCGCTTCTGGGTCGTCATCAAAGGCCACTGACAGGTGACTACCAATGAAGCGGCTAAACGCCTGATGCAGACGCTGCGTTTTCTGTACATCAAACGACAGCGTCGCAAAACGTTCAGACAGTACTTCACGCTCAGCGTGCAGGCTTTCAATGCGACTTTCACGCGCGGCGCGACCAAACAGCGGCACCGACGGGAAGCGAGAATAACGCCACTGGCGGTCGGCAATTTTCACCACCACCGCTTTTTCCAGCTCATCAACGGCAAACACGCTGTCATCAAACGACTGCGGATCCCCTTCAATCAGATAGAGATCTTCCGGGCAATCCTCCAGCCCTTCCAGATATTCGGCGATCTGCGACAGATCCGGTACCACGATGGCGTGACGCGATGGGCCATACAACGCAGAGAAGTACGGCGCATCTTCCAGGCTGACATCGTCGTAGATTTCCGACAGCAGTACGCCGCCAAAACGTTCTGCCAGTGCATTAAGGCGCTGATCTTCCGAACCACCCGGCTGGCTTAAACGTTCAATTTCATCATCGACCGCACGTTTACGCGCTCCAACTTCATCGCGCTCAACGATAGCTTCACGTTCACGCTCCAGAAGCTGCTGCAGATACTCAGTAACGTCCTGGCTCGACTCAAACTGCTCGCCGCTTTGTTCACACAACTGGTTTAGACTATTTTGCGCAGCCAACCACACAGGCGCGCGGTGCATCAGCGCGGAAATGCGCGATTGCAGTTGCTCTTGTTCCTGACGCAGCGCCATGCGTTGATCGCGCGCATCGCTAACGCAATCGCTCAGCGCGGCGATACGAGCTTCCAGCTCGTGGTGCAGCGCTTCTAGCTCTTCGATATCGTACTGTTTACCCTGACGCTTGCAGAAATCAGCCAGCAGGCGTTCGGCCTCCTGCTGCTCGCGAAGACGTTGTTCCAGTTCGTTCAAACGGCTACGCAGCGGCTGGGCTTGTTCTGCAAGATGACGCTGGTTAACGCCATCGCGCAGCAGTTCACGGGCAATGTTCCAGGCTTCTTCGCGGGCCAACGGACCGTTGATCGCTTCCACGATTTTGAACGCCTGCTCAAACTGGCTATGTGCGGTCTGCGACACACTCATCTTCTGCTCTAAGGTCAGCAGTTTTTCGGTCGCTTCCTGTTCTTTTGCCTGGAACGTTTCCAGCCATTCATCCGCACTTTCCGGCGTTAAATCGGGCAGATGGCAAAGCTCTTTCGCACGTTGTAACGCCTGCAGCGCCTGGGTGTACTGAATTGCGCGCGTTTGCTGTACGTCCAGCGCCTGCTGGTAATCCGCCAGTTGGCTTTTCAGTTCATCCACTTCCAGCTCAGCGGCTTCCGCCCGAGCTTCGTTTTCTTCCTGCAGATCGGCGGCTTCGGCCACCACCTCATTTTGTTCTTCCAGACGAATTTGCAGCTCGTCCAGGTCCGCTTCATAGCGTTCAATTTTTTCCTGCTGACGCAGGGCCGTTTGTACCAGATTCAGGTGGTCGCTGGCGGCCTGGTGATCGGCTTCAAGATCCCCTTCAGCCCCGTTGTGCTCCTGCAACTCACGCGCCATATCTACGTGTTTGTACTGCTCCGCGGCCAACTGCGATCGCGAGGTAAACAGCTCACGGCGATACTCGAGCGCTTTATCCAGATGCACCCGACGTTCGTTGGCGTGGCGCATATAGTCAGCGGCCACGTAGTCGGTGGCTTCGGAGATAAGGTGTTTGAACAGGTCGCGATCGGACTGCGTCACGCGGATCGCTTCCAGCGTCATGCGGTTTTCACGCAGCGCCGCTTCCATGTCCTGGAACGCTTTGCGCACGCCGCTGTTTTCCGGCAGCAGGTAGTCGCGCAGCGAGCGGGTGATGGCGCTAGAGATACCGCCATACAGCGAAGCTTCAATCAGACGATAGAACTTACTACGGTCCGATGCGGAACGCAGACGACGCGCCACGATGCCCAGATCAAACATCAGCGAGTGATAGTCGGTAATCGAGTTGAACTGTTTGAACTGGACGCCTTCAATATTATCCAGCTTGTCTTTCAGTTCCTGTAGCGTCAGTACGCGCGCCTGGCGCTCGTTAAGCGTTTCGGTTAGCAGCTGCGTCGGCTGGAAAGAAGTCGGCAGCCCCTGAATCGCGAACGGTTTGATGTCTACTTTACGGTCTCGTCCGGCAACCTGTTGCAGACGGACGCCCACCACCACCCGCTGATTGCGCGAGTTCATCACATCCAATACCGAATAACACACGCCGGCTTTCAGCTTACCGTGCAGACCTTTATCGCGTGAACCGCTAGTCGCCCCGGCTTCGGTGGTGTTACGGAAGTGCAGCAGGGTTAAGTCCGGGATCAGCGCCGTGACGAAGGCCGCCATGGTTGTCGATTTACCCGCACCGTTACCGCCGGACAGCGTGGTAACCAGTTCATCCAGGTCGAAGGTTCGGGCAAAGAACCCGTTCCAGTTAATCAGCGTTAGCGAACGAAATTTACCGCGATCGATCATTACTCTTCCTCCCCGCTATCCTGCTGATTGTCGTCGTTCTCGTCATTGAGCTGCAGATGGTTTTCGATAGGCATCGCTTCACCGTCGCGAATCATGCGCAGCTGCGCTTCACGTGCGTCATCGCCGGAGCGCACGTCGGCACCAAAGCGGAAGACGGATTCGGTAATGCGGAACTTGCTGCTGTCATGGCCCATAAACCATACCATCCCCAAACGGCGCAGGCGGTTGAGTGAGGAACGCACTTTTTCTTGCAGTTTCTGTCGGTCGAGATCGGACCCGGTGGAGCGGTTATTCACCAGCTTCAGCAGCTTAGCTTCTTCGGCCAGCGCCAATAGCTCGTCATACAGCTCCTGCTGGGTGAAAATACCTTCATTCGCCAGACGTTCCGGGCTGAGATAGAGGTAGCAGAGGATCTTACCGACCATCATATCCAGCTCGGAGAGTACCGAACGCGGAATCAGCGTGGTGGAACGCGGGCGCAGGTAGAAAAAACCTTCCGGCGCACGGATAAGCTCCACGTTATAGCGGGCGTAAAATTCTTCCAGATACTCCTGGAAATCCATTAAAAATGCGTGATTGTCCAGCTCGTCGAGGCCAATATGGCGACCGGCACGCAGCGCGCTATCCAGCGCAGGAAAAAGAGGGTTGGCCAGAGCCTGTGCCAGTTTAACCGGCATCACTTGTTCAATATTTGTCGATGACATGCGCCTGTACCTTGGCTCCGTAATCATTAATCGACTGCCATTTTGCCGGCAGTCCGGTGAAATCTGCGTGTGCAATACCCAAACGTACCGCCTGATCAACCACGATTCGCGCAACGTCAAAGTGACGCGCACGCGGGTATTGAACCAGGTACTCTTTGACGACCAGGCCGAGATCCAGCGGTAGCTGTTTGGTTTTATAAATCGCCAGCTGCTCTTCAATCAGCGCGGCGAGCTGTTCGCGAATTTCGTTAAATTCTTCGTATTCTAAGTCCGGCGGAAGTTCCCCGGTGACCTCTTCGTCCCGCAGCGTCATCTCTTCATCACGCATATCCAACAGACGATCGGCGTTGGCATAGGTGAGCGCCCATGGCGCATCGAAATAGTTTTGCACCGACTGACGCAGGCGCTGGGCGAAGACGCGGTTTTTATCCATATCAATCGCGGTACGGATAAATTTGTGCACGTGGCGGTCATAGCCAATCCACAGGTCAATCGCCTGCTGGCCCCAGCTTACGATACGGTCGAGCTTACTTTGCAGATCGAAGACCAGGCGGTCGACAAACTGCAAATCGTTATGACTGAGCGTGGCATCCTGAATACGCAGCAGGTTCGCCTGCAGCTTATCGCCCGCAGCATCCAGCGTGTCCTGGAGCTCACGCAGCGTGCCGGACGTTTCCGACAGCAGCAGTTCACAACTGGAAATCGCCGCACGCCAGTCTTTATTCAATAGCTGAGCGATATCATCTTTAACCGACTGCTGCTGCTCGTCCATGATGCGCTGCGTCAGGTCAATACTGTCAAAAATCTCCGCCACCGAGTATTTCAGCGGCGCGTAAACGTTGCGATGCCAGTGGAACTCGTCGCCCCCTTCGTCCGCAGAGTCTGCCGCACGTTTTAATTCGCCGGCGACGATAGACAGCTGCATTGACAGGCGCAGCGTCGAAAATTCGCGCTGACGAATATAGTAGTCGGTAATGCCAATGCCCAGCGGCGTCAAACGATAGATGGCGTTCCCTTCCGTGATTTCGCTGGTAAAGCGGTTCAGCAGACGTTGGCGAACCAGGTCGTTAATCGCGTTGTTGGCACGCGTTCCGATGGTTTCACTGGTTTGCTCAAACGCATCACTGACGTGACGAAATGCATCCACCAGCTCGCCTTCCGTCATTTCACCTTCCAGTCGTTCGCCGTTCAGCGTTGCGACGGCCAGCAGAAATGAGAGCCTATCGACGGGGAGCGAGATGGCAAAATCATTTTTCCTGGCCCAGGCAACCAGTTCGGGGACTGTCTGGGAAAATTCACTCATCGTTTATCCTTGTTTCTGTCTGCGGCTTCAGCGCGGTGACATGAATATAGCGCCCCAGGCTAATATACGGTTCCTGGCGGCAATAGCGCGTTTCAAGTTCCAGCAGAATATCAAAACAGTTCTTCTGCATCTGCTTGTCGCGCAAATAGTCATGAAACACTCGCACGCCGGTTTTCCCGTTAATGTGCCAGCCTATCTCTTCCAGCCAGCTATAGACCTGCTGCGGATCGCGCGGATAGTTCGGCGACAGCGTCCGCCTTTTCTTTTTCGGCATGCCGGCAACGACGTAATCGAAGTTACCCACCACCATGTTATGCATCAACAGGCCGTTTGCATTGTAGAACATTAATGATAATGCGCCGCCCGGACGAAGCACCGACCACAGCGTTTTTAAGACGTCCAGCGGATCGGCCACCCACTCCAGCACAGCGTGAAACAATATCAGATCAACCGGGCTTTCCAAATGCTCGTCCACATCCTGGACCGCGCAATGTATGAAATGCATGTTGTCGCTCACACCTTTCTCGTCGGCCGCCTTGCGCGCACGCGCAATCATCTCCGCGGAAAGATCGCACAGCGTCACATGGTGCCCACGTTCCGCCATTTTGAGTGCTGTCTGCCCCTCCCCGCCGCCAGCATCAAGGATGCGCAGTGGTTGGGTGCCCATCGTTGCCAGCAGCGTGTCCAGATCCTGCCACAGAATAGCCTGACGCAGCTGGCCCTTGGTGGTGCCATAGATGTTGCGTGAAAACTTTTCCGCCATGTCATCAAAATTGCGATCCTGCACAGCGCATCCTTACTGACTTCGCCAGCCACAAAAGGTCTATTTTGTCACACCCACGGCGAGAATGAAGCTACCTGGTGTAATATCACTGCATTCATACGGTCAGATGCTTAAAAAAGGTACGCTACAGAATGCTTTTTATGCTGAAAAAGTATATCGGTGGAATGATGCTGCCACTGCCGCTGCTTCTTTTGCTGATAGGTTTAGGAATTGTCCTGGTTTGGTTTACGCGTTTTCAAAAACTGGGCAAAACCGCCATTACCGCGGGTTGGCTCGCCATACTGTTATTGAGCCTACAGCCGGTTGCGGATGGGCTGCTGAAACCGATTGAAGATAAGTATCCCACCTGGCGTGGCGAAGAGCCGGTGCAATATGTGGTGGTATTAGGTGGTGGTTATACCTGGAATCCCGAATGGGCACCAAGCTCCAATCTGATCAACAACAGTCTGCCGCGTTTGGCGGAAGGGATTCGCCTATGGCAAGCCCATCCTGGAGCAAAAATGATCTTCACCGGCGCCCGCGCGCTAACCAATCCGGTGAGTACCGCAGAAGCCGGTGCCCGCGTGGCGGAAAGCCTTGGCGTACCGCGCAGTGAGATCATCGTGCTGGACAGTCCAAAAGATACCGAAGAAGAGGCCAGCGCCGTTAAAGCGGCCATTGGTGATGCGCCTTTCCTGCTGGTGACTTCCGCTTCTCATCTCCCCCGGGCGATGATTTTCTTCCAACACGTTGGGCTGCACCCGCTTCCCGCTCCGGCTAACCAACTGGCCATTGTTTCACCGCTCAATCCGTGGGAGCGCATAATCCCTTCCCCGGTCTGGCTGATGCACAGCGACCGGGTCGGTTATGAGACGCTTGGCCGTATCTGGCAATGGTTGAAAGGTAACTCAGGAGAGCCAGGGGAGCAGTGATTTTGACGCGAGATCAAAATTCGCGCGGCTAAATTTACCGGTATTCACGAGTTTCTCGACTTCGTCCCACAGCAGATAGAGCCAGCGTCGCCAAAGAAACGCCTCCGCAACGGGGGCGCGCTGGAGATAATGCCACATCAGCTGTTCCGCCTGTTCGCTCTCGTGCAGGCGGAACAGGTCATATTCCCGCGGTGCCCACAAGATAGGCCCAGGCCCAACCATCGCCAGCAGCTGATCGCTGCGGGCATCCTTAAGCATACTGCGCAGCGTTAAGTGGCCGTGTACCAGCACGCAATTGTCATTGAAACCGGCAAACAGCGCATCCAGACATTCGCGCGTGCGAAATAGCAGCCGTTTGTCCTGCATCGTCAGCCCCGTACTGTGGTATAGGCTGAGGGTACCCCACAGCACTTCAATTCTCTGGCGATACCACTGAGGCCAACTGTTTTCCTGAGTGCCATCGACAAAGCCGACGCTGCCGGAACTGTCCACGCGGTGCCACGCCAGCATGGCCTCAACAATTTGATCTTTCAGGGCATCCCAACGCTGCGGGCTGCGGGTAGGCGCTTCCACTGGCACACCGCGCAGGCGCTCCAGCAGCAGGACGTCCGGTCCTGGATGTTCTTCATGCGTCATCACCCCGTATACCACCGGCATCCGAACGGTGCCGCTTCGCGCCAGCATCGATATTTTCCACGCTAGCTGGCGAGCCAGCCCCGGCGAGGAAAAGCTCCGCGCCAATAACGGCATCGGATTGCCGTTGGCATCATACAGCGACCATAGCGCGGTATCCGTCTGCTCGTTAATACACTCCACGCGGCTGAGTGATTCACCCAAAAGATGGCTGAGTTCTACACGTAGCTGTTCCATGTCAGATTGCCTCTATAAAAGCCATTGCTTTCATAATGAGCATATAGAGCGTGAATTTCACCAGACAAGATCAAAATTGCAACAGATAGTCAGGAAACATTGAGGCTGAATGCGCCCCCTGTGAACAAGGGGGCGGAGGAGATTACTTCATTTCAGCGCGAACGCGAGCCAGATCTTCTGGCGTATCAACGCCGGTGCCCGGAACTTCTTTCGCCACGGCAACGTGAATTTTTTCGCCGTACCACAGCACGCGCAGCTGTTCAAGCATCTCAATGTGCTCAAGCGGGCTTGGCGTCCAGGTGACGTAGCGGCGAATAAATCCGGCGCGGTAGCCATAGATACCAATGTGGCGCAGCAGCGTATCGCCAATCTCTTCGCGGCTTTTCGCAAAGCGGTCACGATCCCATGGAATGGTGGCGCGTGAAAAATAGAGCGCGTGGCCGTCTTTGTCCATGACCACTTTGACCGCATTCGGATTAAAGGCTTCTTCAGCGTCATGAATCGGTACTGCCAGCGTAGCCATACCGCATTGGCTGGCCGCTAAATTTTCTGCCACCTGGCGGATAATGACCGCAGGGATCATCGGCTCATCGCCCTGGACATTAACAATGACGGTATCGTCGCTGAAGCCGCACTTCTCAACCACTTCCGCCAGACGCTCAGTGCCTGACTGATGGTCAGCGCGGGTCATGCAAACCTCACCCCCGGCGGCTTCAACGGCGCTAGCCACTTCCGGGTGATCGGTTGCCACGATAATACGCTCAGCGCCGGACTCGCGCGCGCGCTCCAGCACGTGCACAATCATCGGTTTGCCGTTGATATCCTGCAGCGGTTTACCCGGCAGGCGCGTTGAGGCAAAACGCGCGGGAATAATGACGACAAAACTCATGGTCTGTTCTCTTCAGCAGCGAGCACGCGGGCTTCGGTTTCCAGCAATACGGGGATCCCGTCACGCAGGGGAAACGCCAGATTATCAAGTTTGCAAATCAGTTCTTGCTTGTCCTGGCTGTAGTAGAGTTTGCCGTTGCAAACCGGGCAGGCAATAATTTCAAGTAGACGGTGATCCATGGTTCCTCCTGATGGGCCGTATCGAAAACCAGTGCAGCATATCATAGAGCGCTAACGGTCGGCGTCAATCTCCCATCCGCCACGTTGTTCACTAAAGAGTTTTTCCGCTATTGCGCCAAGCTCAACGCGCGTTGCCCCCTGCCAGCGAGCAAAGTCATTAATGGCCAGTTTTAGCCCACGTTCGAGCTGCTGACTGACCCGCACACCGTCTTGTAAATACAGCGCGAATATCTCCAGCACGCCGCGGCTACGGTGCATTTTGCTGTCCATGCGGCCAACGATTTCGCCACGGTGCAACAGCGGCAGCACAAAATAGCCATACTGTCGTTTAGGCGCAGGCGTGTAGCACTCAAGACGGTAGCTGAAATCAAATAGCTGCTCAGCTCGCTTGCGATCCCAGACCACAGGATCGAATGGCGACAGTACCGCGCTGTGGGTCGCATTCAGCTTACCCTCGACCGCTCGGGCGAGTTCCGGTAACAAGCTACTGTGCACCCACATCTCGCCCAGCGTGTCGACATCAACAGCCACTATCTGCTGCTCATCCTGCCACTGAGCCAACAGCGCATTGAGATCGGGTTGGCGCAGACGATAATAGTCCGCCAGCCATTGAGGGCGGAAAATACCTAAGCTCCGGGCGCTATTCTCCAGCATAAGCCTTTCCGCGGCCGGTTGCGTCAGTGCATCCGTTGCATCATTCCAGTGGGGCATCACACGCTCGGTGAGATCGTAGACGCGCTGGAAGTTACGCCTTGCCACCACCATGACTTCGCCAGCCGTAAACAAACCTTCCAGATGGCGCTTGTGCGGCTTCCACGCCCACCAACCGCTTTCACCTTTGCGCGGGTGTGAAAAATCAGCGGAGCGCACCGGACCATTCTCAGCAATATGAGATTTAAGCGCTGCAATGTCCTGTGCGTGTTCATTCATCCAGCTCTGGTGATACTTCCAGCCCATCTTATGCGGCGCCAGCATCCGGTGGCGCACCAGCGGAAAATCGCTACGCGGCAGAAAGCAGGCCTCATGAGCCCAATATTCCATAAGCTCCCCGCGGGAAAGCGCCTCATCGAGCCATGTCGATGGATAAGCGCCCAGACGACTGAATAACACCAGATAAGGGCTGCGGGCCACCACGTTGATGGTGTCGATTTGCAGCAGAGACATTTGTTGGATAGTACGAAGAATATCGTGCGCTTTTGCCTGCCGGCGCGGGCGATTGAGAAGCCCCTGCGCCGCAAGGTGGAGATGACGCGCGGCGCGCAGAGTAAGATGCTGTTCAGCCATACCGGTTCCCCCGGATATCGCCGACGCCGTTTAGCGTCGTGCGAGGGTAATCAAGTCCTGTAGCAGCGTCTGCGCGCGATCGCCGGAAAGAACAGCATCGACCGGCAGATACCACCAGTTTTCCTGCGCAAAGCGGCGGCATTTCACCGCATCTTTTTCAGTCATAATAAGCTGTTGCCCGGGTTCAACCAGCGCCCGTACGTCCGCTTCAGTGAGTGCCTTGTGGTCTGCCAGTGCAACGGTGCGTACCGGTTGTAACCCGCACTCATTTAAGGTTGCAAAAAATCGGGGAGGATGGCCAATACCGGCCATCGCGACTACGTTTTGCAACGCCGAAACCGGTAGCCTTTGATGCGTGAGTAAATTGACCGCTTCGCCAGGACGTAGAGTCATTGGGATTTCCCCAGCCTGTGGCTCTCCACCGTTAACAATCCGGGCATCAACAGATCGCAAGCGCGAAGCGCGTTCGCGCATTGGCCCTGCGGGTAGCCACCAGCCGTTGCCAAATCGGCGTACGCCATCGATAACGACAATCTCTTTGTCCCGCGCCAGACGATAGTGCTGAAGCCCATCATCCGTCACGACAAGCTGAAGATCGTGCGCGGCCAGCAGCGCTTTTACCGCATCAACGCGTACCGGAGAAACAGCCACCGGCGCACCGGTGCGCTGATATATAAGCACCGGTTCATCACCCGCCTGTGCAGTGGTGGTGTCGGCATCCAGCAGCAACGGATAGTTTTCCGCTTTGCCGCCATAGCCGCGAGAAACCACCCCCACCCTGATACCCTGGCGCTGTAACTGCTCAACAAGCCAAATAACGACCGGGGTCTTACCGTTACCGCCGGCGGTCAGATTCCCTACCACGACAACCGGGCAAGGTGCGCGCCAGGCTTTCTTCAGGCCGATCTGATAGCAAAGTCGGATGAGGCCGCTCACCAGGCCGTACAGCCAGGAAAGCGGCAACAGCAGTAGCCAAAGCGGCGATTCGCCCGACCAGATTTTAGCTATCATTCGCCAAACTGCATTTTATGCAGTTGCGCATACACGCCGCGCTGCTCAAGCAAATCACTGTGGCTACCGCGTTCGACAATCTGACCCTCTTCGACCACGATAATTTCGTCGGCCTGTTCAATGGTAGAGAGACGGTGCGCGATAACCAGCGAGGTGCGGTTTTTCTGCAGTTCATCTAGCGCCGACTGAATCGCACGTTCAGATTCGGTATCCAGCGCAGACGTGGCTTCATCAAGGATCAAAATCGGGCTGTTGCGCAGCAGCGCACGCGCAATGGCAATACGCTGACGTTGACCGCCGGAGAGCAGCACGCCGTTTTCACCAATAATCGTGTCGAGGCCATTATCCATTTTGTTGATAAAGTCCATCGCATAGGCCATGCGTGCCGCATCTTCAATCTGCTCACGGCTGAACTCTTCCGTGCGCGCATAGGCAATGTTGTTGGCGACGGTATCGTTGAACAGATGCACGTTTTGTGAGACCAATGCGACCTGATTACGTAGCGCGGAGAGCTTGTACTCGCGTAAATCATGACCATCGAGCAGGATTTCACCTTCATCGATATCATAAAAACGGGTCAACAGGCTGGCGATAGTGGATTTGCCCGAACCGGAGCGACCAACCAGAGCCACCGTTTTCCCTTCCGGGATCGCGAGGTTGATATTGCGCAGTGCCGGTGTTTCGCGGCCTGGGTAGGTAAAGGTGACGTTACGGAACTCAATCGCCCCTTTCGCACGCTCAATTTCCAGCTTGCCTTCGTCTTTTTCTTGCTCACTATCAAGAATCGCAAACAGCGTCTGACAGGCAGCCATCCCACGCTGGAACTGCGCATTGACGTTGGTCAGCGATTTCAGCGGACGCATCAGAGCAATCATTGAGGAGAAGACCACGGTGATGGTACCGGCAGTTAACGTTTCCATGACGCTTGGGAAACTTGCGGCATAGAGAACAAACGCCAGCGCCAGAGAAGCAATCAGCTGAATGATCGGATCAGAAATCGATGACGCGGAGACCAGCTTCATCCCCTGCAGACGCATCTTGTTGCTGACTTTATCAAAGCGATGGGATTCTACGGCCTGACCGCCGAACATCAGCACTTCTTTATGCCCTTTCAGCATCTGTTCAGCGCTGGTAGTAACCTGACCCATCGTGTTTTGCATGTTTTTACTGATGCTACGGAAGCGCTTGGAGACCACGCGAATCGCAATCGACACAATAGGTGCCAGAACGATAAGAATGACCGACAGCTGCCAGCTGTAGTAAAACATCATGATGAACAGACCAATGATCGACGCACCTTCACGCACCACGGTAATCAGCGCGCTTGAAGAAGATGACGCGACCTGTTCGGAGTCATAGGTAATACGCGACAGCAGCGTCCCGGTGGACTGCTTGTCGAAGAATGAGACCGGCATCCCCATCATATGGCTAAACAGCCGACGGCGCATGGTCATAACCACTTTGCCAGAAACCCAGGAGATACAGTAGCTTGAAACATAGCTTGTGATACCACGCAGGATCATCAAGCCAATAACGACCAGCGGCATCCAAAGCAGCACTGAGCGATCTGTTTTACCAAAACCATCATCCAGTAATGGTTTAAGAAGCGATAACATGAAGGTATCGCTGGCCGCGTTAAGGACTAACGCAATGGCCGCCACGATCAACCCTGCTTTAAACGGCGCGATAGTCGGCCAGAGTCGGCGGAAGGTCTGCCACGTGGAGAGATCTTTGTCGTTCTGCATTCAAAAAACCAGCTTATGTTGAAATAGCCGCATATTCTACCCGTTATCGCGAGTCTCGCCAAACCACTGATGATACCAACGTGGTAAAAGTTGATCTCGTAAGCCCTCAATCTTCCAGCCATTCGCGCTGAAAGTGACGGTTATCTGCCCCTGATGAGGGGTATCAAACCAGGCGTAATGATGTTGAAGATAGCGTGCCTTTATTTTTGAAGAAGGCAGCCGCCATGCGTTATAGCGGGATGCAGAAGCCAGCGCCGCAGCTCCTCCTACCCGTTGGATAAACGCTACCCCTGACGATGTCGAACTGCCGTGATGTGGAACCTGAATAATTGTAGACGCAAATGGTTGCCAGAAACGGCTAATCATGGCCATTTCCGCCGGGAATTCAATATCTCCCGTCAGCAGAATGCTGTTTTTACCCTCACTGACCTTCACCACGCATGAACCATTGTTCCCTTTTGGCGCTTTTCCAGCTAATGGCCAGAGTACGCGGAAGGTCAGCCCCTGCCAGTGCCATCGCTCACCTCGTGCACAGGGCAGATGCCCTTCCCAACCAAGTGGGCTTCTGATCCACGTCTGCGGCCATGCCTGCTGCACGGAGCCCAGCCCGCCACGATGATCCAGATGATCGTGGCTCAGGACGATCCCCTGCAGCGTGAGCCCATGCCAGCGCAGCCAGGGAACGATCAATTGTTCACCGCTGTCACCATCGGGCCATGCCAGCCCCGTATCATAGAGCAGGGCTTTATCTCCCCTGACAATCACCACCGCCAGACCCTGTCCCACATCCAGCATCACAACCTGCCACCGATCCTGAGGCGTTTTTCGCCACAGTGGAAATGAGAGCAGCACTGCGAGGGACAGCCAAAGCGCGGGAAAGCGCCGCCATGCATGCAAACGCCACACAATCACTGTCAGCCATGGGAGCAGCGATACTCCCAGCCAGGCCACGCCAATATTCAGCCATCCGGTTGGTAGTCTTTGCAAATAATCAAAGAGCAGCGCTAACACACCATTGGCGCAACGCCACACCATCATCTCTATCATGTCGGGTGCGAACAGGTGTAAAAACATGGCCAGTAAAATGAGCGGCACGGCGAGCAAAGTCACCACGGGCACAGCAACAAAATTTGCTAGCAATGAGGTGAGGCTTATGCCGTGAAAAAGGGCAATCTGCACGGGCGACAGCAACAGCGATAATCCGATCTGCAAATGCATAAGGCTCGCCAGTGGCCTAAGAAAACGCGGAAAGCGCCCACGTGGCAATGGCGCCCATTGATACCAAAAAATCAGTACGCCGACCGCAAATACCGACAACCACAAACTGTCTGAGAGCACCGCCAAGGGATCGATAAATACGATTGCGGCCAGACAACACAGCCACACTTCCCACGCCGTCCACTGCCGGCCGCTCAAACGTAATGCGTACCACATCAATGCGGCCACAACGGTGCGTAACGCAGGGGGTTGCATCCCCGTCAGCATGGCATAGCCGATTGCCGTAAAAAGCGCGACAACCGAGGGTAGGCGCCAGCAAATGAGCCACCCGGGCAAGAAAAATTGCACGCCGCGAACAAACAACCATCCCAGTGAGGCACCGAGTGCTATATGCAGTCCAGAAATGGCCATTAAATGCGAGGTCCCGGTTTGCTGCATCAGCATTTTGATTTCCGGAGCCACCGATAGACGCTCACCCAGGCCTAGCGCCAGCATCACATCGCGCCACGGCAGGTCAGCCAGCGATGCTTGCAGCGAAGCCAGAAACCGAGCGCGAAGGCTACAGCGTCTGTCGATGGGTTGCGCTTTAACAATCCGCCCGGTCAGCGGGCGATTTTGTGAGAGTGCGTAACGCTGGGCATCAAAACCGCCGTCATTGAGCTGCCCGTGGACGGCGCGCACGCTCACCGTCATTTGCCAGCGCTGTCCAACGCAGGGGGCTTGTGGTAGATAGCTCCCATATAATGCTATTTCCGTTTGCGGAAAATATCGCCGCCCTTCCAGCCGCAGCATTGCGCCCCGATGGCTGGTTTGCCCATCCGTTTGCGTGATGACTATCTCCATGTGCCGGTTTTTGCCCGGTAGCATTTGCGCTGGCAACAGCACCTGCCATGCAGCAAAAACTCCCCAACAAAATAGGAGCCCGATAAGAGACGCAGCCCGCCCTGCTCGCCCAAATAATGCCAAAGCAATCACTCCTGGCATAGCGAGTTTAAGGGTATCTGGCGAAGGCAATTCCGGCAGTACGCTTAATGGAAGAATGCCCAACAGTGCGCAGCCGGCCAGCAGTGGTAAACGCATTAACACCTCCTTGTCGTCAGAAGTGTGGCGCGGTGGACTGCTGCTGTCGTCTTGCTAAAGTTGGCTTTAGGTGGAGAATTCCAGAGAAACGGTCAATGCGATGGCGCGTTACAGCGAATGTACGAGGCGGATTCCAGACAGCATGCAATGCTTAAGGGGAGCAGAAACGAAAAAAGCACCCGTAGGTGCTTTTCTCTCAATCAAGTTTTTCGCACAAGCGATAAAAACTCAATCGTAAATATTGGCGCGATCGCGCAGTTCTTTACCCGGCTTGAAGTGCGGCACGTATTTGCCTTCCAGTTCCACTTTGTCGCCAGTTTTCGGGTTACGCCCGGTACGTGGTGCTCTGTAGTGCAGAGAGAAGCTGCCGAAACCGCGGATTTCAATGCGCTCACCCTCAGCAAGAGTTGAGGCCATATGCTCCAGCATCTCTTTCACCGCATCTTCCACTGCTTTTGCAGGGATATGGGATTGCTGGCTGGCAAGTCTTTCAATCAATTCTGACTTGGTCATGATTCCTCCGGTTTCCTTTTAAGGAAAATTAGCTAACAGCTTATTAAACAAGGGCGGCCGTAGCCGCCCTTTGTGCTAGATTACAGGCCTAAACCTGCAATCTGTCAAGTAAACTCATCACAATTCAGGTTGTTAAACCCGAATCAGCAAGATTACTCGCCTTTAGCTGCTTTGAATGCTTCAGCCATAGCGTTGGAGAAGTTGCCGTCTTCCTGTTTGTTGTTAACAGTAGCGATTGCATCTTTCTCGTCAGCTTCGTCTTTAGCACGAACAGACAGGCTAATTGCGCGGTTTTTACGATCAACGCCGGTGAATTTAGCTTCAACGTCATCGCCAACGCTCAGAACCAGAGTTGCATCTTCAACGCGGTCACGGGATGCTTCAGAAGCACGCAGGTAACCTTCAACGCCGTCGGCCAGTTCTACGGTTGCGCCTTTCGCGTCAACTGCAGTTACTTTACCGTTAACGATAGCGCCTTTCTTGTTCAGAGCAACCCAGTTGTTGAACGGATCTTCTGCGAGCTGTTTAACGCCCAGGGAGATAC
>PPYF01304297.1_pt1 | contig 25520 bp, 19 predicted proteins | sample 1559871 | NCBI WGS metagenome assembly PPYF01 (sample SAMN08240021, study PRJNA423297) | Human gut metagenome, whole genome shotgun sequencing project. | reverse complement strand
CGGCTGAACGGCTGGCCGCGGCCAAGCGGCGGGCAAGGGAACTGGAACGGCAGCGGCAGCGCCGCCGTGCCCGTGGGCTCCTCTGGGCCGGGACGGCGGCCTGTCTCGCCGTGATCGTCTCCCTTGCGCTGGCCATGCCCGGCATCACGGAGGAATTTTCCGACGCGGCACTGGGCGTCGGCATGGCAGCCAGCATTTTCAGCGGCCGGAGCCTTGGCTATCTCGTGGTGGGTCTGCTGGCCTTCGCGTTAGGCGTGTGCGTGACGGTGTTGTGCGTCCGCTTGCGCGGGCATGAGGGGGATTCGGCGGACGAGGAGCAGCACGATGATTGAGTTTTGGGACTATCTCTCGCAGTTTCTCGCCGTGGCGGTGGGCTTCTGCGCCGCTTTGCGGGCGTATCTCAAGAGCCGCAGACAGCCGTGGTTTCTGCTGACCTGCTTTTACGGCACCTTCGCCCTGGGTACCCTCTACTGGACGCTGCACCTGCTGCTGCGGCAGGAGACCCCGCAGGTTTTTTACGTCTCCGACCTTGCGTGGCTGGCCAGCTATGTCTTTTTGCTCGCCCTGACGCTGACGCTGCTCGACGCGGGGGAGCGGCAGTCCCGGACGGGGCTATGCTGGCTGGCACCGGTGTTCTGCCTGCCGCAGTTCTTGCTGTACGTCACCCGCGGCGATTTGCTTCTCAACGTCCTCATGTGCGGCTTGACGATGATGCTGGCGTGGTGCGCTGTGCGGGGGCTCGTCTGGGCGAAACGGACGGAAAACGGGCGGCTGCGCCGGTTTCACGGAACGGTGCTGGCCTTCACAGCGCTGGAGTACGCCCTGTGGACGGCCTCCTGCTTCTGGGTGAGCGACACCCTGACCAATCCCTACTTCTGGTTCGATTTCCTGCTGACCCTCGTTTTGCTTTTGTTTCTGCCCGCAGTGCGAAAGGCGGTGGAGGCGTGACCTATATCGAAAATGTATTCGTCTGCATGGCGGCCCCGCTGGTGGTGGCGCTGCTGTCTTTAAAACGGGGGCAGCGCGCCGCAGTGGTGTTCTGCCTCGCGGGGATGGGGGCCTGTCTGCTCTCTGCCTACCTCAACACCTTCTTCGCCCGGCTTTATCAGGCGGACGCCGTCAATGCCGCCACCCAGATCGCGCCTGTGGTGGAGGAGATTATGAAGCTGCTGCCACTGCTGTTCTTTCTGGCAGTGTTTGAGCCGACGTTTACCCGCTTCCGGCTGGCCGCCGTCATCGTGGCCGCCAGCTTCGCCACCTTTGAAAACATCTGTTTCCTCACGCAGAACGGCGCGGACCAGATCCTCTTTCTGCTGATCCGGGGCTTCGGCACCGGTGCGATGCACGTGGTCTGCGGGAATGTGTACGGCGGCGTCCTGCGCCCTGTGTGGGACAGCCGCCCCCTGCGGGCGGCCTGCCTGTTTGCGCTTTTGTGTGTCGCCATCATTTACCACGCCATCTACAATCTTCTGGTCAGCGCCGGGGGGACGCCTCAGCTCATCGCCTACTTTGTCCCGCTGCCCACGGCGCTGTGCTTCCGGCTGCTGGCGCGGAAAGCCGAGGCGTAAATACAGTCTCATCAGACCGTCCAACAGGACGGTCTGATTTTTTTTGAAATTTTTTCAATTTTTGGTGCATAGTTTTCTCCATTTTTGTCCCTATCAGAATGTAAGGACTTTTTCGGGGAAGGAGGAAGGGGCATGTATGACACCACGGAGCGCGTCCGGCGTGTGAAGCAGACGGCCCTGCGGCTGATCCAAAAGCGGGAGCGGACGGCGCTGCGGCGGCTGGGAACCCTGTGTACCGCGCTGGCTCTGGGTCTGACCGGCGCACTGGCTCATTTCATCGGCGGGGCACCCGGCGCCGCCGTCCAGGGGGCCTACGGCGCCACGCTGCTGGCGGACAGCGCAGGCGGCTATGTGCTGGTGGGTGTGGCGTCCTTTACGGCCGCCGCTGTCCTGACGGTGGTCTGTATGCGCCTGCATGAGCGAGAGAAAAGAGAAAAGAACAATGAGACAGACAAGGAGGGAAACGCATCATGAAAAAAACGATCACCCTGTTATTGACGCTGGGCCTGCTGCTGGGTCTGCTGCCCGTGGAGGCCGCGGCCTATTTGGGAGATATTCGGCCGGTCAACAGCGATACCGTGACAACAAAACGCTGTCCAGCGGGTCGCTGGAGCTGCGAAACGACTATCTCCGCGTGATCGTGCGGAAGGACGGCACGCTCTCCACGGCCCCGGCGGCGGACAGCGCCGACCCCACAGACAGGCAGATGCCGTATTGTAATTTTGTTACATTTAAGGGCTCCGGATATAACAAGCGGGATATCGTGCATCCCGCCGAACTCCGCCTGAAACACATCGTCCCTGTGGACAAAACGCCTAACGGCGCTGCAAAGGCCATCAAGGTGGAGTACGACCTGACGGCCACGGTGTCCGGGAAAACCGTCACAGGAACGACCACGGTCTACTATGAGATCGTAAAGCTGTCTTCGGAAAGCGCATGGGGCGTTCTGACGAGCGTTGACAATATCAAGATCACCAGCGTGGATACTTATGGCGCTCTGGGCATTGAGTTTGAGATGCGATGGGGCTATACCCTCAGCGGCTTTGCCGCCATGGGTCACAGAAACGCCGCTGACAGCCCCGCCCTCAAGCTGAGCCGCACCGTCTACGATCATACAACGGATAAAGTGCTTTCCACCGAAAACTCCGTGCTCACCAGCAAGGTGGAAAATCTGTATACGGCGCAGGACTATCCGCCGGGGGGCGATTGGTGCTCCAATTACATCACCGAGGTCTATACGGACGGCTACAACTGGGCCAATCCCTTTGTGGGACTGTCGCAATACTATAAAAACGGCACCATCAAGGCCTATCTGCCGAAATGGGTCAGCGTAACGCCGGCCAGCCGCCCCGGCGACACCCGGGTGGAGTGCGGGAATGATGTCGGTTTTTATTTCGGTAATGAAAATGGCAACGCAAATTCCCTGCGTTTCCTTTGGGGCTTCCGCAGCCTGACGAAGCTGACGCAGCCCATCCCCAGCGAACCGGACAAGATCGATCCCGCCATCTATGCCAAGCGGCTGGGCGTTTTCGCCGTCAACGGCGGCGTAACAGTGGAGTATGTGGCGGACGACGCGGCGCTCTCGGCGCTGAAGCGGCAGTACAAGAAGGACCCCGTCGCCCTCATCAACGGCGATTACAAGAGTACAGACGGCACCTCCTTTGAGTTTACCGGCGGGGCGGCGCTGCTCTCGCCCTCCGTTACGGCAACGTGGGACAAGAATAACGGCGGCAAACTCATTATCCACAAGAACGGAACCGTGGAGCAAAGCGGCGTGAGCCTGCGCGCGCCCACCTTCAAATTCTACCAGCCGACAAGCGGCGCGGATGGCAAGCTGGATATTTCTCTCACGAGGGACGGCTTTACATTTGGCATTGCCCCCGAAAACAACGCCGCCATCGTCTATGTAGACATCCCCTACGCCACGGTGAAGCTGGAAAAGGCCACTGCCGACGCGGCGGGGAACCTTGTGTTCAGCGGCAATATCGGCTTTCAGACCATTTTCGACGGCGCGGAATTTTCACTGGAAAAGCTGGGCTACGGCTTGAATGAGAAAAAGGAATTCAAGGTCAACGGCGTAAAGGCCGTGGGCGAATTCAGCACCGAAAAAATGCTGTCGCTGGAGCTTGCCAAGGTCAAGGGCGAGGTCAATACCTTCAATGGCAACAAGCGTTACGCCTTTGAACTGGAGCTGAACGTCTTTGACCTCTTTGAGACCAAGGCGGAGCTGGAGCTGACGCGCAGCAAAAAGGACGGCAGCCTGCTGCCTAACACGCTGTATTTCTATGTCAAGGCAAGCCCCGGCATCCCCCTTATTCCGCCCATTCCCGTTGGTCAGCTCAACGGCGGCGGCGCGGGCTTCATGGATCTGGCAAAAACGGTGAACGGCGATTACTTTGCCATTCCGCCCATCAAGCTGCGCGGCACGCTGACGGGCACCTATCTCCACCTCATCGAGGGCACGGGGGATGTGGTGATCGGCCCAAGTGAGATCTCCCTCACGGCAAGTGACGTGGGCATTGTAGGCGCGAAGTTATCCATCATCGATAGCTTTGGCTACGCCCTCAAGCTCAACGGGCAGGAGCGGAAATATGGAAATGAAACCTACACGGGCATCTACTTTGCCGGCTCGGAGGCGCTCGAGCTCAATCTGCCGAGTACAGAGCTTGATGTGATCGTTCTGAAATCCTCCATCGAGCTGGGGGCCTTCGGCGGCGTGAATGAGAACAAGGACAAATTGTATCTCGGCATCGGCGCCAACGGCAAGGTGCAGGGCATCTTGCAGATCCCCAGTAATTTCTTTATCCCCTGCCTCAGAGGGGCAAAGCTGTCGCAAACGGATATTCAGCTGATCATTGGCGGACAGACCACGGCTCGCATTAGCGGCATCAGCGTCAGCGAGGGCATGAAGGATGCGTTTAATAACATCAATGTCTACCTCGGCGCGATGGCACAGACGACGAACTGGCTCTATGATGTGCGCGCGTGGGTCATTCTTCCGAATATCATCAAAACCGACTTCGAAAAGGGTAAGGGATGGGATCTTGAGGGCAAGCTGATCAAAAAGCTGCCCGAGTGGAAATGGGAGGACCACGGCGTGACGCCCGTCGTGCAGGCGGTGTCGCTTGAGGACGGCGAGGAGGCTCTGATGCTGACGGCTCTGGAGCCCGTTGTGCTCACGAACGGCAGCAGTGAAAACTCTAAGGTGATTGAGGTAAAAGTCACCGATCCGGCGGAAACGCCGTATATCCTGCTGGCGTTTGACGAGAGCGTGAGCGAGGAGGATATCAAACAAGCTCTGATTGTTACGAAAAAAGATGAGACCAACCGCATCGACATCAACTGGGTGGGTGAGGACGGTCAAATCAATTCCACCTATGAGATCAACGCAGGCACCGACCTTATCGAGAATGTAGACGGAAACAAATACCGCGTGGTGCTGCTGCGGCTGAAGAGTGGCGGGACATATGTGGTCAATACGGGCGCGCTTGATATTCAAAAATCCCAGAAAGCCACCGTTACACCGTTTGAAAAGCTGGATTTGAGCTTGAATAGCGGTAAGGTAACCGGCCAGGTCGAATACGCCGAAATGAACACAGAGTATACCCTGCGCACCTATCTTGCTGAGAAAGAGGGCGGCGCGGACTACCTGATCGACGAGCAAATTGCGATAGATTCCCAATACATTTCCGTCACTGTTCCCCCCAGCGGCACGCACGCGCCCACGGGCAATTACTATGTGACCTCCTTCCTAATGACGGAAAAGAGCGTTGAGGTCACCGAGAACGGAGCGAGCAAAACTGTGAACGCCCTTGCCGCCATCGACAGCTGGCAGTCTGACACCACGGTGGACTACACGAACAGCAATCAGCCTGCTGCTCCGGCAAACGTTACGCTGACCTTTGTCGGCAACGAGGTGATGAAGGCTGCATGGGATAAGGTGGACGACGCCGACGGCTACCGCGTGACGGTCTATCAGAAAGACGGCAACGAGTGGAAGGACACCGGCTTTGGCTATGACCTCAAAAAATCCAAAGATGGGCAGTTGGATAACTCCATCAACATGGCGCTGACCGTGGGCGGAAACGCCGTTAAGGCCAGCGGAGAGAACTCTGCTGTGTCCGTTCCCGCCGAAAATCTCGAGGCGGACAAGGACTACAGAATCGGCGTGAGCGCCTATAGAGAGGTGCCGTACTTCACGGAGAGTACAGGGGCGGGCTCTACAGAGAGCACGGAGACCGGCTCCATGGAAGGCGAGGAGACAAGCGCCGCGGAGGGTACAGAGGGCAGTACCGCGGGGAGCGGGGGAACCGGCACCCAAAAGGCGCTTACCGCGAAGTATTACAGCCCAGAGGAAATGTCCGCTGAGAAATACCTGCCAAAATATGAGCCGCTGCATATGACGCTCACCGTGAACGGCACCGACTGTAGCAAGGATGCAGAAACCGGCGTGTACCACGCCTATGTGGGCGGCACGGATGATGATGTGCTGACGGTAAGCTGCCCGACTGAGGGCGTTACCTATAAGGTCACGCGGATGGACATGACCACCGGCGGCGAGATCGCAGCGAACGCCGATGGCACAGGGTATCAAATCCTCGATTTCACCGGCAGTCTGATGCTCAAGATCGACGGCATTTCCGGCGTTCTAGGAAGTAACGCAAAAGACGTGACCAGCGTGTTCTTGCTGGTGAGCCGCGACGAAACGCCCCCTGTGCTGACCCTCTCCGACCCGGTGTTCTTCGCTGATCGGGAAACCGGCGTATACACCATCACCGGCACGGCGGACGCTGGCAGCGAGATCCTTTACGGCGGAACGGAAATGATCTATGCCGACAGCAAGGGCCGCTTTTCCGTCCCCGGTACGCTGGAGGATCCAAAAACAACCAGTACCTCTCTGTATCTCCGGGCGAAGGACAGCGCGGGCAACGAATCCGCACAGCAGCTGGCGCTGATCACCCGTCAGACCCGGTATGCCGTCACTGTGAACGGCAGCTATGACGCGCAGAACTCCGGTGCGGGCAGCTATGCGGCAGGCAGTGTTGTCACCGTTCGCGCAGGCAGCCGCAGCGGTTACACCTTCAACGGCTGGACGTCCGGCAGCAATGTTGTCTTTGATGATCCCAACGCCGAAGAAACGACCTTCATCATGCCGGACGGCAGCGTGACCGTCACGGCGAATTGGACAAGGGGCGGCGGCTCCTCCGGCGGCGGTTCGTCCTCGTCCGACCGGGATGACTCCGATCCCCGCTATGCTATCGGAATTCCGGACAAGACGGAAAACGGCAGCGTGAGCGTCAGCCCGAAGAACGCCAGCCAGGGCGACCGTGTGACCGTCACGGTGAAGCCGGACGCAGGCTACGAGCTGGACAGCCTCAAGGTGCTTGACAAAAACGGCAGGGAGCTTGAACTGACCGATAAGGGCGATGGCAAATTCACCTTCATCATGCCCGCCGGAAGGGTGGAGGTCAAGGCTGCATTCACGGAGGAAGTGAAAATCAGTCCCTTCCGGGACGTCCCCACCGATGCGTATTACTACGAAGCTGTGAAATGGGCGCAGAAGAAGGGTATCACCGGCGGCATCGGCGACGGCCTGTTTGGCCCTAATCAGCCCTGCACCCGTGCCCAGATCGTCACCTTCCTGTGGCGGGCCGCCGGTTCTCCGGTGGTGAATTACGCGATGGATCTGGCGGACGTTTCCGGTGACGCTTACTATGCGGAGGCTGTCCGTTGGGCGCTAAGCCAGGGCATCACCACCGGTACGGCAGACGGCAAGTTCAGCCCCAATGCGCCCTGCACCCGCGCCCAGAGCATGACCTTCCTGTTCCGGGCGTCCAAGGCGTCCGCCGACGGTGCGCCTGCCTTCAGCGACGTGGCCGCCGACGCCTACTACGCCGAGGCGGTGAAGTGGGCCACGGACAACGGCATCACCAACGGCACAACGAGTTCCACCTTCAGCCCCGGCAGCGGCTGCACGAGAGCACAGATCGTGACATTCCTGTGGCGGCTGTACGCGGAGAAGTAATCGCAATATATGTAAAGCGGACTCCCTTGACTGCAAAAGCGGTCAAGGGAGTCCCTTTCAACCTATAAAACGGATTCTCTGATGTGGGTTTGCGGCTTCGGCACCTGCTGTGTATGCCGCGGGTAAGCGGTTGATGTTTTAAAAATCGACTTGCCTAATACACGATCCGAAAGTAATCCAAATATGCTTTACTGGAGTGCTTTTCGCGTCAGTCATCCAACTCCGACTCATGCTTGAGGATCGCGCCGGTGGCGGCGTTGATCTCGTAGTCATATTCCATATTGCCGGATTTGAACTCGACCTCGTAGACGAGTATTCCATCTTCATTGTCCAGTTCGATATCCATGTCATGCGCTTCATTTTCGCTCACACCTGCGTGATTCAGGGCAATAGATTTTGCCTTGGCGTAGCCAATGTCCTGCGCTGTTCCGGACGGATCGGGCTTCTGATCAGAGGGCTTCGTTGTCTCATTTGGCGTGGAAGCAGTGGTCAGCAGGTCCTTTTGCCCGCTGATCACCTTTCCCGTGTAAGCATCTACCAGATACTCGAACTCGCCCCATGCCGTGTGCAGCTCCACCTCGTAGTGGGCGGGAGATTCGTCCAGTTCGGAATCGACCTCCGCTGTGACGGAGTCCAGCGCCGTTGTTCCGGCATACTGCTCCGCGGCGTAGGCGGCGGCAGCTTTGCCGATGGGCATGGCGGGCGCACCCGCTTCGGCAAGATCCTTGAGTTCTTCAACCGAAAGCTTCGCCAATTCGTCAAACTTCAGGGCGGAGTTGAGTGCGAGCACGTGGTTCACCAGCGCCGCTTTTCCGGTGGAAATATTGTTTTCCCGGGCCTGCTGTTCCCGCCCCGCGTCCTGCGTCAGCGTCTGCGTCAGGACGGCGGCCTTCGCTTCACTCGTCTGCAACACACCGTCCACAGTGCTGGTCAGCTCACGCTGGAGCTTTTCCGCACGGGCGGTATCCTTGTCCTCCACCGAGATCATGATGGCGGAGGAAATGCTGTCGAGATAACCGTTGCGCACGAGACTTCCCACGATGGCATTTACCGCCACATCGAGCTTCGCGCCCTTGAGGTCAGCCCCATTGCTCATATCCGCAAGGATGGCTTTTGCATCCTCGTTGAGCGGCGTACAGACGAGAACCTTTTCACTTCGATTCACTTTCAGCTCAATGCTGGGGTTCACATCCAGCGACACCACAGACGCCACCGCATTCGCTCGCTGGTAGAACACGCCTCCGCCGCCAAGCAGCATTACAGCAAGGCAGGCGGCAATGAGCGATGTCCATTTTCTATTTGCCGTTTTCTTTGTTGTCATGGGAATTACCGTTCCTTTCCGCTCTTCACAGCGGGAGAGAACGCCGTTCACATCATCCGGCGCGGTCTTTTCAAGCGCCGCAGCCAGCCTCTGCTCCATTTTTTCATTGGTCATCGGGCGTCATCTCCTTCCAGAAAGCTACGCATCTTTTTCAATGCTCTGTGATATTTCGACAGGACGGTGGGAAGCGGCAGCTCAAGAAGCGCCGCGATCTCCCGGTGCTTCAGGCCCGTAACGGCGTGGAGCAGCACGATGCGCCGCTCCTCGTCAGTGAGGCTTGCCAATGCGCCTTGCAGCAGTGCGCGCTCGTCGGTGTCCAGTCCGCACTCCCGCGCGGGAATGGCGTCCCATTCCTCCTCGCTGAGGGCGGCATGGCGTTCCTCCCGCCGCAGGCGCATCAGGCAGAGATTTCGGCACACGGCCAGCAGCCAGCCCATGGGTGATCCGATGAGTCGGTACTGTTCCGCGCGGTCCCACACCTGCACATAGACGTCCTGTGTGAGATCCTGTGCGTCGTGCGCGTTTTTGAGGTACGACAGCGCTAAGCCGTACACCGCCGATCTCGTGCGCTGATACAGCTCCGCCAGCGCTTCGCGCTCACCGCCGGCAATGTGAATCAGCAACTGCTGCAGCTCGTGCCGATCCTCTGCCGGAGCATATTCGGTTGTCATCAGCATACTGAGCATAGGTTTCCATCTCCTGTCATCCGTGTAATGCACGGAAAGGACGATTTATTGCATGAGATTTTTATTTTTTATGATTCTTCAAGTTCAAATTGCCAGTTCTTTTCTGCTGACATAGCTGCACCTCACTTCTTGCTTAATATGCAATCCTAAAATAATCCAAATACGCTTTATACTTATCCTGTGCGGTCAGGCAGGTATCTGTCAGATAGCCCTTTTCATTGTCCCATTCCTTTAGTCCACGGTAATAGAACATCTTCAGATCGTCCTCGATGATGAACGGAACGATGTTGTATTTCAGGCACTCCTTAAACATAATCAATCTGCCCACACGACCGTTGCCGTCCTGGAACGGATGAATCCGCTCAAACTTCACATGGAAGTCCAGAATATCCTCAAAGGTCTTTTTTTCCTTGGCGTTGTATTCCGTCAGCAAGGCCTTCATTTTATCGGCAACTTCTTCCGGAAGGACGGTATCTCTGCCGCCGACTTCATTCGGGAGTTTCTTATAATCGCCAACAGCAAACCAATCTTTTCTGGAATCGCTGGTGCCGTTTTTCAAAACCAAGTGAAGTTCTTTGATGAACTTCTCCGTCAGAGCTGCTTTTGCATGATCAATAATCATGTCAATGCAGCGGAAGTGATTTGCTGTTTCGATCACGTCATCCACATTCAGCACTTCTTTTTCTACGCCGATGGTGTTGGTTTCAAAGATATATCGGGTTTGATCGTGTGTCAGGCGGCTTCCTTCCATATGGTTGGAATTGTATGTCAATTCGATCTGTGTTCTATGGTAGATCCCACCGGAACATTTACTTGCCTTCTGTTCTTTCAGAATATCCAACAGAGAAGTCGGTTTATCTTTTCTTTTGTTGGTACGCTCCGGTTTTTCTGCGTTTTCCGGAATGTTCCATGTCTTGCCGGTAAGAAACGCACCGTTCACACGCCCCTGAGCACAGTAATTTCTAACACTGCGCTCGGACACATCCCATTTTTTCGCTATTTCAGCAACTGAAAGATATCGCATCCATGATCCTCCGCCATAAAATCCATCAAAAAACCACGTTAATCTATTACATAGTATACCATGCCATCGGCAAAAATATCAATAGTATTCAAAACGAAATTGTTGCACTTTTTGCCGACACAGGAAATGCTGCTTCTGGATATAGAAATCCGGACTCCATCGAAAATGAAGTCCGGTAAGATATTATCTATATACGATTTCTTCCAACACAATTTCTTCTGCCCGATTGTGGATACTGTTCATGGCTCGAATCCAGGCCATCTGGTCGGTCGCTTTCAGTTCCTCAGTTACACCCTCGGCGACCTTTATCTGCTCAACAATCAGGGACAAACGGTCCTGTGCCTGCTCGTTCAGATCGGCAAGGTAAGTCCAGAGCTGCCCCACCAGAACCAGATCGTTGAATCTCATAGGGTTATGCTCTTTCAGATGCTCTCGGTGCATCTGCCCATATTTTCCGATAGGGCGTTCCTCATTGGGAAGCTTCAGATCCGGGATGTAGTAATCACCAGCCAATATATATTCAATATTGTTGATACTCTTTTTGTTTTCCATAAACTTGACCTCGATCTCAAAATTTTTGTCACATCGAGACTCACTGGTGTAGTAGTGGTGTAGTAGCACTACCTTCAAGCCTGAAAAACCTTGATATTACAGGGGATTTTAGAGATTTCTGCAAATAATGCCGTGACACACAAAAAGCAGTTTTGCCAAAACGCAATTCCTCTTATGAGAAATATAAAAATCCGGAATGGGAGCCGCTGCTTATTGGGCGGCCGTGTTCTCCGCCATCAGTCTGCGGCGGTCACGCTCCAGATAGATCAAATGGATCAGGAAAGTCAGGAGCCAGCTGACCGGATAGGACCAGTACATGCTCTCCACGGTGCCCACCGCCTCGAACACGGTGTACCGCCAGACCACCCGCAGCAGACAGGCGCCGATGAGGGTGGTGACGGTGGGATTCATGGAGTGGCCCAGACCCCGGAGGGTGCCGCAGGCCGTTTCCATCAGGCCGCCGACCCACTGGAACCGGCTGAGGGCCAGAACCCGGACCACACCGGCGGCGATGACCGCGTCATAGGCCGGATCGGTGGACTGGACGTACAGTCCCAGCAGGGGGATCTGAAAGATCTGGGCCAATGCGCATAGAACAATGCCCAGCCCTGTTGTCAGGGCCAGATTGATCCGAAAGACCCGCACGGCCCGGCGGGGATCGGAGGCCCCGATGCTCTGGCCGGTGAAGGTGATGGCGGACTGGTAGAAGGTGTTCAGCGCGGTGTGGATGAAGTTCTCAATGCCGGAGGCGGCGGAGCTGCCTGCCATGACCACGGAGCCGAAGGAGTTGATGGCGGACTGGATCATCACGTTTGAAGCGGAGAAAATAACGCCCTGCAGCCCGGCGGAGAAGCCCAGCCGCAGCATCTGGCCCGTCCGGTCCGGATACAGCCGGATCTTCCGCAGGTCCAGACGGCACGGCCCCCGGAAGGTACACAGGCGGACCGTCACCAGCACCGCGGAGAGGAGCTGAGAGACGGAGGTGGCAATGGCCACGCCGGCCACGTCCAGAGGGATGACCACCACTAACAGCAGATTCAGCGCGACGTTCAGCGCGCCGGAGACGATCATGAACAGCAGGGGGTAAAAGGTGTCGCCCACCGCCCGCAGCAGGGCACTGCCGAAGTTGTAGACCACCAGAGCGGGGACGCCTAAGAAGTAGATTCGCAGATACAGCACCGACAAAGGCAGAACGTCCTCCGGGGCGTCCGCCCAGCGCAGCAGGGGAGTGGAGAGCAGAAGCCCGCACACACAGGCCAGCAGTCCGAGAATAACGCTCAGCAAGGCGGCACAGTGTACCGTCCGGAACAGACCCCTATCATCCTGGGCGCCGAAGTCCCGGGCGGCCATGTAGTTCGCGCCGATGGAGACGCCGTTGAACAGCGTGATGATGAGGAAAATGATAGAGGTAGTGGAACCGACGGCCGCCAGAGAAGCGTGGCCCGCATAGCGGCCCACGATGATGGAATCCGCCGTGTTATACGCCAGCTGCAAGATCCCCGTCAGCATCAGCGGAATGGAAAAGCGAAGAATAGCGGGAAACAGAGGCGCTTCCCGGGGATACCCAGTTTGTTTCAACATGTTTCCTCCCGTCCGGTCCGGCAGATGCCGAAGCTCCGCCAGCTAAAATGAGTATTGCAGAAAGGTCGGAGCTTGTCAATAGCCGGGGAAAGAGGGGGAAGCGCCGCAGAAATGGCCGTATCGGCAGATGAACGCCGTATTGACAGGAACGGGCGCGGCCCCTATAATTGTCCGTGAGAGAAATACAACCGGAAAATCGGAAGTTTGTGAAGGAGGTCCTATGAGACTGATTTGTGCGAAAAATTATGATGACATGAGCCTGAAGGCTGCGAACATCATCGCCGCGCAGGTGTCCCTGAACCCCAAGAGCGTGCTGGGCCTTGCCACCGGCTCCACCCCCATCGGCACCTACCGTCATTTGATTGAGTGGTATCAGAAGGGCGAGCTGGATTTCGGGAAGGCGGTTTCCATCAACCTGGACGAATACTGCGGCCTGTCCGGGGACCATCCCCAGAGCTACCGCCGCTTCATGCGGGAGAATCTGTTTAACCATATCAATATCCCGGCGGACAGAAGCTTCCTGCCGGACGGCACCCAGACCGACAGCGCTTTGGAGTGTGCCCGGTATGACCGGATCATCGAGGAGCATAACGGCATCGATCTTCAGCTGCTGGGTATCGGCCGCAACGCCCACATCGGCTTCAACGAACCGGACAGCTGCTTTGCCTGCGGCACCCATCAGGTGACCCTGACGGAGAGCACCATCGCCGCCAACACCCGCTTCTTTGAAAATGAGGCGCAGGTGCCCCGGCAGGCGTACTCCATGGGTATGCAGGCCATTATGCAGGCCAAGCGGGTCCTGCTGATCGCCAGCGGCGCGGACAAGGCGGAGGCCATCCGGAACAGCTTCTTCGGCCCCGTGACGCCTCAGGTCCCGGCGTCGATCCTGCAGCTCCACCGGGATGTCATCGTCATCGCCGATGAGGCTGCTCTGGCGGACTGCCCGGCAGAGGCGTAAGTGAATCACTGCCCGTTAAGAGGACGGTAAACATATAGAGCTTCCCGGCCGGCAGTCAAACTGTCGGCCGTTTTTTCGTGCAGACGCTGTTGCGCACAGGCGTGAGCCGTGGGAAACACCGTGCCACCGGCGGCGGTGGATGCCTTGCGCACCGCTGCTTGCACCTGCGGATAGATCACCATATTCTAGATGCAAAACGGTGAACTGACCGTTGAATTTTTCTTTGTTTTCCCCATATGAGTATGGTAAAATACAAGGGAAACAGAACGCACGAGTGGACCCTTTCTCTAAAAGGAGCGAATGATGGCAGGGCTGACCAATATTAAAAACCAAGCGCTGACAGAGCGTATTGAGGACCATCTTTTCCAGTATATTCTGGATGAACGTCTGGCGGTGGGCGCAAAGCTGCCCAATGAATATGAGCTGGCGGACCGGTTCGGCGTCAGCCGGGGAACGATCCGGGAAGCGGTGAAGCTGCTGGTATCCCGTGGAGTTTTGCGGGTCAAGCACGGCTCCGGTACCTATGTGGCATCGCTGATGCCGCTGAAAGCCGATCCGCTGGGCTTGGATGCCATTGAGGACCGGATCCAGCTGGCGCTGGACCTGACGGACGTGCGGCTGATGCTGGAGCCGGCGATCGCGGAGCTGGCTGCCCGGAACCGCACAGAGGAGGAGGCCCAACGGCTGACGGAGTACTGCGATGCTGTGCGGAGAAGGATTCAGGCGGGGGAGGATTACCTGATCGAGGATATGCGGTTTCACTGGTATCTTGCGAAATGCTCGCACAACATGGTGGTAGAGCCGCTGATGCCGATCATCGACGCGGCGGTGGTCTCCATCGCCAATATCACCCGCAAGGAGCTGCTGACCGCGACGGTCGATACCCACCAGGAGATCCTCAACGGCGTTCTGGATCAGGACCCTCAGGCGGCCCGGGCGGCCGTGGCCCTGCATCTGGAGATGAACCGGATCGTGATCAAGCACGCGAAGGAGCGGTCAGAGAAAACAAAATAATATTTGGGAAAGCTGTTTTGGGGTGTGCGATTCTGAGACGGCTTTCTTTTTTTGCCAAAGTCATCGGATGACTTTTCTTTGACCTTTCACGAAAAAACCCGACTTATTAACGGAAATCCATTGCGTCTTTACGGCCTTTCACCGAATTGTGCAAATTTTTGAAAAATTTCTACAAAAAAGTAGAAAGCGTTTTTGACGACTTGTAATACCTCTTTCGAGATTTTATAATGCAGGCAGATAGCAAAAAAGGGAGCTGCCGGCACTCCCGCATTGCGCAACTACAAAATTCTGATATACGGAATACAGGAGGAACTGCCTTATGTACCGCAGTGAACATATTTTGAAGGGCCTGAGCAACCAGTACTACCGCGCCACCTACAAGTCCATGGGCTTTACCACCGAGGACCTGAAGCGCCCCATCATCGGCATTGCCAACGCATGGAGCGAATGCGTTCCCGGTCACTACAACCTGCGTCAGGTCGCCCAGCGGGTGAAGGACGGCATCTACCGGGCCGGCGGCACCCCCATTGAGTTCGGCGTGATCGGCGGCTGCGACGGCATGGGTCAGGGGCATGACGGTATGCACTTCATTATGCCCTCCCGTGAGCTGATCGCCAACTCCATCGAGTCCATGGCCCAGATCAACCTGTTTGACGGTCTGGTGCTGCTGGGAAGCTGCGATAAGATCGTTCCCGGTATGCTGATGGCCGCGGCCCGGCTGGACATTCCCTGCATCTTCCTGCCCGGCGGCCCCATGGAGGGCGGCGTGGAGTTCGATGGCCGTCAGGCCGACCAGACCTCCAGCACCGAGGCTTACGGTATGCTCTCCGCCGGTAAGATCACCGAGGAGGAGTATGTCTCTCTGGAGAACACCGCCTGCCCCGGCTGCGGCTCCTGCTCCTATCTGGGCACCGCCAACACCATGTGCGCGCTGGCCGAGGCTCTGGGCATGACCCTGCCGGACGGCGGCACCGCTCCCGCCACCTCTGCCATCCGCATGATGAAGGCGGAGGAGACCGGCGTGAAGATCATGGAGCTGGTGGAGAAGAACATCACCTCCCGCCAGATCATCACCGACGGCGCTATCCGCAACGCCATCAAGGCCTGCCTCGCCATGAGCGGCTCCACCAACGCCGTCATGCACCTCACTGCCATCGCTTATGAGGCGGAGCTGGGCATCAAGGTGCTGGACGAGTTCGACACCCTCTCCGATACCACGCCCCAGCTCGCCAAGATGAACCCCTCCTGCAAGTACAGCATTGTGGACTTCTATCGGGACGGCGGCGTGCCCCGCCTGATGGAAAACCTCCAGTCCATGCTGGAGACGGACGTTATGACCGTCACCGCCCACACGCTGGCGGAGAATATCCGTGACCACAAGTACCTCTATCCCGCTACGGGCCTTGTCAACCACACGCTGGACGATCCCTTCGGCTATACCGGCGGCGTGGCGGTGCTGCGGGGCAATCTGGCTCCCGACACCGGCATCACCAAGCCCGGCGCGTTCGACAAGAGCCTGCATCATTTCAAGGGCGAGGCCATCTGCTTCGACTCCGAGGAGGCCGCCGAGGAGGCCATTCTGGCCGGTAAGGTCCATGACGGTCATGTGGTGGTCATCCGCTACGAGGGCCCCAAGGGCGGCCCCGGTATGCGCGAGATGTACAAGGCCATGAAGTACCTCTATGGCCGCGGCCTGTCCAAGACCACCGCACTGATCACCGACGGCCGGTTCTCCGGCACCAACAACGGCTGCTTCGTGGGCCATATCTCTCCCGAAGCCGCTGAGGGCGGCCCCATCGCCATCGTCCATGACGGCGATCTGGTGGAGATCGACGTGGACAGCAAGAAGCTGGAGCTGCTGGTGCCTCAGGAGGAGATCGAGGCCCGTCTGAAGCAGTGGAAGCGTCCCGAGCCCAAATTCAAGAAGGGCTGGCTGGGCCTGTACTGCAAGCTGGCTGCCTCCGGTTCCGAGGGCGGCGTCATGAAGTTTGACCACCTGTAATTTGAATTAGGAGGAGAAACCGACTATGGATGGAGTTACCGTTTCCGTTCTGGGCGCATTGGTGGCCCTTGCCGTCGCCATTGTGCTGATCCTGAAAAAAGTACAGCCTACCTATGCCATGATTTTCGGCGCCGTAATCGGCGGTCTGGTAGGCGGCGCCGGACTCACCGGCACCGTTAGCTTTATCATCTCCGGCACGCAGGGCATCGTCTCCGCGATCATCCGCATCGTTACGGCGGGTATTCTGGCTGGTGCGCTCATTGAGAGCGGCGCGGCTGAGCGCATTGCCGAATCCATCATCAATAAGATGGGTGCCAAGCGGAGCCTGATCGCCATCACGCTGGCCACATGGCTGCTGACCACCGTGGGCGTGTTCGGCGACGTGGCCTGCATCACCGTGGCTCCCATTGCCCTGCAAATGGCCCGCAGGGCGGGTTATCACAAGATGGGCGTGCTGATGGCGCAGCTGGGCGCCGTCCGTGCAGGCAACGTCATGAGCCCCAACCCCAACGCTATCGCGGCCGCCGAGGCCTTTAATCTGCCCCTGACCTCCATCATCGCCGTGGGCGTCATCCCCGCCGTCACCGCGCTGATCGTGACCTCTCTGCTGGCAAAGCGCCTGTCTATGCGGGGCACGGAGATCACCGAGGCTGACATCGGCGGCGAAGCCGCGCAGCATAAGGATTTGCCTCCCCTGTGGGCGGCACTCAGCGGTCCCGTTGTCACCATCGCCATCTTGCTGCTGCGTCCCATTGCCGGGATCACCATCGATCCCCTGATCGCCCTGCCGGTAGGCGGCATCGTGGGCGCTATCGCCATGGGCAAGGCCCGGGACATGGGCCACTACTTCAATGCCGGCCTCGCCAAGATGAGCGGCGTTGCTATGCTGCTGGTCGGCACCGGCGCTCTGTCCGGCATCATCTCCAATTCCGGATTGAAGGACGTGATCATTTCCTTCATTGAGACTCTGGGCCTGCCCGGATTCATGCTGGCCCCCATCTCCGGTATGCTGATGGGCGCGGCCACCGCCTCTGCCACGGCCGGTACCACGCTTGCCAGCCAGATCTTTGGGCCCACCGTGGTGGCCAGCGGCGTAACGCCTCTGGCGGCTGCCGCCATGACCCACGCGAGCTGCTTCGTCTTTGATGGTCTGCCTCACGGCTCCTTCTTCCATGTCAGCGCCGGCGGCGTCAACATGGAGATCAGCGAGCGGCTGAAGCTGTTGGGCTATGAGGCCATCAACGGCCTTGCCATGATGGCCGTCAGCACGCTGGTATTCGGCGTGCTGAAGCTGGCCGGCTGACCGGGAGGATTTCTATGGCAAAGATCATCGCGCCTGTTGTCACGATCTTCAACGAAGAGGAAAAGCCCGACTACGCAGGCAACAAAAAAGTCATCGATTTCCTGATCGAGGGCGGGCTGGACGGCATTCTTGTGCTGGGCTCCGCCGGAGAGTTCCCGGATCTGAACGAGCAGGAGCGTCTGGACTTCTTCCGCTTCTATGCGGAGTATGTCAACGGACGGGTGGAGCTGCTGGCCGGTACTGGCTGCATCCGCTATGCCGATACGCTGGCCCTGTCCAACGCGGTGTATGAGCTGGGCTACACGCCCATGGTCATCAGCCCCTACTATTTCGAGATGGATCAGGAAAAGCTGTTCGTCTACTATGACCGTCTGGCCAAGGACGTGAAGGGGGACCTGTATCTTTACAACTTCCCGCCCCGCACCGGACATTCCATCGCTCCGGAGACGATCCGCCGCCTGATCGACGTGAACCCCAACATCATCGGGCTGAAGGATTCCGTGTCCACCCCCGGCCACACCAATATGGTGTGCCGGGCGGTAGAGGGGAAGCCCTTCACCGTCTACTCCGGCTTTGACGACCAGTTCCTCAGCAACATCGCCAACAACGGGGGCGGCGGGTGCATCGGTGCGCTGTCTATCATCGTGCCGGAGATCTGGAGCAGTTTGGTGAAGGCTGCCAACGAAAGGGACTTTGATCGCACCTTCGCCCTGTACCACCTGATCCAGAAGTTGATGCCCATTTACGATATGGACACAAACTGCTCCCTGATCCTCAAAAAGCTGCTGGTGCACCGGGGACTGGAGATCAGCGACCGGGCCGTTTGCCCCTTCAACCAGATGAACACCGCCATCTATCAGAGCGCCGCAGACCTGCTGGACAGCGTGTTGGCTGAATACCGGTCCATGCGCTGACGGGAAAGCCGATTCAAGGCTGGCCCCTCAGCCGACAAATACAATAACAGTAAAAGGGCAGGGCCGGACAGAAATTTTCTGTCCGGCCCTGCTTGCTGTGTTCTCTTTTGCATCGTTTCCGGCAAATTCACAATACAGTCATTGCACCGCAGGGCGGGGCGTTGTCCAACTCGGGCATTGTGAAACACCGTGGTTTGTGGTAAATTAAGTCCATAAAACAACGGAAAGAGGAATACACATGAAGGATTTCCGGCAGGAATTATATGAAAACGGCTATTTCCGGCAGGAGGAGCTGTGCTTTGCCGACTGCGACCGGTATCAGCGGGCAAGGGTCTCCGGTCTTTTGAACAAGGCGGCGGCCTACGCGGGGTATGACTACAACGCCCGGGGCCTGACCCATGACGTGCTGTTTGAAATGGGGGAGGTGTTCCTGCTCTCCCGGCTGGCCATGCGCATCCATCAGATCCCCATGGCGGGGGAGGTGCTGGACATCGCCACCTACGAAAACGGGGTCAAGGGCGCGCATATGCAGCGGGTCTACGAGATGAAGGATCAGACCGGTGAGGTGCGGGTGTCGGTGAAAAGCGACTGGATCTTAGTGAACCCCGCCACCCGGAAGATCATGCGGCCCTCCGCCTTTACCGCCAAGCCCATACAGACCTGCGACCGGGTCATCGACTGCCCGGACCCGAAAAAGCTCCTGCTGCCCCACGAGGGGGTGGAAGAGCTGGGGACCCGGCAAGTGGTCTGGTCCGATCTGGACGGCAACGGCCACCTTTACAGCGCCAACTACGGCGACATTATCTGGGACTACCTGCCCCGTGACTTGCAGGAGCGGACGCCCCGGGAATTCTACATCAATTACAATCACGAGGCTACCCTTGGCGAAACGCTGCGTCTGGTGGGCTTCCGGAACGGGGACGGCAGCTATCTCATGGAGGCCCTCGGCCCGGACGCCGCCTGCTTCACCGCCCTGTGCGTGTTTTAATTCAAAATCTTTACTGTACGCACAAATGTTTCCGGTAAAAACGCAAAATGTTCTTGCATTTTGCGGCGATACCCGATATCATGTTATTATAATAAGTAATACCATTGGGGCGTTTGCACCGCAAAGGTGATGTCAAGCGGGCCTGCCGCCCACCTCTTACAAGTGAATAGGCGCAGGGGGTGCGGTGCGGAAACCGGCGCACCCCCTGTTTAAACTGCGGTCAGCCCCCTGAGGGCTGTGTCGGAATCGGGAGGAACGAACGAGGGGAGAAGCGATCGGCTGCGGAAGAAAGGAGAGGCGCATGAAGAATCTGAAAAAGCTGACGATCCTGCACTCGAATGATATGCATGGCGATTTTCTGGCCGAACAGATCGACGAACGGCTGGTGGGCGGCGTGTCGCTGTTGTCGGGCTATGTCAATAAAGTGCGGCGGGAGGAAAAGAACGTGATCTACGCCGTGGCGGGCGATATGTTCCGCGGCAGCGTCATTGATTCGGAGTACAAGGGCACCTCCACCATCGGCATCATGAATCTGGTGGGGCCGGACGTGGCCACCATCGGCAACCACGAGATCGACTACGGCCTCGCCCATCTGCTGTTTCTGGAAAAGTGCGCGGATTTCCCTATCATCAACGCCAATCTGCACATCAAATCCAACGGACGGCGGATGTTCCGGCCCTTCTGGATCGCGCACATCGACGATATGAAGATCCTGTTCATCGGCATCATCACGGAGGAGGTGCTGGCCGCCACCAAGACGGACGAGCTGATCGGGTCCTTTGTGGACATCGGGGAGGCGGCCCGGGAGGTGGGCAACATCTGCAACGCCTACAACGCCATCGACATTGATTTCACCGTGCTGCTGACCCACATCGGCTTTGAGGAGGACAAGAAGCTGGCGGCGATGCTGGACCCGGACTGGGGCGTGGACGTCATCATCGGCGGCCACAGCCACACGAAGCTGGAGGAGCCCTTCAAGGTCAACGACATTTACATCGTGCAAGCGGGCACCGGCACCGACGAGATCGGCCGGTTCGACATCATGGTGGACACCGACCTCAACGCCATCGACACCTTTACCTGGCAGATGGTCCCCATCGACGATGCCCACTGTCCCCGGGACGAGGAGGTGGAGAACTTCATTCAGCGCTACAGGAGCGCCACCTCCCAGAAGTATGACCGCATCATCACCCGTCTTTCCTGTGAGCTGACCCATCCCAAGCGCAATCAGGAAACGTCGCTGGGGGACCTCATCGCCGACATTCTGCGGGACAGCTTCGGCATCGACCTGATGCTCATGGGGTCCGGGGCCATCCGCAGCTACGCCCTCGGCCCGGTGGTCCACTATGCAGACCTTGTGGAGTGCCTGCCCTATGACGACGCGGTGTATATGCTCAAGGTCACCGGCACCCAGCTGGAACGGATGATCCGCCATATTCTGCGGGACGAGGCATTCCAGGGGGAGCACACGGAGTTCTACCAGTTCTCTCACGGGACGCACATCGTCTGGTCCCGGAGCGAGCAGGCCTTCCGCACCCTGACACTGGACGGCGAGGCCCTGTACGCCGAGCGGCTCTACACCGTGGCGGTGCAGAAGTACCACTACAACAACCTCAAGCCGTTTTTGGACATCACGCTGGAGGAGGTGGAGAAAAACGGCAAGATCCGGGTGCTGTCCACCTCCGCCCGGGACGTGGTGGAGGAATACCTGACGGTGAACCAGCACCTCAGCCGGGAGGTGGAGGGCCGCCTGGTGGTGGAGGACTGAGGGCCGCTCCTGGAACAGCAGCCGGGTCTCCTGAATGGATCTCCGGAGCAGAAAAACGAAAACAGAACGGCGCTCCCGGTCGGAGAAGGATCTCCGGCGGGGGCGCCGTTTTGGGTGCTGTATAAGTCTGCGGCCCTTTCGCAGAACTGATCCGGGATTGGCTTTTTATGGCAAAAATTTACAATTCCAATTTGCCGGGATTTCGCAAATTTTTGGAAATGCTACGAAAGATAGGTCGATCTATCAAAACCGGATTGACAAAGCGCTTCATGAGTGGTACTGTAACCACATCTTACGAGAGGGGTGTGGACAGGATGAGAAGGATGTTCGATCATACTGTCGCAGCGGCTGCCAAGGCAGACGCCGTATCCTCTTGCGCCGCAAGCTCTCGCTCTATGATCGCCATTATTATGGACGCCATTATGGCGTCCATTTTTGTTGCCATTATTTCCATTATTGGCACAATTCCATATGGCTGGCGTGGGGTACAGAACGGTTGAGCTTGTAAGAAAAACGAGCCGAAAGCGGTCCCGCTAGTCAGCGGGGCCGCTTTTTTTGCTACTTGTACGGGGAGGAAATCGACATGAAACTCACAGGCGCGCGGATCTTGATGGAATGTCTGCGGGAACAGAAGGTGGATACCATTTTCGGGTATCCCGGCGGCACGATCCTGAACGTGTATGACGCTTTATATGACTGCAAGGAGATCACCCATATTCTGACTTCCCATGAGCAGGGGGCCGCTCACGCGGCGGACGGCTACGCCCGCAGCACCGGCAAGGTGGGCGTGTGCTTCGCCACCTCCGGCCCCGGCGCAACGAACCTGACCACCGGCATCGCCACCGCGTACATGGATTCCTCCTCGGTGGTCTTTATCTCCTGCAACGTGCCCCAGAACCTCATCGGCCGGGACGCGTTTCAGGAGGTGGACATCACCGGCATTACGATGCCCATTACGAAATCCACCTATCTGGTGCGGGATGTGACAAAGCTGGCGGACACGGTGCGGGAGGCCTTCGCCCTGGCCCGCAGCGGCCGCCCCGGTCCGGTGGTCATCGACATCACCCGGGACGTGACCAGTGCCGAGTGCGACTACGAGCCGCTGCCTCTGGAGCAGCACGCTGCCACCGGGCATCTGGCGTCTCTGATCCGCCGGGCCTACACCAGCAGCCTGAAAATGCCGGAGGCGGATCTGGACGACGTGGAAAAGCTGGTGGAGATGATTGCGGAATCCAAAAAGCCCATGCTGATCTGCGGCGGCGGTGTGGTCCGCAGCCGTGCCCACGAGGAATTCCGGCAGTTTGTCCGCCGGATCGACGCGCCGGTGGCCATTACCGTGATGGGTGGCGGCGGCGTTTCCGGCCGGGACGTGATGACCACCGGCATGATCGGGATGCACGGCTCCGTGGCCTCCAACATGGCCTGCGACAACTGCGATCTGCTGATCGCCGTGGGCTGCCGGTTCTCCGACCGGGTGGCGTTGAAGCCGGAGACCTTCGCGCATCAGGCCAAGATCGTCCATATCGACATCGACCGGGCGGAGATCAACAAGAACGTCCAGACGGACCACCACATCATCGGCGACGCCAAGCAGGTCCTGAACCTGCTGCTGGAGCGCCTGCCCCAGTACGAGCATAAGGAGTGGAAGGACTTCGTGCTCTCCTTCCCCCGGGAAACGGAGTACGGCGAAAGCGAGAGCGTCCTGACGCCGAAGCAGGTGCTTTCCGCCATCGCCCGGAAATGCCCGCAGGATTCCATCGTGGCCACGGACGTGGGCCAGCACCAGATGTGGGCCATCCAGCACCTGCATTTCGACTATCCCGGCCAGCTCCTGACCTCCGGCGGCTTCGGCACCATGGGCTTCGGCCTGGGGGCCGCCATCGGCGCCAAACAGGGGAACCCGGACAAAACGGTGATCCACATCACCGGCGACGGCTGCTTCCGCATGAACGGCAACGAACTGGCTACCGAGGCCTATTATGGGCTGCCGGTCATCACCGTGATCTTCAACAACCGGAATCTTGGCATGGTCCGGCAGTGGCAGAGCCTGATCTACGACCACCGGTATTCCCAGACGTCTCTGGAAAACCGCAGCCCGGACTTCGTGAAGTTCGCGGACGCCTTCGGCCTGAAGGGCCGCCGGGTCACTCAGCCCAGCGAGTTGGAGGAGGCCATCACGGAGGCGCTGGCGGAAAGCGCTCAGGGCCGGGGCTACGTTATCGACTGCGCCATCAACGCCGACGAGATGGTGCACCCCATGGTCAACGGCGGCCATCACATCACGGAATTCCTGCTGAGCTGAGGAGAGGAGGACAACATCATGGAAACGACATTACGCACCTTTTCCGTCCTGGTGGATGACGAGCCCGGCGTGCTCTCCCAGATCTCCCGGCTGTTTTCCCGCAAGGGGTTCAACATCGAGTCTCTGGCCGTCGGCCCCACGGAGGAACGCGGCCTGTCCCGCCTGACGCTGGAGGTCCTGACGGACGACCAGCAGACGGAGCTTTTGTGCAACCAACTGTCCAAAATGGTGCCGGTACATTCCGTCCGGCTGCTGGCGGAGGAACACTCCATCCGCCGGGAGATGGTGCTCTGCAAGGTCCGGGCGGAGGAGCGGAGCGTCCGCAGCGAGCTGATTCAGCTGGCCAACGTGTTCCGGGCCTCCATTCTGGACGTTTCCTCCACCTCCATGACTCTGGCGGTCATCGGGGAGGAATCCAAAAACGAGGCGTTGACGGATCTGCTCCGGGAGTTCGGTATTCTGGAAATGGTCCGCACCGGCATGGTGGCGCTGGAGCGGGGCCGGTACACCATTCAGGACGAGCGGAAAGAAACACTGGAATTCAATCTTGGAAAAATGCTGTAAATCTGGCATTTATCATTTATTTCAGCACAAAACCATTATAAAAAGGAGAAATCTACCATGGCTAAGATGTATTATGAAAAGGACTGCGACCTGAACTATCTCAACGGCAAGAAGATCGCCGTGATCGGCTACGGCTCTCAGGGCCATGCCCATGCCCTGAACCTGAAGGACTCCGGCTGCGAGGTCTGCGTAGGCCTGCGGGAAGGCTCCAAGAACTGGGCACAGGCGGAGGCCGCGGGGCTTACCGTCAAGACCGTTGCCGAGGCCGCCAAGTGGGGCGACATCGTGATGATGCTCATTAACGACGAGGTACAGGCCGACGTTTACAAGAAGGATATCGCCCCCTATCTGGAGGAAGGCAACGCCCTGGCCTTTGCCCACGGCTTCAACATCCGCTACAAGCAGATCGTGCCTCCTGCCGGTGTGGACGTGTTCATGGCGGCGCCCAAGGGCCCCGGCCACACCGTCCGCTCCACCTATGTCTCCGGCAAGGGCGTGCCCTGCCTGGTGGCCGTGGAGCAGAACGCCACCGGCCGGGCCTACGAGATCGCGCTGGCCTACATCGCCGGCATCGGCGGCGCCCGGGCAGGCATCATGGAGACCACCTTCCACGATGAGACCGAGACCGACCTCTTCGGCGAGCAGACTGTTCTGTGCGGCGGCGTGGTGGATCTGATGCAGTGCGGCTTCGAGACGCTGGTGGAAGCCGGTTACGCCCCGGAGAACGCCTATTTCGAGTGCATCCACGAGATGAAGCTCATCATCGACCTCATCAACAAGGGCGGCGTGGCCGCCATGAATTACTCCATCTCCGATACCGCCGAGTTCGGCGAGTACGTCTCCGGCCCCCGGGTGCTGCCTCACGAGGAGACCAAGGCCCGGATGCGGGCGGTGCTGGCGGACATTCAGGACGGCACCTTTGCCGGCCGCTGGATCGCGGAGAACAAGAG
>PPYF01525360.1_pt1 | contig 25522 bp, 29 predicted proteins | sample 1559871 | NCBI WGS metagenome assembly PPYF01 (sample SAMN08240021, study PRJNA423297) | Human gut metagenome, whole genome shotgun sequencing project. | reverse complement strand
TTTAGGCTACTATTGACGGAACAATAGGTTCAGACATGATGCTGAACAATTACTTGTACGACCTCTTGTCGCACTTCACTGTGCAAATGTAGGAAATACTTTGCTTATCTACCACATTTATGGTATAAAAATGCCTTCAATGTGTGATTGGTTGTTAGAGAATCAAGCCTTATCTTTGTATCGTTAAAGTTTTCAATAGGTATTGGTTATTATTAGGTCTTTAATTGTTATAGAGTAAGTTATTAATAGACGAATTATTTTTCATGGATATAGCTGCATTATTATCAGGGGGTGTCGACAGTTCGGTTGTCGTACATCTCCTTTGCGAACAGGGATACAAGCCGACTCTTTTCTATATTAAGATTGGCATGGATGGAGCGGAGTATATGGATTGCTCGGCAGAGGAAGATATTGAGTTGTCTGCTGCTACGGCCCGAAAGTACGGTCTGTCTTTGGAAGTCATAGATTTACACCGCGAATATTGGGATAACGTGGCAGCATATGCTATTGATAAGATTAAGAAAGGGCTGACGCCGAACCCCGATGTAATGTGTAACAAGCTGATTAAGTTCGGTTGTTTTGAACAGCGCATCGGAAAGGATTTCGACTATACAGCGACCGGTCATTACGCTACTACCTTGGAACGTAATGGCAAAACCTGGCTTGGCACTGCCAAAGACTCCATAAAAGACCAGACTGACTTTCTAGCACAAATTGATTACCTGCAAGTCTCCAAACTGATGTTCCCTATTGGTGGACTGATGAAGCATGAAGTGCGTGAAATAGCGCTAAATGCGGGATTGCCGAGTGCCCGGAGAAAAGATAGTCAGGGTATTTGCTTTCTCGGAAAGATAAACTATAATGATTTCGTCCGTCGCTTCCTTGGAGAAAAGGAAGGGGCGATAATTGAACTTGAAACAGGAAAGAAAATAGGTACACATCGCGGCTATTGGTTCCACACCATCGGACAGCGCAAGGGACTTGGGTTGAGTGGTGGCCCCTGGTTTGTAATAAAGAAAGATATTCAGGAAAATATTATTTATGTATCCCACGGTTATGGCGTGGAAACGCAATATGGCAATGAGTTCCGAATCAACGACTTCCATTTTATTACGGACAACCCCTGGACAGAACAGAATAAGGAATTGGACATAACCTTTAAAATCCGTCATACTCCGGAATTTACCAAAGGTAAACTAGTGCAGGAAGGAGAAAAACAATTTCGCATCTTATCTTCTGAAAAGTTACAGGGCATTGCTCCGGGACAGTTTGGAGTTGTTTACGATGAAGCTGCGGAAATTTGTGTGGGGAGCGGGGAAATCTTCTGTTAAATAGTTCTTTTTGAATGGTGAAGATTGGCTAATCAGGATATTTTTCACTACTTTTGTTTCGTAGAATATTAAATAAAGGAGGATTGATTATGACAACAATGGAATTGAAAAGCCTGAAAATGGACTTGGTGGAAGAACTCCTGAGTTTGAATGATAAAGAAATGCTCAATCGGGTAAAGAACTATTTGAAACGACTTAAAAAGATGGAAGCTGAAAAAGAAGAGGAAATCACTAAAGAAGAAATTCTAGCAGGGATTGATGCCGGACTGAAAGAAGTAAAACTTTCAATGGAAGGTAAATTGGATATAAAGACTGCAAGGGAGTTTATCGATGAATTATGAAATTATAGTTAAGCCGACATTTCAGCGAGAAGCTAAGAAGTTGGCGAAGCATTATTCCTCTTTTAAAGAGGATTTTACCTCATTAATAGATGAACTGGAACAGAATCCTCAACTTGGGACGGACTTGGGGCATGGCTTGCGTAAGGTTCGAATGAAAATAACTTCAAAAGGTAAGGGTAAAAGTGGAGGAGCGAGAGTTATTACTTTTACTTTAGTTGTTTCCCAACAGGATGCAGTTTTAAATCTTCTCTATATTTATGATAAAGCAGATAGGGCTTCTATATCCGAAAAGGAAATTGAGCAGCTTTTGAAACAGAATGGACTGAAATAGATTACTCTCAGATATAGTATTCCGCCAAATCCACAATCCCCGCCCGCATCGCATACTTGGTAGCTTCATGCACATTATTCACCCCCAACTTACGAAAGATATTCTTGCGATGGCTATTAATAGTATGAAAGCTGAGATTCTTCTCTGCCGCAATCTCCTTGGTTGTTTTTCCTAACGCAATTTCTTTCAGGATATTCTTTTCCGTTTGCGTCAGCAAATGGTCGTCTACCACTGGTGCAGCTATCGGAGAAGCATTACCAGAAAGCAGTAGATTGCTGACATGATTACATATATATCGCTGTTTGCGGGTAGCGCATTGGATGGAAGTTATTATTTCTTCCTTGGAGTTATCTTTCATCACTACCCCGAAAGCCATACTGCTGAATAGTATTTGCCGAAGAAAGCCAAGACTAAGCTCGTCAGAGAATAGAATCCAGTCGGCTTCTTTGAATCGCTCTTGCAGGACGATAAGTTCATCCGCTCCGGCAAAGTCGAACAGTGTATAATCCAGAACAATCACCGCTTGCGGATACAATCGTAGTTGCTGAATCAACTCTGCCTTATTGTCAGCTTCAAGAAGAGCGGATACCTCTTTTTGCTTGCTTAGCAGAAACATGATTCCTGCCTTGCTGATATCCTGATTGTCTGCGATGATGAATTCTCTCATAATTTAAGAACGGATAAATAAAAAAACTCCGCTACAAATGTACGCATTTTGCGCGATTTGCAGCGGAGTTGTGATAAGATTCTTGTATCCGGATTACCAGGAACGTCCTTTGAAGATGTTTGACTGGTCGAGCGGAACGATATTTCCGTTCAGTGTCAGGTTATTGTTGCTGAAGTTAGGGCTGATTGTAACTGAAGCATTGTTATCTCCACTGCTCATGGTGATAAATACCTGGGCGGAGATGCCGATACCCTGAACGCTGAAAGAGCAGTTCACATTCCCTTTCTTGTCGACATTCATCTTCATATCTGAAGAATTACCATCTACTGTAACACCACCGATACCGTTAGGGCCGGGATAAGGAGTGTTGAAAGCAGTCTGTACGGTAGCTCTGTTACCATTCATCAGAACGAAGTTGGTGTTTGAAGTCACAAACGCACTCATACCATTGCGGAAGATTACCTGATTGGCTTCCAATACAAATTGCTTGTTCTTCAAAGCCTGTACAGCTTGCTGATAGGCTGCCATGTCCTGCACCTGTTCTTCGGCGCGGAGTTTTGCTCTTTCCGCATCTCTTTGAGCTTTTCTGTCTGCGCGGCGTACTGCTGCGTTACTTTCCTGTGCATACATCATCGTGCTTGCACTCACTAATACTAATGCTAATAATGCAATAAACTTTTTCATAACTTTTTTTTGTTTAGGTTTAATACGTTGTCCGTTTATTGCAAAAACAAAGTCTATGCCAGATTGTTCATGAGCGCCTTGCAATTTTATATCCGATAGCTGCGACGGCAATACTCATTAAAGGGCTGATAATGTTGAAAAAACAATAGGGGAGGTACACAAGCGTCGGCACACTCAGGATTGTAGCCTGAGTCATTCCGCAGGTATTCCATGGAATCAGCACGGATGTAACGGTTACTGAATCTTCCGTAGTCCGGCTCAACAAGCAGCTTTCGTAACCTTTTTTAGCATAAATGTCCCGGAACATATTACCGGTGAGAATGATGCTGATATATTGGTCGGCAGTTGCCAGATTGAGAAAAAGACCGGAACAAACCGTTGCAGTAACCACACTGACTGTCTTCTTCATGAAGCGGACAAAGATGGAAGTGATACTTCCCAGCATGCCACTGGCTGTCATCGCCCCACCAAAACACATCGCACATAAAATCAACCAAACGGTATTCATCATCCCGGACATACCGCGCGTGGCAATTAAATCTGTCAGAACGGCATTGTCAGAATGCAAATTAGTCGCTCCATAGACAGTCATCATCAGACCTTTAAACAGAGAATCGGCACCGGAAGTCATCATCCCTGAAATCTCCCGCAACAAATCCGGCTGAAAAATTAAAGCAAAAATACCAGCCAACAGTGTAGACAGAAACAAGGTAATAATGGAAGGAACTTTCCGGGCAATCAATATTCCCGTTGCCACAGGGACTATCAATAGCCAAGGTGTGATATGAAACTTCTCATTTAGTGCGGCTGCCACTTCCGTGATATGCTGCGTGTTGCTCGCGTCGTGCGAGAATCCCGCCACGGTGAAAATAATCAGTGTGATGATGAGGGAAGGAACGGTCGTTATCATCATATAGCGGATATGCCTGAATAGGGGAGTATCCGTTACGGAAGCAGCTAATATGGTCGTTTCCGATAGAGGTGAAATCTTATCTCCAAAATAAGCACCGGAGATGATGGCTCCCGCAATCCATCCATCCTCAAATCCTTGTGCCCTGCCGATACCCATCAATGCGATACCGATGGTAGCAATTGTCGTCCACGAACTACCGGTCATGACGGAGATGAGTACACAAATGATGCAGGTAGATGCGAGGAAGAAACTGGGATGAATGATTTGCATTCCATAATAAATCAGAGTAGGTACTATGCCGCTAATCATCCATACACCGCTTAGTGCACCGATAATGAGCAGAATAATGATAGCTGTTGTCACTCCGGCCACATTGTTGGTAATTGCTATCTCGTAATCTTTCCACGGAATTTTGTAAAAAGCCATACCGATAAGGATGCACACAGCGGTAGTGCTAAGCAATGATACTTGGCTTCCACCACTTAGAGCATCACTGCCGAAGGTGTGAATAGTGGCCACTAACATTAATATGAGTACGATAATCGGTATCAGCGATACAATAGGGGAAGGAGCTTTTTTCATATTAAGTTCTCCGGTACTTTCTTCTTTATTAAGACATTATTAATTAGTAAGACATTATCAATTATCAAGCATCAATGCCGGTAAACGTTTTCAAGGCGTAGCCAATCAGGAAGCTGATGCCTGCTACACTGAAACTAAGTACGGCCATTTCGGTAAACCGCTTTCGGAAACTTTCTCCGCGGGCTACCGAGTAATAGTAATTGAAAAGCGCGATAATGACAAGTGCCATGCTTAGCATCACTGCCAGGGCTATGATTACATTACTGATAAGGATAAACGGAGCGACTAATGACACAACTGTAATCAGATAGGCAATACCTGTGTAAACGGCTGCTTTTACAGGATGTTTCTTATCGTCCCCTTCCGACTTGGTCGAAAGATACTCGGATGAAGCCATGGATAATGCAGCGGCAATTCCTGTGATACTGCCGGTAAGGGCGATTAGCTTACTATCGTTCAAAGCCAGTGTGAATCCTGCCAGTGCACCGGTAAACTCCACTAATGCATCATTCAATCCCAACACGATGGAACCCATATATTCCAGCCGTTCTTCATTGACAAGTGCAATCAACTTCTGCTCGTGCACCTCTTCGTCCTGGGCAAGACGTTGCAAATCGGGAATATTCGCGTATTTGTCATAATTGCTGTGGGCATTTTCCTCGCTTGACTCCATCAGTTTGATAGCGAAAGTAAGCCCTAGTGTGCGTGCCAAAAGATAGAAGCGGGCAATACGTTTATAATCAGGAGCAACATCTTTTCCTGTATATTTTTTGAGAATGTTATAATGTGACTTTTCTTCCGCGGCAATCAGTTTGAGCGTCCTGCTGTTGTTTGTGTCTTTTTCTATCAGCGCAAGCCGCTCGTATAGAATACTTTCGGTAATTTCATTCCGTTGAAAACGAATGAAGTTATTAATGTCTTGTTGAACCAAATTCATTCCTATTATTATTTTAGTCTGCAAAGATAGTACAAAATGGTCGAAATCTTTTGCATTGCGGGATAGAGCAATAAAAATTATTATAAGTTTATATTTTCTTGGAATATAGGCAGATGTGAGGGTTAGTCAAGAATTGCCTTACGCTTTATCCACCAATAGCGGATGAAAAGTATTCCGGTGAGAATCAGTGCTATGGACAGTCCTGTGTAAAATACAGAAATGAAACTGTCCGGCAACAGATGGAAACTTCGGATGGTGATTCCCAAAGAAATCATGAATATCATCACTATCCAGCTTTTCACATCGAAGAAAGAGAAAGGACAGTTGCGGGTTTCTTTCTTTTCTTCAATCCGGCGGGTATGTTTATAATAAAGTCTTCTGAAAATCAAGACAAAGAATAATAAGAAAACAACAGTTGCTTCTCCAATTTTGAACATCCACTCTTGAGAGCTGTTCAGCCAAGTCACAATTCCTATTCGTAAGATGTTGGCACCGGCGATAATCCAAACTGTGCCGGCTGTGATTAGTAAGATTTGCTTGTTAACTCCGTATTTCATTGGCTTTAGTTTTGTAATAAACGGTTTGACCGTTCATTTTGTTGACTCATTTCTTGTAGAAAAGCGTAATTAATAAAGAAATCACGGTTAAAATGACTCCGACACCAATAACACCGTGCCAGCCATACAGTTGCCAGAAGCTGCCGGCAAGGAATGTCCCCATAGAACCACCTATAAAGTAAGTTGTCATAAAGACGGTGTTGATACGGTTCGAAGCGCGGGGAGAAAGCTCGAAGATACTCGTCTGATTACTAAGCTGGATGCACTGCATACCTATATCAATAATGATAATGCCGGCAATAATACCTATATATGTACTTTCTCCCACATAAAGCAGCAACCAGGCGAAAAGAATCAATCCGCAGCCGATAAAGTTGAAGCGGCGTACACCTACCTGCTTTACATATCTTCCTACAAAAGATGCCGTCAACGCACCGGCTACTCCACAAAGTCCCAGCAGTCCGATAACGTCACTGCTGGCGAAGAATGGAGCTTCCCCCATCTTGAAAGCCAGGCAAGACCACATGGCTAGAAGGGAACCGAAGTTCAGCGCTGCCCGGATGGAATAAATGCGTAGTTGCGGAAACTCTTTTACCAAAGCTACCAGGGATTTCATCAGGTCGCTGTATTTCCCTTTAAAGTTGGTCTGAATATCAGGAAGGACTTTCAATACAATAATCGCGCAGACCAACATCATGCCTGCGGCGATATAGTACATTTCCCGCCAACCGAACAGCTCGCCGACGAATCCGCTGACGACGCGTGAAGCCAGTATGCCGGTCAGCAGTCCTGAAAGTACGATTCCTACGTTCCTGCCTTTATGTTCGGGACGTGAGAATTGGGCGGCTATGGGAATGAATATCTGCGGAATCATAGAACAGGCTCCCGTAAGGAATGAGGCAACAAGTATCAGGTGGATGTTATGCGTCAGGGCAATAGTCAGCAGGGAGAATATCAGGACGGTAAAGTTGGTGAGAATGATTTTCTTCCGTTGGCACAAATCACCTAAGGGAGTGATAAACAACAGTCCGGCTGCATAGCCAATCTGTGTGACCATGGCAATCAGGTTGGTTCGGAACTCTGATATGCCGAGTTCATGGCGTATCATATTCAGAAGAGGTTGGACATAATAGATATTGGCTACCGAGATACCCGCCACAATAGCAAGTGTCCAGAGGATAGACGCCGGTAGTCCCCCGTTTTCTTTTAATGGCTGTTTCATGCCGCAAAGATAGTAAAATTGATGCTCACTCAATGAAGAAAGTTGTGGAAACTGTATTGCCTTCCCCATCTACTGCTGTCAAAGAATGTTTTCCGGGAGCGGGTTGCAGGGAAATCTTGTGGAAATCCTGCGTTTGCGTCAGATAGGTGTCATCGAGATGCCAGAATAAGGTGGCATTGGGGTCGTTGTGTGCCAATTCGACGGTCATGAATCCTTTGCTGCCGTCCAGTTGTTTCGGCAATTTGATGTGCGCATTTATCGGGGGATAGATGAATTGCATAGGCTGGAAAGTGTCTTCCCCGCAACCTGCCTTGAAAGGGGGGAGGGGTCTGTATTCCGGATGGTGTTGCTTATAATACCATTCCCATACGGGGGGAAGGGTAAACCATGATTTTTGAAGAGTCGGCTCTGTGTTGGCACAGTTCTCATAGACACGGTGTTTTTCGTCGGCGGATAATGTGATTAGGTGATGGTAGGGGCAAGCGTCCGTGCGCAGTCCGGCAGGAAGAATAAGGATTGTGTCCGTTTCTTCGCAGAATCTACCTTTCAAATGCCCTGACTGGCGGCATACTTCTGCATCCACAAAAACACCGGTCGGGCGTTCAAACCAGGATGAAGCAGGAAGATAATTAAATATATCAAATAATACGGGGCCTGCCGTTTGCGCACCGACCAGTCCCGGCTTTCCTTCACCGGTTGCATTTCCTACCCATACCCCGACTGCATAGCGAGGGGTGACCCCGACTGCCCAGGCATCCCGGAATCCATAACTGGTTCCTGTCTTCCAGGCAATAGTTTGCATGGACGGGATAGACTTCCAGTCGATTTCTTCGGGACGATTGACTTCTTTCAAGGCGTCGAATGTTTGCCACACAGCGCCTTTGTCCCAAATGAAATTCTTCTGAGTACTCTTCCGGACTGTCTCGTATTCTTCTTCTTTCTCTTCTCCTTTCGCCATTATAATCACGGCTTCTTTCTTTTTAGAGAGCTTTGAATCCGGGTGAGGAATGAGACTCCGTCCCATTTGGGCATAGGCATTCGTCACATCCCATAAAGTCGCTTCCGCTCCCCCTAGAATTAAGGATAATCCATAATGAGACGAAGACCGGGTGATTGTCTTGAATCCGGTCTGTTGCAGGAAATTATGAAACTTAGGTACTCCATATTTTTGCAGCATCGTCACGGCGGGAATATTCAATGAACGGGCAAGTGCTTCCGAAGCCGGGACAGCTCCTTCATATTGCATGCTGAAATTCTGAGGAGTAAAGCCGTTTATATTAACAGGTATATCCGGCAATAACATATCGGGCAATAAAGAACCTTCCTGCAACATGGCATAATATAGAAAAGGTTTTAAAATACTGCCTGTACTCCTGGGAGCTTGAATCACGTCAACTTGATTGCCACCCTGCTTTCGGTCGAAATGTACATTCCCGCAATAAGCTATCACCTGATTGGTGGGTATATCAATCACTAGAATAGCCAAATTACGAATATCGCTCCGGTTGAACTCATTGCTCCAACGTTCTGCTAAATCTTCTATGTGAGTCTGCATCCCCCGGTCGATGGTAGAACGGGTATATTGCCCGTTTCTCTCCTTATAAAAACGGCTGACCAAATGGGGAGCTGTCTGCGGAAGAGGATGCGGTTCATCGGGAAGCGGTTCGGTAATAGCCAGCTCATAGGTCGATGAATCTATGATTTTCTTTTCCAGGAGTTGTTTCAATAATCGGTTTCGTTTGGAAAGCAGCATCTTCCGTCCTTTGGATAGATGAATCATAGCGGGAGCATTGGGAAGTACGGCAAGCATGGCAGATTCCGCCCATGACAGGTCTTCCGCCGAATGCCCGAAATACCGCCAGGCTGCTGCATCCAGTCCTACTACATTGCCGCCGAAAGGTGCATGAGATACATACATGGATAAGATTTCTTCTTTGGAAGCCCGGAATTCGAGCCGGGTAGCCCAAATCATTTCAATAACTTTCTCTCCGAAAGTCCTCGATTCATTCCGGGCAAGACGAATGGTTTGCATAGTCAGTGTACTTCCACCACTGATAATACGTTTGTGCTTGGTGTTCTGATAGATAGCTCTTCCGACAGACAACGGATTGACACCCCAATGGTGATAGAAATGCTTGTCTTCAAATGTTATGAGGCATTGTTTGATTTTCTCCGGTGTTGTCTCGCGTGGGGGGAACCGCCACTGCCCGTCGGAAGCAATGCGTGCTCCCAGCAATTCATCGTTACGGTCGGTGACGACAGTAGAATAAGGGACATGAAACAGTCGTTCGGGAAGACAAAAGATATATCCTATCACCAGGAGAATAATGATGCCTGACATTACTTTCCTGGTGATGGATAACTTTTTGAAGAAATTCAATATCTTGACTCTCATGAACTACGCTTGTTCTACAAACAGGATTTACACTAGCGGCTCACCGTCGTTCTTCCCGCTTTGCTTCGTGCCTGCACGGTTGCGTCATACATGGCTTCGCATTGAATAGCCGGAAGGATAAAGTTACCTGCATAAGTGGCTTGCAGCCTGACTGTAAACACTTTCGTTTCTCCGCGGCGTAGATTGAAATAAGTCAATACACGGTCGTCGCGAATATCCTGATAGGAATACTTGCTGACTGAGTTTCTTGGAGTGCTGGCTGCACTGGCGGCGTTCTCTGTATCAGCAACCAACATTCGTTCATTGTATATCTCCCATCCGGAAGGTATGATATGCGTCAGTGCCAGGTTGATATAGTCCGAAGTGCCACTGATATTGGATATGGCGGCAACAGCGATAAAATCAGTACCTTGCCTGATATCATCTATTGATATAGGCGTACCGTTCATGTCTGCATATCTTATATCCATCCGGATATTGTCCGAAATAGCCGGCAGCGTATCATTCAGCAATTGTGTACGTGTGATAATATCCACGCCCAGTGCTCCCTTGCCTTGATTCTTTATCGAAATCGTACCGGATTTCGGAGAAGTGGAAATCTCTTTCTCAAATACAGCCTTGGCAGATTTTACTGCAGGTTGTTGTTTGCCGTTCCATGTCCATGTGAAATCCAATGTACCTGATAACTTTTCAGCCAACCGTCCCATTGCCATAAGGGCGAAGGCGGTGGATTGAGTGCTGAACCAGTTCTCTTGTGATAGATTTTGTGAGACTTTCTTCGCCTGTTGAAGCGCATCCCGTTCGCGGTTCATCAGAATCAATGTTTCCAGAATCATCGCTTCATCCCGGTCGGATGAACCGTAAATCAGATTCATCGAAGAATAGGGGATAACGGTAGTCTCTGCATTGTACACTAGTTCCTCGGCAGGTTTCATCTTTCCTGTTAAAGCATAGGCGGCTGCCAGTCTCCATTTTGCCTGGATAGACAATCCTTGTTGCTCTTTCATTCGGTTCATTGCTCCGTATTCCGGTGCACTTGCCAATGCCAACGTATATAGGCGGAAAGCCTGCATCAATTCCGACTGCCATTGTTGCCAGCCACTTGCATCCTGCGGCATGCGCCAGTTCTGGGCCGCCGCACGTTGGAAACGTTTCCACTTATTCAATACATTGGAGTGAACGGCATAGCCTTTCTCTTGTGCCAGCGTGAGAAACATTCCTGTATATGAACTTATCCATTCGTCTGCGACGGCATTTCCCGGCCAATAGATAAATCCGCCGTTTGGAAGTTGGCGGGCATAAATCTGACGGATGGCTTCCTGCACATTTGTTTTTATTTTCTCTGCTTCCTGCTCGTCCACCGCTTTGAATTGGGAGACGAATAAGAGTGGCAGGGCTTTGGAAGTCAACTGCTCCGTGCAATGGTGCTGGTAGTTGTACAAGAAGTCGAATCGACGGCTGATGTCTACCGATGGAATACGGGAAACTTCCAGTTGGATATGATTATCGTCGGACGAACCGGCAAGGCTGTATGACAGTTCCCCGCTCTGTCCGCTCTCTACCCATTGGCTGTTGCGTAATGTCACAATCGGGTTCGGGTTGCGCACTTCTATTTCAATGGTTTCTTTCGTCTGCTGTCCGCCGCCGCTTGCTGTAAGATGGATGATTGCTTTTCCCGTCTTGCTGCCCGTCTTTAAAGTAAAGAAAGCAAGTTGGTCGCCCGGCTGATTGAAGGTCAGTGACTGTTGCGGAGAACCGACAATCTGAACACCGCCACCGGTAGCCTGGATAGATACTGTAACATTCTTCACCTGATTTTCCATGGCAAAGATATTTACCGGAACGGTAATCTCCTCTTGAATACTAAGTACGCGCGGTAAAGTAGACAGCAGCATTAACGGTGTCCGTACATAAGACGTCTTTTCCGCATTGCCATAAGCTCCGTCCTGTCCTGCCACTACCATGGCACGTACCGAACCTACATACATCGGCAATTTCAACGTATGTGTCTCGTGCTTGCCTTTGCCCAAATAGAAAGGCCCTATAAATTTAACAACCGGTTTGAAACGGTTCGCTTTGGCATCCGCCGGCTTCAATGAAGCGTCGCCACCTGTACTGAATAGAGAACTGTAACTTCCTGCGGAAGCTCCCAATACATTATCATACATATCCCATGTCCGGATGCCGAGTGCTTCACGTGAATAGAAGTCGTTCCAGGGGTCGGGAGTTTTGAAGTTCGTTAAATCCAGCAAACCGTCGTCCACGATAGCCAATGTATAAGTCATCGGCTTCCCGCTCTTTTCGCTGACGGTGACATTGAAACTCGTTTCCGGTCGCAACACTTCCGGCATCTGTATCTGCGGTTGCAGTATAGTCTGGTTGTTAGTCACGAATACCGGGACAACACCATACATACGAATCGGCAAGTCATTGACCGTTTGTGCATGAGGTTGCAACAGGCTGATGTGCAAATATACGTTCGGTGCCATTTCCGGCGTAACCTTAAAGCTATATTTCGTATCTCCCTGATTGGATACCTCTATCCATTCCTGTTTAAGTACCGTCGAACCGTTTTCGATGGATACCAACGCACGACCACCGGCTGCTGCGGGGATAATGGCTGTAGCTGTTTCGCTTATTTCGTAAGAATCCTTATTCAGTGAAAATGCAAGCATTTTGATACCGCTGGGGTCAGATTTGCTTGAACGTCCTCTCCAATCCGGCCAGTCTACATAGATTGTACCACCGGTGGCGTGTCCGCTCTCTTTATCTTTCACATATACGAGATAACGTCCCCAACTCGGATAATCGACACGGAACTTGAAGGAAGCCTTTCCACCGTTGGTTTGCAGGTTGCCACTGGCTACCGGAGTGATGGAACTGCTGTTTATGTATGAGCTGAAAGATTCGTCACTGTTCTCCCACCACCAGCTCCAACTGATACGGTATATTTTATATTCCAAATTCGAACGGCTTACTGGTTTTCCTTCAGGATTTACAGTAACAACGTCAAATACATGGTCTTTATCCGTTTCAATGTATTTCCCTTGTGGTTGATTCAGGTTGATACCCACATAAGATGTGAATGGTGAGAACGGAACGCTTTGTGTGTAAATGCTCGCGTCTCCGCCCGGTTCAAATACACGGGTAGTGAAAGAAGCGTTCAGCATACCCGGCGCATTGGTTGCCACCGGTAGTTTCAGAGTAACTCCCGCTCTTCCTTCCGCATCGAGCACACCATCGAATACATCCGTTTTGATGGTTGAGAAATCCGTAGCCGGATTATTGAAGATATATTGTCCGTAGTTCTTGAATTGTGTGTTTACTCTGGACAATGACATTTCTACTTTGGTTTTCAGGCGTGAAGCGGTTGCTCCTGTCAGCCAGGAAGAAGTGAGCGGAGCATAAAATTCTTTGTCCGTTGCCTGAAGTACTCTAGGCAGTGTCAATGTTATTTTGAGCCGGTTAGGCTTTATCGTTTCAATGCGCAGCCCCTTATGGAAAGTGGTTCCGCCTACTTTTACGTATGCATTCCAAAGTCCGGTGGGGTCATCGGCTTGAGTAGGGACATCAAAGGTGTAGAAGCCGTTCATTCCCTGTGTCGAAATCATCTTGGTATAGAACTGTCCTTTCGGATTGTAAATCTCCAGTGCTACCGGATGCTTGTCCGGTATTCTTTTTTCACGGTCTTCCAGGATGAAGGATATATGCAAGGTATCTCCCGGTCGCCATACACCTCTTTCACCGTATATAAATCCCTTCAACCCTTTCTGAATATCTTTTCCGCCCACATCGAACCGGCTGACGGACTGTTCTTCTCCGTCTACCACACGTACATAAGCTTTTTGCTTGTCCGATTCTGCCACGACAATAAAAGGTGCGCCTTTCGGAGCGATTTCTGCCAGGCCTTCTCCGTTTGTTTCCCCTTTGCCTATCACTTGCAACTGGAAGTTGTAAACGGTGACTTGTGCTTTTCCGACCGGTTTGGTATCCAAAATATTGCTGACTGCAATCCATAAATTATTCAGAGAGTTTTTCTTCACAATCATTCCCAAATTGGAAGCAAAGACATTGCAGGATGCTGTCCGGCTCGACTCCATATAGTAAGATGGATGGCAAGGATTATTCCGTTCTCTCCATCGGTACAAGCTCCAGTCCATTGTTGCACCGTAATAGTAATAATAAGCTTCGGGAACATTCCACATTGCTTCATCTTCTTCCGATAAAACACTTCCGCTGACTTTTGTCAAACCATCGGAAGCACTGTCGGCAAACTTCATTTCCTGATTATCATTTCCACCGCAAGGATAAGCCGAATACTCTTGCCGGAAAGATAAAACAACCCGGTAGATAGCACCCGGCTCCTGATGAATCAGTCCGGCAAGGTCTATCGAGTAATCTTCCCAACGGTGAACGTCTTTGGATGAATCTTTGCCCAGCCATAATGTTTTCTTATAAACCAATCGTCCCGAACGGCGCAACTCATTGGCAGAAGCCAGTGAATTGCTCTGCATGAACATCAATACATTATTCTCGAAAATACGAATCACGCTCAAATCCACCGCATACAGATTGACAGCGCGGAACGGGATAATTAGGCTTTTGGAATCGGGGAGAATGGCTGCCGAAGTAGACATTTCTACTTGTGGCTTCAGATTCAGTTCACTGAACGAGATAGAATGTGAAGTTCCTAAAGTCTGATCCTGATTGCTTTTTACTCCTTCATGGATATTTAAAGTCAGTTTATTAACTTTGTTCGTTTCGAAATAGATAAATACTTTGTTGTCCTTAATTTGAGTGATAGAGGAAGATACTTCCGGTATCTCAATCAGTCCTTTCAAGTCTTGTGTGTTGGATACAGGAGTGGAGAATACGATCTCAATCCCATTCTCCGGTTGGTCAATGCGTTCGGCAGTCAGAAAGCGGAAACTGTCTTTTGCCGGAATTAGAATCTCTTCGCTTTGTGTCCGGTCGATCCGTGCGGGTTTCCCGTTTGCTTTTATCTCCAGTTGGTAATCTTCTGTCTCTCGTGCAATCCGGTTGATATTGAATTCATAACGGGTGGAGTTGTCGGTGGAAGTAACTTCTATCGGATAGTTTTTGCTTTTCCCATTACCGGCTGTCAGCATTTTCTCCACCTCTTCTTTCTTCACTACATCACTGAAACGTATTTCTCCTTTTATGCTTACTTCATCGGGTTGGGTAGCTGTGATCGTTACAGGTTCTGTATGGATAGTAAAGTTACGCTCCTGCACCCGGAATGAGAAGTTGAACTCCTTCAGTTGCTTATCGACTTCAATAAAATCTCCGAGTTGGAAAGTCCCCTCATAAAATGCTCCCGGTTTCAGTGTACCTTCTTCCGGAACAAATTCAATGGTATTATTGCTGACCCAATATGCTTTTCCTTTCAATGAGGGCGAGAAACTGAATGGATTATCTTTCAATTCATTGTTCATATCCACCATTGGCTGGTCGTGCGTCAGTTCGATGCGTATGGTCGAGCCTTGTGAAATAACTCCACCTGTATAAGCGTTAACGTATGGCGCATATTCTGCGGAAGGGATAATGTCTTTTTGACTGTGCGTACATGCGGAAAAACTCACAATCATCATTAAAAGGAAGAATAATCCGGTAGCAATGCTGCTACATCTAGTTTTAATTTGTCCCATAGCGAAGAAGTTTTATAGTTCAATGAACAAATATACTGTTTTTATGATAGATTCTTTTCAAATCTACTTATTTTTGTACGCTCTAATAAGATTGTTTATGGGAAAAAAGAAAGAATACAAAGAAGCTAACCGCCGATTCCTGAAAAGATTGGCTTTTCAAGAAGGTGTTTCCGCATTGCCGGGTGGTATCTATTATAAAGTTTTGGAGACTGGTGAAGGTACGATTTCTCCGGGTGCGCGGAGTATTGTCACCGTGCATTATACGGGAAGTCTGATTGACGGCCGGATATTTGATAATTCTTATGAGCGCAATTGTCCGGATGCCTTACGCCTTAGTGATGTGATAGAAGGTTGGCAGGTGGCACTTCAAAAAATGCATGTTGGCGATAAATGGATTATTTATATACCTTATACACTGGGATACGGTAATAAAAATACTGATTCTATACCGGCTTACTCAACATTGGTATTTGAGGTGGAACTATTGGCTGTTGCATAAAGGCAGGGCTTTTGATTGTCAGAGACAAGGATATCTTTCTTTCAGCTTTTTCAAAAAGGTTTTGCTTACTTGCAGGGATTCCGAGTTACTGAAGGGAGGAAGTAGCAGGCAATTATTATCTTCAATAGATGCCAGATAAGTGATATTGATAATATAGGACTGGCTAATCTGAATCAAACAAGGATGCAAGTTCAGTATTTTCTGTGAGTTTGTATTTCTCTTTAATAGTAAGGTGTGCTTATTATACAATACAACTTCCCACAATTTACTTTTGGAGTTATAGCGGAAGTAACCGATTTCTTCTAAATGAACCAGTTGCAAATTTCCGGTAATAGTAGTGTATAAGAAAATGTTCTCTTGATTTTTTTCGACGATTGTATGATTACAATGCTCGGTGTGTGTCTCTTTATTGTCCATGTGATTTACTTGTCTATATAGCTTATGTCATATTTACTTTCAGCCAAAAGTAGTGTATTGCTCTTAATTGTAAAAATAAAAAGTGTCTCATTCCCGAAATGAGACACTTTTACATAGTAGTATTGATAGTATTTAAAATGAGTTTTCATCCTTCATTATTCTGATTTTCAAGGAACTTACTGGGTGATACACCATACTTGTCGGAAAAGTTCCGATAGAAAGTTGCCCGCGAACTAAACCCGGATGCGAACATTAATTCTTTCATGCTTTTTCCCGGATTCTCGACTGCTAACCGTCTGAAATATTCCAGGCGGTTACAATTTATATATTCCCGGAAGCCGCTAAACCCCTGACTTTTTATTGCCATCGAAATATCATGCTCCTTTTCGTTTAAGGATTTTGCTAAATCTTTCATGTTATACAGTTGATCTGTATAAGGATGCTTTTCTTTAAGATAGGTTTCAATAGTTGAGAAGAGTGGGAGAGGCTGAGGTGAGTTTTCTATGTGCGGCATCTCTTTCTCTGTATTATATACCATACTGATATGATCCGAGAATGGATTCTCATGTCGTAGATATAGTACTGAAAATAAAACGGTGAAAACAATTGCCGTTATGCCGAATAAATTGAATATAAATTCGTTGATACTCAACGTAAACAGAGTGTATATTCCTAAAAACAAGAACAGGAAACCTATGAATAAGTGCATATTCTTATTTATTCTGCGATAGGTCTTAGTGCTGAATATTGCATAAATAAGAATAAAGAGGGGTGTTAAAACAGAAAGTAAGAATATGCAAATCCTAAGTTTGACATCCGTATTGTTTACATTCGGTATTATTTCATTCAATGAATAAATAGGAGTTATGACACCGTTGAACCCTAAATAACAGATACCTACGGTTATTGTAATAATAGGTGGCAATAGGAATGTAAATATTCTGAAGTGGTTAAGATACCCCGGAGATAGAGAAGCAATGGGGAATAGTGCGACAATATTGGCTAAAGCGTACCATTTGAGCATCTTCTCGATATTAAGCAGATCGATGAAATTATATTCCGGAGTATCTGTAACAATTGTCAGCCATCCGATATTTTCCCATGAAAACATAAGCCCTATACATGCTGCTATAATTCCCCAATATAATTTTGGGTAATTATCTTTAGCTCGGAAAATAAGAATAATTCCTGATATCAGTGCAATCAAATCAAGTGTGAGTTCAATTGATAAATGTAGTATTCCCATGTTTATATGACGTGTTTCTAATTTTCCCTTATTTTAATTGAAAAGTCAATGAAACAAAGATAAGTAATTTAGTCATATCAGACAATAGAGTGCGGGCAGAAACTCGAAACTAAGTGAAGGATAACTTCCGAAATCTGCTTCGAACTACTTATTGTTAATGATGAATATGCTAATAATCAATTTTAATATGCAAAAATGGTCTTCAGATTGTTATATCTATCATTGGAATGATTATATTTGTAATACTAAATATTGATAGCTATGTCTGAAAAAGAAATGAATTCCTATCGTTTGACTAGTATGGAAGAACCTACTGATCAAATGCTTGCTACCTTAATGAGAGAGGTTGCGGAAGAAGCTAAACGTAAGGGAGTGGAAGCAACAGATAAACTCTTTAAGCGTTTGGATGAGACTGTTGCATTGCGAAAAAAAGAATGGATGCAAAAACGTAATAAAATAGTGAAATAATGAATCACTCTATGCATAATCCTGTTTTGATTGTGATTGCCGGACCTAATGGTTCCGGTAAAACTTCTGTTACTTCTAAAATTCTTCATCATGAGTGGATGGAAGATGCGGTTTATATAAATCCTGATATCATAGCTCAAGAGAAGTATGGCAATTGGAACTCAAAAGATGCGGTGATGCAGGCAGTGAGATATTGTGAGGAGCTAAGAGAACAATGTCTTGTAGAGCATAAAAGTCTTATTTTTGAAACCGTTTTGTCTGTGGAAGATAAGATTGATTATATTTTGCGAGCGAAAGAAGCTGGTTTTTTTATTCGTTTCTTTTTTGTCTGCACAGAACATCCTACTATTAATGCTGCTCGTATCGCACGTAGAGTTATGGAAGGTGGACATGATGTGCCTATTACTAAAATAATTTCCAGGTACGATAAGTCAATTGCTAATAGTAGCATTGTATCGGAGTTTGTAGATCGGGCTTATATCTATGATAATTCAATTGAAGATGTGGATGCACAACTCCTTTTTCGGCTGAAGGAAGGTAGATTGGTAAAGCAGTACGTAGATGTCATTCCTAGATGGGCATTAGCTATATATGATAAACGCGATGATTGAGCATATATTCTCTTTAGAGTTTTAAAGATTCATTTTCTGCTAATTCTTTGATCTCTTTATTCAGAAAGACAGAAAGCACAGTTCTTACCACAACTACTCCGCCTAAGATTGCCAATTCATCTAAAGTCGGATCAACCACAGTTTTCAGTATATCGGATGCGATCAGAAACTCCAAACCGAGTAAAAGATAACTGCCGAAATCAGCCCTAAGCTGCCGGATGTTATTGATGGTATATGTTCCGTTGAACCGTTTTATTTCATTGCGCATAAAGGCAATGATGCCGACAAAAACTCCATAGGTGACAATCAGCAGACTTATAACGCTGATGATAGTAGCGAGCATATTTAAGAAAGTCAGTAGCATGGTTGTTCAATGTTTGATATTATTTTAGCTTGTCAAATTCTTTTGCAAAGAATTGATTGAACCATTCGTAACAATGATTGGTTACTTCATGTTTTGAGGATTTCTTTATATAAATAGCGACGATTTCGCCAAAGTTAGAATTACCGTCCACAAAAGTTATATTGTCAAATAAACGTAGATTTTTTTGTATCCGTTTAATTCCCTCATAGAAATTAAATTCTATGATTTCGTCTGCTACATCATGACCTCCGAACATTTTCCTTTGCATTACCCTGTAGGTACTATCGTCTAAAGATGCTAATCCAAAATAGAAAAGGGTTGTTTTATATCCAGCTTCCCGGAATTCATTGATCATATCTAGAATAAGATCATTGGAGAAATTAGTTTCAAAAGCAAAATCTTTATGTGAAGCAATGGCAAAATCTTTTTGCTTTTGCAGTTCACCTGCCACAGTACCGCTTATCCAACGTCCTTCCCATTCAGGGTGTTCTTTACGAAGACTAAGTGCAAGTAAATCACCGTCAAAAGATTTACAATGAAGATAGTAAGGACACAATCTGCTTTTTCCAGCTCCATTGGGTCCTGCGATAACTGTGAATTCCGGACGCGCTTCCATTTATTTATTTAATAAATAAGCATATCTACCTTGTCCTTTGTCTGCCACTCGCGAAATTACTTTATAGCTTCTCTCCTTGCGATTAAAATCTACTAAGTCTTCACTTCCATCAGGATTAGCCAAATAAATATTTCCTTTATTATCTCTAAAAGGTATAGCAATCCCTTTGGTCCATCCTTCTAAATAAATGCGTTCAACCTCTTCACTTACTTCTGCATTAACTTGTTTGATGGTTTTTCCATTGGACAGTCTGATATTTTCTATTTCAGCATATTTGCACATGATAATCAATGATTTGTTTATGCAAAAGTAACCAATTCATTAGTATTAAACAACTATAAAAGGTATAAGTTGCAGTAACTTACAAAATTTTATGTGTGGTGTATAATGTTTTGATTATTTTATATAAACAACTTGGTTGACATAATAGTTCTGTTAGAAAGATTACTATATGATAAAACCTAAATAATAATTATATTCAATATGCAAAAATGATTCTCTAAACGTTATATATAAAACGGAATGACTTAATAGGATTGATACCTTAATCTGATTTGCGTATCAATGAAGTATAATTCATTGTCTATTCCATATAATACATTGTTAGGAACAGCATCGAACACTTCATATTCTTCGTTATGAAACTCATCTATGTAGTCTATCTCAAAACCAAGTGCTTCCATATGTTCTGCAATTTCATCTTCTGTAGCTTCACGCTCTGCCTGTATATGAGGTTGGATTAAAACAGCACAAAACTCCTGCTGACTATTGTAGGCAAAACCTATCATCTGATAAGAGACATTGCTAAAGAACTTGTTATGTGCAGAGATACGAATGAAGAAATTCTCTAAATCATCGCCTGCATATTCAAAGTTGTTCAGCTTATATATGGTTGCTGCACCATCATAGAAGACTTCATTTTCACCTCCTTGATTTGCCCTCTCTTATAGCTCTCTGTTGGTTCAAGCGTTCCTGCTGCTTCTTTGCTTCTTCTAACGATGCAGGCTGCTTGCTCCAAGATGCTATTGATTGGCGGGTTCGCTCTATCCATTGCTTGTGAAATTCGTTAATGTATTCCATAATTATTTTTGATTACGACCCATTGTGTCCGTTATACCATAAGAGTTAGTGCTACGCTATCTCTATAATTTCTTTTTGCTTTTTCTATAATGGCTGTAAAAGTCACATTTATATATTTAGCAATTCTATTACTTCATTTTTTAGTTTAGGCAAATGGTTAATAACCATGCTCCAAAGTATATCTACAGATAGGCTGTCATAGCCGTGTATTATATAGTTTCTAGCATCTACAATTTTGCGAGAATTGGTTATGGCTATATCCTTATCAACCTTTAGTATTCTGTTCATAGCTTCACCAATAATCTCTATGTTCCTTTCAATAGCTCGTCTAAGGCATAGATTGCTATAGAAGTCATCGTAGACTTTAGGGGCATTGCCAAAGAAACTTTCCACTTCTTCAATGGCAGTTAGAATATCCTGCAAGTGTTTCTTGGTTAAATCATCCATAAATTAAAGTTTTAGTTGTATCCACATTCTTCTTCAAATATGGGTTCTTAATAGTTTGTTCTTCCAGTAAATCTACTTTTCTGTCAAATAAATTTTCTAAAGCATATTTAAAGTCGAAGAAATTATCAAAGTAATCACTTACTTCTGCTTTGTTGAAATCGACAACAAAATCAATATCACTGTTGTCATTAAAGCGACTTGTAAGAACAGAACCAAAGACAAATAATTTATGTACCTTATGCTTTTTGCATAGGTCAATAATCTTCAGGATATTGTTTTCAATCAACTTCATAGGTTTATCTCCTTTCATTGCAAAGATAATTAATAACTCTTACTTTAACAAGGACTCATGAAGGATAGTTGTATTTATGCTCAATGTTTTGTATGGTAGATAAAGTTTAATTAAAAAGTTTGGAAAGAAAGATATATCAAGTCCTTGATATAAGAGATGTAAAAATGAAAATCCATGATGCTATTGACTGACGGGTTCGCTCTATTCATTGCTTGTGAAATTCGTTGATGTATTCCATAATTTCTATGATTATGAGTTTATGCAAATATGGTTATTTAGTTTATATCCAACAACATTCAGTTGATAAATTGTATTTATTTCATTCTTTGGTATATTTGATGGTATTATCTAAATAATAGTCATGTTTAATATACAAAAATGATTCCCTGAACGTTATATATGAAACGGAATGATATAAAAAAAGTTTCTAACTTGTACAAGCTTTTACTATAATAATAAATAAGAATATTACAGGTAATATGAAACAGCCAGTATGGGCATTATCTTCTTTCCATGCTCCATTTGAGAAAGTATATTCTCTATCTTCTCCGTCAACGTACTTCTGAAAACCTCCTGCAAAGAGAAGGGCTGCTATTACCCCTACCCACCATCGTTCCGTGAATATGCCGGAACCTATTCCTAATGCTATAGCCAGTATGTATAGCACAATTGGGTAGCGCTCTGTGATAAATCTTATGATTGCATAAAGCAATATTGAGATAATTGCTGCTATCACTAATGTTCCAATGAAGTTTCCCATAATGATTTGGCTATTAATTTCATAATATATAACTATTTAGATTTCGAACCGATGCCCACAATGTGGGCATGTGTAATCGAAATTAGCGTATTGATCTTCATCCAGATGTACAGTACAAGCTGTTCCTACTTTCCTACCACATTTGGGACACTGGGGACCTTCATCAGAACTTGAAGAAGAACTGGAATTACTATTGAATAGTATATACAATACTATAATTACGCCTATGATTATTAAAATAATGAACATGATATTTGTATTTTTAGAATGTTGTTTTGTAATTAGATTTTGATAGATGTCTAATTGAAATATAACTTATAAGAAACCGGAAATAAGAATAGAAACTCTGTGTTTATTTCCGGTTTCTTACTGGAAGTTGGAATCTTAACCTACTATCCCCGAACAGCCTAATCCACAGAAACTACAGCCGGGGGCAATAGAAATCTCGAAACTATTGATGTTCTCTGCATTTTCTTCTACTAATTGTTTTGCTAGTAGTAGCAATTCTTTGTTTACTTTCATGTTTTAATCCTCCTGATTTTTAATTAAAAAAATATTCTATGATAAAATAGGTAGCTTGTAGTTCTCAAACATTTCATAGCATTTTATAGCAGCTTTTAATGACGTTAAGTCTTCGTTGCTCAAAATCCCATAGACTTGTTTCTTTTTTAAATAGTATTCTATTTGAAAAGCACTTATAATTTGTGCTTCTGCCAGTATCATTTTGCATGTTGATTTATCACGATGTTTCACATTCTTGCGTTGGTTATAATTGAATCCATAGCAAGTACGACATATTTTTAGTAGCTTGCACATCTTACAATCTTCCTCTATTAGCGATTCGTAATTATTGAAATCTATTTTATTAATGTCTTCGTAATTACTTCTTCCGGTAACTAAAGGCACAAACATATGGCAAGGATAAGGTGTTCCATCAGTGTCATAAGCTACCATTGTTGTTCCTGTACCACAATTTTTATACGGCAGTTCCCTAATACGGGAATCTGTTAGTTCTGCAAATATCTTTGTGAAAAGTGGTATAGGTTTTATGTTTATATGGCTGAGGTAATATTCGGCTAAAGTTTGTAATTGCTTTTTGTAGATTAGTTCATCTCCTTTTTGCCATCTAACTCCAACTGCAAGACTACCGGAAATAGCGTAATTCTTTGAATGAAAAAAGATAGCACCTTCTGCAAAATAAGGAAGAGTTTCTCTGGAAACAGTCATCTTTAACATCTGGTCTGGCCATGTCTCATGTACAAAGTCAATAGGGAGTTTCTCCGATTTACATCCTCTATTCTGTATTTGCATATCCGGCTTACCATCTACAGATAGGATTAGCGAGATGTATTCTTTGTACAATTTGAACCACTCTCTTTTCGCACTATCCAATAGAATACCATTGGTGGTGACAGATAACTCGAATTTTATGCAGAAGTCTGGATTTTGATTCTTTCTTTCTGCAAGTATCCATTCGGTTGTATTCTTTATCACATCGAAATTAAGCAATGGTTCTCCACCAAAAAAATCTATTTTTAGTTTACCAATGTTATTGGAATGATTGAAATGGTTGAATTCTTTTATTATAATATTACGGGCAGTTTCTATTGACATTATTTTAGTAGGGTCTTTATACTTCTCAAAACAATAGACGCAATTTAAATTGCATCCATAAGTGAGCATCAAGGCAAAGAGCCGCCCCTGTGTAGATATTTGGGTGTTTTCCATAGTATATAGTCATTTTAGAGGTGAATAAGATATATTGTTACCACTTCATAGTCCATGTTTGCTCTCCTATTTTGGCTTTATATTCGCCATCAAATTTATTTCCACAATGGTTGCATTTCCAACCATGTCCTTTGAAAGTCATTCCATCTTTTTTTATTTCGCTGATATATTCTACCTTCACACTGTGACAATGAGGACATTTCATAGGGCTATCAGTTGTTGAGAGTATTATTATACCTATGATATATGAAGCTGCGCCAATGCCGGCTCCCAGCCAAAAAGAATCAAATATCCAATATCCCAAAACGAAGATTGCCATACCTCCGAAGGAAAGAAACTTTGCTATGATTCTAATGAAATAAGTTATAGATGAATACTCTGACATGTTGTTTACTTTTTTAATGAATTTTACTGTCAGACAAAAGTATGGAATAATATAATTCTCACATTTTTTTATAGTAGAAGAAAAGTCACGTTATTGTTGTCATTACCTTACAATTGTTAAGTTCCTGAAGATAATATGAAAAGAAATTTCTATTAAGAATAATAGATATGCGAAGCAGTAACTCTGTATCAATGCTTGATCTTTTAAATATACTATATACGTTAGTCCTATCGCAATAGAGTTTTTTAGCGAACCAACTGACAGAACGCTCTTGACGGCGAAGTTCTTCTTCTATAAGTTTCCCGATGTGTATCATAGCAATAAAAAAGGCGGAACCATTCGAAGCTTATTTCAATCTGAGGTACCGCCAAGCACCATTACACAAATAAGTACGAACAGTTCACGCCTAGAGAGCGTGAACCTTCAGTTACTTATTCCCGTGTATCTTCATTTTGGCGGTTTTCAGATTGGAGAATAAGAGCTAAAAGCTCAAATATCTTTTAATAAGTATGAGAATGGAAACGCTATTCCAAAAGTTTATTGTTTTAAATAAAAATAGGAGAGTAGAACAAAAAATCTACTCTCCTTATATAAAAGTAACTTAAATTACTTGCCCAAAGCCTGAGCTACGTCAACAGCACAAGCCACAGTACAACCTACCATAGGATTGTTACCAATTCCCAGGAATCCCATCATTTCTACGTGAGCAGGAACTGATGAAGAACCAGCGAACTGTGCGTCAGAGTGCATACGACCCATTGTGTCTGTCATACCATAAGAAGCAGGACCGGCAGCCATGTTATCCGGGTGAAGAGTACGACCTGTACCACCACCTGAAGCTACTGAGAAATAAGGTTTGCCAGCAAGAACACGTTCTTTCTTGTAAGTACCGGCAACCGGGTGTTGGAAACGAGTCGGGTTAGTAGAGTTACCTGTGATAGATACGTCTACACCTTCTTTCCACATGATAGCTACACCTT
>PPYF01114325.1_pt1 | contig 25539 bp, 27 predicted proteins | sample 1559871 | NCBI WGS metagenome assembly PPYF01 (sample SAMN08240021, study PRJNA423297) | Human gut metagenome, whole genome shotgun sequencing project. | reverse complement strand
TGTCGGGAGCAGCGGGGGCGGGAGCGGGGGGCTCGGGCTTATCCGCCACCAGGGACTCGGTGGTCAGCACCATGGCGGAGACGGAAGCGGCGTTCTCCAGAGCGGAGCGGGTCACCTTAGCGGGATCGATGATACCGGCGGAGACCATGTCGCAGTACTCCTCCTTATAGGCATCAAAGCCATAGCCGTTCTTGCCGGAATTGCGGACCTTCTCCAGGATCACAGAGCCGTCCAGACCGGCGTTGGCAGCGATCTGACGGATAGGAGCCTCCAAAGCCTTGGCCACGATCTGGACACCGGTCTTCTCATCGCCCTCAACAGTGTTCAGCAGGGCTTCCACGGCGGGAATGATGTTGACGAAGATGGTGCCGCCGCCGGCCACAACGCCTTCCTCAACAGCGGCGCGGGTGGCGTTGAGGGCGTCCTCAATACGCAGCTTCTTCTCCTTCATCTCGGTCTCGGTGGCAGCGCCGACCTTGATGACAGCCACGCCGCCGGCCAGCTTGGCCAGACGCTCCTGCAGCTTCTCCTTGTCATACTCGGAGGTGGTGACAGCGATCTGAGCACGGATCTGAGAAACCCGGTCCTTGATGGCCTGAGCGTCGCCGGAACCGTCGACGATGGTGGTGTTCTCCTTGGTGACCTTCACCTGACGGGCACGGCCCAGCATATCGATGGTGGCGGTCTTCAGCTCCAGACCGACTTCCTCGCTGATGACGGTACCGCCGGTGAGGGTGGCGATATCCTGCAGCATCTCCTTGCGGCGGTCGCCGAAGCCAGGGGCCTTCACGCAGCAGACGTTCAGGGTGCCGCGCAGACGGTTGACGATCAGGGTGGACAGAGCCTCGCCCTCCACGTCCTCGGCGATGATCAGCAGCTTCTTGCCGGCCTGCACCAGCTGCTCCAGGATGGGCAGGATGTCGGCGATGACGGAGATCTTCTTATCGGTGATGAGGATATAGGGATCGTCCAGGTTGGCTTCCATCTTCTCGGTGTCGGTGACCATGTAGGGCGTGATATAGCCGCGGTCAAACTGCATGCCTTCCACGACCTCACTGTAGGTCTCAGCGGTCTTGGACTCCTCAATGGTGATGACGCCGTCGGCGCTGACCTTCTCCATGGCATCGGCGATCAGCTTGCCGATCTCCTCGTCGCCGCTGGAAACCGCGCCGACACGGGCGATGTCCTTGGAGCCGTCCACGGTCTTGGCCTGCTTCTTGACCTCAGCCACAGCAGCCTCCACAGCCTTGGCCATGCCCTTGCGCACCACAATGGGGTTGGCACCGGCAGCCAGGTTCTTCAGGCCCTCGTGGATCATGGCCTGAGCCAGCAGGGTAGCGGTGGTGGTGCCATCGCCGGCCACGTCGTTGGTCTTGGTGGAAACTTCCTTCACCAGCTGAGCACCCATGTTCTCAAAGGGATCGTCCAGTTCAATCTCCTTGGCGATGGTGACGCCGTCGTTGGTGATGAGGGGAGCGCCGTACTTCTTGTCCAGAACCACGTTGCGGCCCTTGGGGCCCAGGGTGATCTTGACGGTATCGGCCAGAGAATTGACGCCGGCTTCCAGGGCCTTACGGGCCTCGTCGCCGCGCTTAATGAGCTTAGACATAATGCATTACCTCCAAATAGAAGATGAATTTACACGTTTTGGCTTTCCCCAAAAAGGAAAAGCAATGAAATCATTTTCGCCGCGGCGTGTACGTGGCGAAAATACCCCGACTTCAGCCGCCTGGGGCGGCGTACACCAGTGACCGATGTCACTGGTGGTGGGAGAGGTCGAGGAGGAGCCTGCTCCCCTTCGATTTTTTATTCCACGATGGCCAGAATGTCGTTCTGACGGACGACCACATACTCCACGTCTTCCAGGGTGACCTTGGTGCCGGCGTACTGGCTGGTGATGACCTTATCGCCGGGCTTGACAGTCATGACGATGTCCTTGCCGTCCACATTGCCGCCAGGGCCCACGGAGATGACTTCGGCCACAGAGGGCTTTTCCTTGGCGGAGCCGGTGAGGATGATGCCGCCCTTGGTGGTCTCCTCGGTTTCCACCATCTTCAAAATCACACGGTCTGCAAGCGGAGTGAGTTTCATAATGGGTTCCTCCTTATAGATATAAAAAAATTAAACGAATTTCAGCGTTAGCACTCAACTATCTCGAGTGCTAACGCTGTTATATTAGCGCAATGATTTCCATTTGTAAAGGGGGTATCTATGAAATATTTGTGAATTTGCAAATTCCGCCTCAAGCACGGTGAACCGGCGGCAAAGCTTTCCGGAAAGCAAAGAGCCCTCCGGCCACAGGGCGGCGGAGGGCTTGGATCATTTGGCCGTGGCGTTGGGGTCACAGCCCTTGGGGCCGAAAAAGTTGAGGCGCTTGTCCGCCAGGCGCATGCGGACGTCCCGGCTGCGGAAGCACTCGCCGTCCAGGCAGGTGACGATGTCCGTTTCCGACTGGATGCGCACCTCCCGGGCGGCGGAGACACGGATCAGGGATTCCGGAAGATCCTGCCTGCGTCCGGCGGAGTAGGCGGGAAAGAGCCGGGCAAAAGCGGTTTTCGGGACGTTTTTCACCAACACCGTGTGGAGAACGCCGTCGTTCATCCGGGCCTGGGGCACCGGGGTGGAGCCGCCGCCGTAGTAGCGCCCGTTGCACATGGACACCAGGGCAAAGTTGTCCTCCAGGATCTCGTCGTCCAGATGGACAGTCCAGTGGCTGCCGATGGGGCGGAAGAGGAAGTTGATCCCCACGGACACCAGGTAGCTGCCCCGGCCGCTGAGAAGGGGGGAGCTGGTGTACTGGTGTACGCTCTCGGCGATCCGGGCATCGATGCCGTTGCAGGCGATGGTGAGGCAATAGCGGCCATTGCAGTCAATGAGATCCAGGGGAAAGACCGCTCCGTCCCAGAGGTTTTCCGCGTCGGTAAATTTTTCCGCGTCGGCGCCGAAGTTTTTGAGAAAGTCGTTTCCGGTTCCGGCGGGGATGCAGGTCATGGCGGCATTGGGGAATCCCGCGGCGCCGTTGGCAACCTCTGAAACCGTGCCGTCGCCGCCGCAGGCGTACAGGCGCACTTCCTCTCCGGATTCCGCCAGACGGCGGGCCATATCCGTGGCACCGCCGGGGCGGTCTGTCAGCATGCAGGAGCACTCCAGTCCGTGTGCTTGCCGCAGCCGCTCCGCCATGGCCAGGATGCGGGTGGTCTGATCCCGCTTCCCGGCCTTGGGGTTGATGATGAATATGTGCTTCATCGGGAGTTCTCTCCCCTCTGATCAGTTCTATTTGTATAACATGGGGCGCAAAATACGCAGAGGAATCATTTTCCGTAGAAAAAGGCGTCGCACTTGAGCATGCCGTTGTAGAGCTTGCGCTTTTTATCGGCAGGACGGCCGAAGCACCGCTCGAACTCCGTGTGGGAGCTGAGTACCACCACCCGCCACTTGGGGGGCAGATCCCGGAGCGCCCGTCCAAAGGACCGGTAGAGCTCCTCGGCCTCCTTTTTCTCCAGCAGCCGCTCGCCGTAGGGCGGGTTGGTCACCAGCTGGCCGTATTCGCTCTCCCGGTGGAAAGCGCCTGCGTCCGCCACCTCGAAGCGGATGCAGTCCTCCACCCCTGCCAGAGCGGCGTTGTGCCGAGCCAGCTCTACCGCTGCCGGGTCGATGTCGCCTCCCCAGATGTCGTAGGTGCCGTGGAATTCCTTATCCATGGCTTCGTCGGCGGCCTCCATCCACAGCCTGGAGGGCATGTTCTTCCACTTCTGGGCGGAGAAGCTCCGGTCCAGGCCCGGGGCCCGGTTCTTGGCGATGAGGGCCGCCTCGATGGGGATGGTGCCGCTGCCGCAGAAGGGGTCGCAGAAGGGATCCTTGCCCCGGTAGCGGGAGAGGGTCACCAGGGCGGCTGCCAGGGTCTCCCGCAGGGGGGCACCCATGTTCTGGGCCCGGTAGCCCCGCTTGTAGAGCCCCTCGCCGGAGGTGTCCAGGTACAAAGTGGCCACGTCCTTGACGATGGAGAACTGAATCTGGTAGCGGCTGCCGGTCTCCGGCAGGGTCTCGCAGCCGTAGGCATTCCCCAGCCGCTTGGCGGAGGCCTTTTTCACAATGGCCTGGCAGGCCGGAACAGAGTGGAGCGTGGAGTTCAGGGAGTAGCCCTTCACCGGGAACTCACCGTCCCGGGGAATGTAGTCCTCCCAGGGCAGGGCCGCCACCCCCTGAAACAGGGCCTCAAAGTCCGGGGCGGGGAAGGAGCCCAGCTCCATCAGCACCCGGGCGCCGCAGCGCAGGTTGATATTCAGACGGGCGATATCCGCCAGGGTGCCGGTGCAGTGGACCCGGCCGTTTTCCGCCCGGACGTCCCGAAGGGACAGGCGGCGCATCTCGTCCGCCACCAGGGATTCCAGCCCGAAGAGGCAGGGAACCGTCAGGATCATGGAAATGTCTCCTTTGTAAGGTAAGATTTGACCTCAGTATACCAGCAAATGGGCCGTTGTGCAACAAATGGCAGCGGTGCGGTGGAATTGTTACCGAAATGATATGGTATTTCCCCGTGCCCTGTGATACACTACAACCAACAAAACGCGCATGCGGATTTTCCGGAGTGGGAAAGGAGGAAACAAGCGTGTTGATGGTATGGATCTGGCTGGGGGCCATTGTGCTCTTCGGCGTGGTGGAGGCCCTGACCGCCGGACTGGTGTCCATCTGGTTCGTGGCGGGTGCCGCAGCGGCGCTGGTGGCCACGCTGTTGGGAGCCGGCACCGGGGTGCAGCTGGTGGCGTTTGTGGCGGTTTCCGCCGCGGCGCTGGTGCTGACCCGTCCCCTGGTGCGAAAACTCACCCAAAAGGGTGTGGTGCACACCAATGCCGACCGGGTGCTGGGCCGCACCGCCAAGGTGACGGAGGTCATTGACAATGACGATTCTACCGGCGCGGTGTATGTGGACGGCAAGACCTGGACGGCCCGCAGCACCGACGGCGAGGTGATCCCTGTGGGAGAGCAGGTGCGCATTGCCGGTATGGAAGGTGTGAAACTCCTGGTGGAGAAGTGATACATAAGAGGAAAAATTAAGAAAAAAGAAGGGAAGAGTGCACATGCCGAGTATTCCGAGTATCGGGACGATTGTAGCCATTATTCTGGTGATTCTGGTGCTGCTGGTGATCATCAGCAACATCGTCATCGTCCAGCAGTCCAAGGCCTACGTGGTGGAACGCCTGGGAGCCTTCCGGGCAGTGTGGAACGTGGGACTGCACCTGAAGGTGCCCTTTATCGAGCGGGTGGCCAAGAAGGTGAGCCTCAAGGAGCAGGTGGCGGATTTCGCGCCCCAGCCCGTCATCACCAAGGATAATGTCACTATGCAGATCGACACCGTCATCTATTTCCAGATTACGGATCCCAAGCTCTACACCTACGGCGTGGAGCATCCCATGAACGCCATCGAGAACCTGACGGCCACGACCCTGCGCAATATCATCGGCGACATGGAGCTGGACCAGTCCCTCACCAGCCGTGATACCATCAACTCCCGGATGCGCTCCATCCTGGACGAGGCCACGGATCCCTGGGGCATCAAGGTCAACCGGGTGGAGCTCAAGAACATCATCCCGCCCAAGGAGATCCAGAATGCCATGGAAAAGCAGATGAAGGCGGAGCGGGAGCGCCGGGAGTCCATCCTCCAGGCGGAAGGCCAGAAGCAGTCCCAGATTCTGGTGGCAGAAGGCGAGAAGCAGTCCGCCATCTTGAAGGCGGACGCCGCCAAGCAGGCTGCCATTCTGAAGGCCCAGGGCGAAAAGGAAGCCCGCATCATGGCTGCCGAGGCCGAGGCCCAGGCCATCATGCAGGTGCAGCAGGCCATGGCGGACTCTCTGAAGCTCCTCAACGAGGCTGCTCCCAACGACCAGGTGGTCAAGCTCAAGGCGCTGGAGACCATGGCCAAGGTGGCGGACGGCAAGGCCACCAAGATCATCATTCCCTCCGAGCTCCAGGGCCTGGCGGGTTTGGCGGCGGGGGCCAAGGCGGTGTTCGACACCCCGGATCCCGCGGCACCTCAGCCTCCCGCAGGAAAGCCCTGATTGGAAGAAACATACAGCCGGGACCGTCTTCTCAGGACGGTCCCGGCTTTTTCCACCCCCTTGATTTTTGGGACGGAGAGGCCTATACTGGAACCATCATTTCAATGGGAAAGGGGAGCTGCGCATGAGCCAGTATTCCGGCAATATCCGGGACCTGCCTGTGGTCACCGGCGGCCATTTTATTGAAAACTCCACCAAGAAGATTGTATTCGGACCCGATGGACGCTTTTGGGACGATTACGTCATGCGCCTGTTCACCCTGGAGCCGGGAGCCGAGAGCAGCATCCACTCCCATCCCTGGTGCCACTGGTTCATGTGCATCAAGGGGGAGGGCTACTTCCTCATTGACAAAGAGCGGGTGCCTCTGGAGTTCGGCACCTGGGTTCACATCCCCGGCGGCGTGCGCCACAACTTCGGCAACACCGGCGATGGAGAACTGATGGGCCTTTGCATCGTACCTCCCGAGGGAGATGTGAACCCCCTCAACGGGTGCTGATGTCTGTTTGATGAAAACACAAAAAGAGACCGGACAGGAAACTGTCCGGTCTCTTTTTTACGGATTTATTCCGCATGGAATACCCAGGCCCTTTCAAAGCCGGAGCGCACGGCACCGGCGATGCGGCCGGGAGTCTCGGCGCTGCCCACCAGGAAAGTGGGAAGGCCGGCGGCCTCAAACTGCTCCGCCAGGGCCTCCTGGCTGTGGGTGCCCAGAGCCAGTACCACAGTGTCGGCAGCCACGGCCTTGGATTCGCCGGTGGCCAGATCCTCCACTGTGACGCCGCTGTCGGTGACGGCGGTGAGCTTGTGGCTGGTGAGGACTGTGGGATCATGGGGCTGGATGCGGCTGTAAATGTCGTTGAAGACCACGTTGTAGATGCCCTGGCCCACGGTGGGATTCATCTCCACCATGGTGAGGGGATGGCCCTGTTCCAGAATCATCTCTGCGCACTCCAGGCCCGTGAGGCCGGTGCCGATGAGGGCCACGGAGCCCTGGCAGGGCACCTTGCCCAGGATCACATCCTCCGCCAGCACCGCCTTTTCAATACCGGGAATGGACTTGGGGACCACGGGGGGCGCGCCCACTGCCAGGAACACGCCGGCGGGCTTCATGGCGGCCACCAGCTCCGGCGTGGCCCGGACGCCGCACTTGACGGTAACGCCCAGTTCCTCCATCTCCAAAGCAAGCACATCCGTGACGCCCTGGAGGTTGGCCTTGAAGGGCGGGAGCTTGGCGATGTTCAAGGTGCCGCCCAGCTTGTCGCCTGCTTCCAGCAGCGTTACATCAAAGCCCCGCTTTGCCAGAATGATGGCGCACTCCATGCCGCCGGGGCCGCCGCCTACCACCACAACGCTCTGGCCGGCTCCATTTTTCTGCAGGTCCTGCCAGCGGTAGCGGTATTCGGTTCCCAGACGGGGGTTCAGGGAGCACTCCACCGGCATGGCGTTGCCCAGCAGACGCTCCCGGCAGTACATGCAGCCGATGCACTTGCGGATCTTCTCCGGATGCCCGGCCTTGGCCTTGTTCATAAACTCCGGGTCGGCAAACTGGCTGCGGCCCAGAGCCACAAAGTCACACACGCCCTCTTCCAGCAAAGACTCGGCAAAATCCGGGTCCTTGATGGTGTTGGTGGCGATGACGGGGATGGACAGAGCCTCCTTGAAAGCCTTGGCCACGTGCTTTTTCCAGCCCGGGGTATAGGAGAAGGGCTCGCAGTTGGCATTGCCGTTCCAGGCGCTGCCGTTGGAGATATTGATGCAGTCGATGCCCTGGGCCTCCAGATGCTTGCCGATGGCAAGGCCGCCTTCCAGATCCCAGAAACCCGGCTCCGGGGTCATTTCATCGCCGCAGATGCGTACAGAGATGGGGTAGTTGCCCAGCTTTGCCCGGATGGCGGCGATGATCTCGTCGATGAAGCGGCAGCGGTTCTCCAGAGAGCCGCCGTACTGGTCGGTACGGTGATTGTAGTACTCGCTGAGGAACTGGGTCATCAGATAGCCGTGGGCGCCGTGGAGTTCCACACCGTCATAGCCTGCCTTTTTACAGCGCACGGCAGCCGCCACGAACTTGTCCTGCACCCGCTTGATGTCCTCCAGGGTCATCTCCCGGGGCACCTCGCCGCCGGGGGCCATGGGGATGCCGCTGGGGCTGAGGTTCTGCCGTCCAGTAAAGGCAGACTTGGAGGTGGCGCCGCCGTGGTGCAGCTGGGCGAAGATCTTGGCTCCGTACTGGTGGACGGTACGGGTGAGCTCCTCAGCGGCCTTGACGTTGTAGTCCTGGGCCATGCGGAGGTTGTGCTGGGTGGGGATGGAGTCCACATCGTCCACGCCGGTATACTCATTGATGATGAGGCCGATGCCGCCCTTGGCCCGCTCAGCGTAGTAGGCGATGAGCCGGGGGGTGGCGTTGCCGTTGGTGTCCGCCAGGTCTGTGCCCATAGGGGACATGACGGCCCGGTTGCGGATGGTGAGGGGGCCGATATGGCCCTTTTCAAAGAGCTTTTCGTATGCCATGGTTGTTCCTTACTTCTCGAAATTACGGTTGTGGCTGAAGTGGCCGGGATTGGCAATGGGGGAGATAGTGGAGACCCAGCGGTTGGTGTAGTTGAAGAAGCCCGCCACAAAGGCAGCTTCCAGGATCTCGTGGTCGTTGAAGCCCACGGCCCGGAGCTTTTCAATCTGGGTCTCGTCGATCTCGTCGGCATGCTTGGTGACGTACCAGGCATACTCGCACAGGGCATACTGCTTCTCCGTCAGCAGGTCTTTGGCGGAGCGGAAGTTGTAGCTGAGCTTATCCACCAGCATGGGGTTCTTGGTATAGCCCCGCAGGGTATCACCGTGAGTGGTCAGACAGTAGGAGCAGCAGTTGATGGAGGAGACCACCACGCCGATCATCTCCTTGTCGGCATTGGTGAGGTAGCAGGTCTCGGGATTGAACAAAGAGCCCTTGAAGTTCAAAAAGCCGATGTACTGGGAGGCGTTGAGGGGCAGAACCTTGAAGAGGTTGTTGATGAAGCCCCAGTTTTTCTCCATGCTCTCCACATTCTCGTTGAAGACGGCGTACTCCTTGTTGGTCATCTCATCGCGGCTGGGCTTTTCCAGACGGGAGAGCTGTTCATCAAATTCCAGTGCCATAGTGTATTCCTCCTGTAAATCGTAAGATATGGCCGCCGGGGCGGCATGAAGCGGGAGGGCGCGGCATCAGCATGCAGCGCCCTCCGCCGGATCACTTATTCCACGGGGCAGATGGCGAAGCAGCGGGTGGGGAAGCCGGTGCCGTCCTTGAGCTTGGGAAAGCCCAGAACGATGACACTGCCCACAGGGGGAACCTGGTCCAGATTGCGCATGACCTCCACCTGGATACGGTCCACTTCCAGAATGTACTGCTCACCGGGATAGGGATAGGCGCCTTCCTTGGTGGTGACGAAGCCCGGGTCGGTGTCGGCGGGCTCATGGCCGATGGCGCCGATGTTGCGCTCTTCCACCAGCCACTGGATGGCGGCCTTGTCCCAGCCGGGATAGTGGGGGACGCCGTTCTCGTCGGGGTTGTCCAGGTTGGGCTTCTTGTACCAGTCGGACCGGAAGGCCACAAAGGCACCCTCGGGGATGCGGCCGTACTGGGCCTCCCAGGCCTTCAGGTCATCCACCGTCAGCATGAAGTCCGGATTGGCGGCGCACTCGGCGGACTTGTCGATGACCACCAGGGGATACATCAGTTCCTTGACGGTGATGGCGCTCATATCCCGGCCGTGGCCCCAGAAGTGGCGGGGCACGTCGGTGTGGGTGCCGTACTGGCTGGCCACGCTGTACTGGATGCAGCGCATGGGAGCCATCATATCGTCCGGGGTGCCTTCCACATAGTCAAACAGCAGGTCGGCCTGCAGCGGCTTGAAGCCGTACCAGTGGGGGGTCTCGGGACTAAGCTCATGGGTCAGGTCTACCCACTTGTACTGCTCGGATTTCCACTCCTTGACCTGTTCCCATAACGTCAAATTTGCCATAATGTATCCTCCTCTTAGTGGTATTGCCGGACGGAGGGATCCGCCCGTAGGCGTCAAGCGGTTGTGTCAACTTGCCCTATAAAACCACAGTATACAGTGTGACAGACAGTTTTGCAATGCGGAAGAATGGAAAAATATGCAGAAAATTTTTGTAAAAAAGCACTGTTTTCCGACGGTGGACAAAACTGGGCTAATAAATATTCCGATAGACCGACAAACAAAAAAACCGGGCCGCTTCTAAAAAAAGCGGCCCGGCTGGCTGGGGTAAACATGAAGTATTTACTGGGGCAGGGTCTGCACCACGCCACGGACGCAGTCCACGGAGACCATGGTGCCGTCCCGCAGCCGCTGGGTGGCGCCGGTGGCGCCCACAATGACGGCCTTGTCCAGCGTCAGTCCCACGGTGGCGGCGTGGCTGTTGCCGCCGGACTCCTCGCTGATGACGGCGGCAGCCTGACGGATATAGTTCAGCAGGTCGTTGGTGGTATAGGGGACCACCAGTACGTCGCCGGGGTGGAACTTGGCAGCCACATCCTCTTGGGAGCGGCACACACACAGGGGGCCGGAGGCATTCTTGGTGCCGATGCCCACGCCGTTGAGGAGGAAGCCGCCCACCAGGTGTACCCGGATCATGTTGGTGGTGCCGGCCACGCCCACGGGGACCCCGGCGGTGACCACCACCAGATCCCCCTGCTTGACCAGGTCCGCCTTCTCCGCGGCCTCCACGGCAAAGTCCACTAGCTCGTCGGTGTTGCTGGCATAGGGCATCATCAGCGGCACCACACCGAAGTACAACGACATCTGGCGGCGCACCTGCTCATCCAGCAGGCAGGCAATGACGGTAGTGGCGGGGCGGAAGCGGCTGACCATCTGGGCGGTGGTGCCCCGCTGGCTGACGGTGATGACGGCGTCGGCACCGATGTCGGCGGCGGTGGTGCAGGCGGCGTGGGCAGTGGCGGCAGCAATGGACAGGCGGCTGGATCCCGCCAGGCGTTTCATGCGCTTGGTGTAGTCGATCTCACCCTCGGTGCGCACGGCGATGGCGTCCATGGTGCGCACGGCCTCCACCGGGTACTTGCCTGCGGCGGTCTCGCCGGAGAGCATGATGGCGGAGGTGCCGTCGTAGATGGCGTTGGCAACGTCGGTGATCTCCGCCCGGGTGGGCCGGGGATGCTCCATCATGGAGTCCAGCATCTGGGTGGCGGTGATGGCGGGCTTGCCGCAGGCAACGCACTGGGAGATCATCTGCTTTTGCAGGATGGGGATCTCCGTAAAGTCGATCTCCACACCCATGTCGCCCCGGGCCACCATAATGCCGTCGGAGACGGAGAGAATTTCGGAGAGGTTGTCCACGCCCTCCTGGTTTTCAATTTTGGCGATGATGCGGATCTTGGAGCCCACGCTGTCCAGCAGACGGCGGATCTCCCGGACGTCGGCGGCGGTGCGAACGAAGCTGGCAGCAATGAAGTCAAAGCCCTGCTCGGCGCCGAAGAGGATGTCCTCCCGGTCCCGCTGGCTCATGTAAGGCAGGGACAGCCGCACGCCGGGGATATTGACGCCCTTGTTGTTTTTCATGATGCCGTCGTTTTCCACCCGGCAGTGAACCGTGGAAGCGGTGGTCTCCAGCACCGTCAGGCGCACCAGTCCGTCATCCAGCAAAATGGTGTTGCCGGCTTTCACATCCTGGGGAAGCTCCGCATAGGTGACGGCGCAGCGGGTTTCGTCACCCGGGACATCCTCGGTGGTGAGGGTGAAATCCTGGCCGGTTTTGAGCATCACGGAGCCGTTGCGGAAAGACCGCAGCCGGATCTCGGGGCCCTTGGTGTCCAGCATGGCGGCTACCGGCAGATCCAGTTCCTCCCGCAGGGCCTTGAGCTGATCCAGACGCTGCTTATGCTCTTCGTGACTGCCATGGGAAAAGTTGAAGCGGGCCACATTCATTCCCGCCAGGAGCATTTCCCTCAGCACGCCCTCCCGGTCGGTGGCGGGGCCAAGTGTGCAGACGATCTTGGTTTTTCTCATGAGTCGATACCGCCTTTCCTGCAAATAGAAAATCGATTTACCAATCGTAGTTTACCACAAAATACGCATTCAAAAAAATGAAAGATTCGTAAAAATCAGAGGTTTCCCTTCCGTTACTACCATACAACCAGCAGGCCCTGGTGTCAAGAAAAAGGTAATCGATTACGGATTTACGAAGGAAACGGCGTATGCGATCCCGTCAGCAGAGGATGATGCAGTGAAAAAGAGACGGGCAAGCCGTCTCTTTTCTATCCGAGGGCGTGCCGGAGCCAGATCCCCAAGGGGATCAGGATCTGCAGAGCCAAAATGGCGGGGATGCCGTAGCGGAAGCTCTTGTGGAGCGTTTTGTGGTGAAAGACCCGCATTCCCAGAAGGGCGCCCACGCTGCCCCCCAGAATGGAGAGGAGGAACAGCGTCTTCTCCGGTACCCGGCGGACGGCCTCATTTTTAGCTTTCCGTTTGGCTTTCCACTTATCCAGGCCAAAGATGCAAAAGGTTACCAGATTGATGGCGGCCAGCCAGAGTCCCAGCAGTCCCCAGGGGGAACCAAGCACGACAAAGCCGGTGACGGTGGTACCCTCCGGCAAATACAACGTCCTTTCCATGGGAACCTCCCAAACTGTGAGATTTGCCGGAGCAGTTTCCGGTTTCCCCATCATACCAGACCCGGCTGCCCGGCGCAAGTGGGGAGACCGACGGTCCAGGGAAAGATGCCGACCGTCGCGGAAGACTGGACGGGACGGGCAGGAATTCGTATACTGGAGACAAGAAGGGAGGGAGCGGGCATGGACATCAGGCTGGAGCTGGATCCGGCGTTGTCGGAGCCTCAGGTGGTGGTCCGGGCTCCCGCTATGACGCCGGAGGTAGAGGACCTGCTTGCCCGGCTGGAGGATCCGGAGACCCTCCTGGGCTTCCGGGAGGGGGAGGCGGTGCCCCTTCAGACAGGGGATATCCTCCGCTTTTACGGGGAGGACAAGGGGGGTGCTGGCCCAGACGGAGCGAGGCACCGACACCGTGCACCAACGGCTCTATGAGCTGGAGCAGCGGTTCGCAGCCCATCGCTTTGCCCGGATCTCCCATTCGGAGATCGTGAATCTCAAAAAGGTGACGGCCCTGGACCTGACCCTTACGGGAACCATACGGGTGACCCTGGCGGACGGCACCGTGTGCTGGGCCTCCCGCCGCTATGTGCGCAGGATCAAGGAGGTGCTGGGGATATGAGAGACTTCTATGAGCCCTCGCTGCTTCGCAGGCAGCTTCTTTGGGGACTTGTGGGGGGACTGCTGGCCATGACGGCGGTGCCCCTGACGGTGATCTGGCTCAACAGCCTCAGCGTGATGCCGGGGGATCCCCTGCTGGTGCGCGCATCGGTCCTGGAGGCCACCGGCTGGCCCTGGCAGGTGCTGCTTGCAGTGGAACTGGCTTTAGGCTTCGGTTTCGGCGTGACGGTGGGGTTGGCGGTGCCGCCTATGGAGGGCAGCGGACATGCGGTAGCGGTGCGGACGGCACTGCATCTACTGGTGTCCTCCGCCCTGTTTGCCGGGCTGTGCTGGGTGTGCGGATTGCTGTGGGGATCCTGGCAGACCTGGCTTACGCTGCTGGGTATGTACTGGTTCGCCTATGCCGTGGTGTGGCTGCTGCGGTATCTCCACTGGCGCTCGGAACTGCGGCGCATTCGGGAGCGTCTGGGACTGGCGCAGCCGGAGACGTCGGGGGAGATCTGGAGCCTGCGTCCCATCCGGGGGTATCTCGCCCTGGCGGCGGTGGTGGAGCTGGCGGTGCCGCCTGTGTTGCGCTTGCTGGAGCAAAGCAGCGACATCCCAGTGCTGACGGGACTGCTGTATCCCTATGTGCTGCTGCCCTTTTTCTGCCTGGTTACCGGATGGAGCGTAGGCAGACGGCAGGGAGTGGCGCTGCTTTACCCGGTGGCCTGCGGTTTGCTGACGGTGCCCCATGTGTTTTTGCTGTATCACGAGAGCGCCCTGTTTCAGGCGTGGGTAGCTGCAGGCTTTGCCCTGGGAGGAATCCTGGCGGGGGCGTTGGTGAGACAGGGAAAGGAGCATGCCCGTGAAAAAACGTGAGGTCCGGCTCTACAATATGATCATCCCGGTGTGGCTCCTGTGGATGTTCTTTCCCCTGTTTCCCTGGGTGTTGCCGGTGACCTTGCTGGGCAACCTACTGATCGATACAGCCGTGCTGTTCTGTGCCCTGCTGTTCCTAAAATGCAAGGACAAGGGGCGGCTGCTGAAGCGTCTTTGGTGGCGGGTGTGGCTGCGGGGCTTTGCCGCTGACGCCATCGGCGTTGCCTGGCTCCTTCTGGCCCTGATCCTGTACGAGGCAGGCGGCCGTGATGCTTTCTGGATACCATGGCTGGGGCCTGTGATGTATAATCCCTTCGCGCATCCTGCGGCATTCCTATGGACGCTGGCCGCCGTGGTCCTCTCCGGGGTGTGCATCTACCGTTTTGACCGAAAGGCCTTCCAAGAGACCCCCGGTCTGACGCCCCGGGAGGCCCATATCGTCGCATTGTCCTTGGCCATCGTCACCGCTCCCTGGACCTTTTTCATCCCGGTGTGGTGAAAAAAGTGCTTCCCCAGGAACCAAATTGCCGCCTTCTCCGTCCATAAGGACGAGAGGAGGCGGGTTTTCTATGAATATGAAAAAGTGGTGCCTGTTTTTGACGCTATATGCCTGCGCTTGCCTCCTGGCGGCCTGTGCGGCCTCGGGAGGAACCGTCGGTGAGATGGACGTTCTGCCCCAGGAGGAACCTGTGGGGGACACCGTGGTGTGCCGTGTGATCTCTGTGCTGGAGGGCGGCACGCTGATCCTGGCGGAGGAGGACGGCGACACCGGCCTCTATACCGTGACCCCGGGGGATGAGACTCTGACTCTGGACGGTACGGACTTTGACCCGGCGGCACCAGGGGCATATCAGGCCCTGCCCGGCGGGACCCTGGCGGGAACCACAGTGACGGTGACCTTTGACGGCGGTATCCAGGAGTCCTGGCCCATGGGCTTCTCCGGCGTTACGGCCCTGGACTTTTCCACAGAGAATTTTGACGACTTGGGAGCGCTGTATCTCCAGGTGTTGGAGGATCTGTGGAATGTGGACAGTGGTCTCAATGAAAACATTATGGAGCTGGGGGTGGATCTGTCCCAGACCCGGCTGAGCGGAAGCGAGCAGGCGGCGGTGGCCTATGCCTTTGGTGCCGCCCACGGCCTCATGGCCATGGAGACCACCTACGACCAGCTGGCGGCGGACGGTTATCTTACCCCGGTTTCTCTGGGGGACCCTGCCGGAGAGGGGGAAGAGGAGCCGGAACTCTACCAGTGGGAAACCGGGTGCTTGTTCTCCATTACGGAGAGCGAGGAGCCGGTGGTGTTCAGTCTGCCCAATATGGGACCTGGTGACCAGATGCCGGACTACGACGGCGTGTCTTTTGATGCCCGGAAGTGGCGCTCACCCCTGGGAGCCTATTATTTCACGGACTGCACTGCCGTCAGCAGCGGCGGCCACTGGGGGCGCTACACCGTGGGAAGCGAGATGATTTCCTAAGGGAAAAATGGCAGAAAAAGTTCCTTCTTTTGGCACTTTTTGCGCTTTTTCCCTACATTTACCAGAACGCCACATCAGGCGTGGATGGTAGACAGCAATTTGTGCGCATGAAATAATGCCTCTGTTACATGCTGACAGGGGGAGGCGAATTCATGAAATCCTATGCGGACATTTTGCGGGAGCTGCGGGAGGACCGGGACCTGACCCAAAGCCAGGTGGCCCGGGTACTGGGCACCACCCAACAGGTCTATTCCCGCTATGAGCGGGGGGTCAACGAGATGCCGGTGCACCATCTGCGGACGCTGTGCCTTTACTATCATATCAGCTCGGATTATGTACTGGGTCTGCCCAAAGAGAGCCGGTGGCCCCGGTAAAGAGCGTGTGAAGCGTAAGCACCTGGAAAATGTGAACGTTTCTCTTGTAAAACTGGAAAAAGTGGAGTACAATATCCTGGAATCTGCATAGAACCCCGTAAAAACAGAAAAACAGGTGAGTTTTCATGAGTTATACGAAAATCGCGGCGATCTACGCCGACAGCGAAGCTCTCTCCGGTCAGACGGTCACGGTGGGCGGCTGGGCCCGCACCATCCGGGACATGAAGACCTTCGGCTTCATTGAGCTCAACGACGGCTCCTGCTTCCGCAACCTCCAGGTGGTTATGGACGCGGGTACCCTGGAAAATTACAAGGAGATCGCCGGCCAGAACGTGGGTGCCGCCCTGATCGTCACCGGCACCGTGGTGCTGACGCCGGAGGCCAAGCAGCCTCTGGAGGTCAAAGCTACCTCCATCGCTGTGGAGGGCGTGTCCTCCCCGGACTATCCCCTGCAGAAAAAGCGCCACAGCGTGGAATTCCTGCGGACCATCCAGCATCTGCGTCCCCGCACCAACCTCTTCTCCGCCACCTTCCGGGTGCGGAGCGTAGCGGCCTACGCCATCCATCAGTTCTTCCAGGAGCGGGGCTTTGTCTATGTCCACACCCCTATCATCACCGCCAGCGACTGTGAGGGCGCCGGAGAGATGTTCCGGGTCACCACCCTGGATCCCGAGAACCCGCCCCGCAAGGAGGACGGCACCGTGGACTTCTCCAAGGATTTCTTCGGAAAGCCCGCAAACCTCACCGTCTCCGGCCAGCTCAATGCCGAGAACTTCGCTATGGCCTTCGGCGATGTCTATACCTTCGGCCCCACGTTCCGGGCCGAGAACTCCAACACCCAGCGCCACGCTGCCGAATTCTGGATGATCGAGCCGGAGATGGCCTTCTGCGACCTCAAGGGCGATATGGACGTGGCAGAGGCCATGATCAAGTACGTCATCCGGGAAGTCATGAAGAAATGCCCCCAGGAGCTGGACTTCTTCAACAGCTTCGTGGATAAGGGCCTCAAGGAGCGGCTGGAGCATGTGGCCTCCTCCGACTTCGGCCGGGTCACCTACACCGAGGCGGTGGAGATCCTGGAGAAGAACAACGACAAGTTCGACTACAAGGTCTTCTGGGGCTGCGACCTCCAGACGGAGCACGAGCGCTACCTCACCGAGCAGGTGTACAAGAAGCCGGTGTTTGTCACCGACTATCCCAAGGAGATCAAGGCTTTCTATATGCGCCTCAACGATGACGGCAAGACTGTGGCCGCATCGGATTGCCTGGTGCCCGGCATCGGTGAGATCATCGGCGGCAGCCAGCGCGAGGAGCGCCTGGATGTGCTGGAAGCGCGCATCAAGGAACTGGGTATGAAGACCGAGGACTACTGGTGGTATCTGGACCTGCGGCGTTACGGCTCCTGCCGCCACGCAGGCTTTGGCCTGGGCTTCGAGCGGTTGGTGATGTACCTCACCGGCGTGGCCAACATCCGGGACGTGCTGCCCCATCCCCGCACGGTGGGCAACGCGGAGTTCTGAGCACACGCCACCTATCAATACAAAGAGAACAGCCCTTGTCTCTTTTTGAGACAGGGGCTGTTTTTTCACCGGTTACTGGCCGTTGCGGGGATAGAGCCGCATCCCCACCAGCAGGCAGCCCTGGAGGTAGGGCTGGTGCTGCTCCTCCAGCCAGGCGATGATCTCCGGGCTGTCGGCCCCCGGCTGGAGCACCACGCATTTGCAGGGCTTGCGGTTCTCCTGCAAAAGGGCCAGGCCCTTGTCCGGCCGGATGCACAGGTCGATGATATCCAGGGAACCGGGAATGTCGTTGAGGGAGGAGAGCTCCTTGCCCACGGCATGGACGGTGTAGCCCTGGGAGAGCAGGCCCGTTTTGATCTTGGCCGCATATTTTTCGGGATTGACGGTGTCGCCCACCACTGCGAAGGACTGCTGGTTCATGATCTCCTGGAGATCCATGGAATCGCCCCCTTATCTCTGGTATTTGGATTTAATATATCACAGTGGAGAGGAAAAAACTGTGATAAAAACAACTCCAAATGCGGTTGACATAAGTGTAAACTATCGGGTATGATGAGGCCAAAAGGAGGGCTGTTATGCTGCACAAGGAGCTGATTTACGCCGCCCTGGGCACCGGGGCTACCTGCCTTGCCACAGTGCTGGGTGCGGCGCTGGTATTCTTTTTTAAAAAGGAGATGTCCCATCTCACCCAAAAGGTATTTCTGGGCTTTGCGGCGGGGGTGATGGTGGCCGCGTCGGTGTGGTCGCTGCTGATCCCTGCCATGGACATGGCCCGGGAGGCCGGGGGTGCGGTGCTGCTCCCGGTGGCCGGCGGCTTCGTGCTGGGGGGCGCCTTTTTGCTGGTGCTGGACGGCCTGCTTCCCCACCTGCACGTGGGCAGCAGCCAGCCGGAGGGCTTGCCTGCTCACTGGAAGCGCACCACCATGATCGTGCTGGCAGTGACCCTCCACAATATCCCCGAGGGGATGGCCGTGGGGCTGAGCTTTTCCGTGGCGGCGCTGGAGGGCGGCTCCGGTGCCCTGGCGGGTGCCGTGGCTCTGGCTATCGGCATGGGACTGCAGAACTTCCCGGAGGGCGCCGCTGTTTCCCTGCCCCTCAAATCCCAGGGAGTGGGTACCTGGCGGGCCTTCGCCTGCGGGGCAGCCTCCGGTGTGGTGGAGCCGGTGTTCGGTCTGCTGACGGTACTGGCCGCAGGCAGCCTTACCGGGATCATGCCCTGGATCCTGTCCTTTGCTGCCGGTGCCATGATCTACGTGGTGGTGGAGGAGCTGATCCCCGAGGCCCAGTTGGGTGAGCACTCCCACGCCGGAACTGTCAGTGTCATGCTGGGTTTCCTGGTGATGATGGCCCTGGATGTGACGCTGGGGTGAGCCATGGCTAAAGTACCAAAAGAGGTTGGTACAGGTTGATATAATCAACAAAAATTAACGCAAAATTTTCAAAAAGATTGACACCCTAGCAAAAAAATGGTACACATAATAGAAATCATGTAGCATAGGGTTTGCATGAACATGTGTATGTAAGCAAAAATGTAAGCGGTTACAAATTTTGCAGCGCGACGCCTTTTCCACAGGGAGGGGGACGCTGCCGGGAGGAAGAAATGGCATCTGGCCAGTTCTTCCTTCTTGTTTCACATACGGCTGCTGCCGGGGAAAGAAGGGACCATCATGATCCAGGCACTGGACTATCTGCGGGAAATGAATCTGGTATCCGTATTGGTGCGGCTGCTGCTGGCCATGCTCTGCGGCGGTCTCATCGGCCTGGAGCGGGAGCGCAAGCGGCGCCCGGCGGGTTTCCGGACGTACATGCTGGTGTGCATGGGAGCGGCCCTCACCATGCTGCTGAGCCAGTACGAGTATTACATGGTCACCAACGTCTGGACGGAGCTGGCCACGGAGGCGGGCATCCGCACGGACGTGTCCCGGTTCGGCGCCCAGGTCATCAACGGCATTGGCTTCCTGGGTGCGGGCACCATCCTGGTGACAGGCCGCCAGGAGGTCAAGGGCCTGACCACTGCGGCAGGCCTGTGGGCCTCCGCCTGCATGGGCCTGGCTGTGGGAGCGGGCTTTTACGAGTGCGTGTTTTTGGGCTTTGTGCTGATTTTTCTCTCCGTCCGCCTGCTGCCCCCCATTGAGCAGTACATCATTGAAAATGCGCGAAATATGAATATTTATGTGGAGTTCCAGTCTCTGGACGACATTGGGGAGATCCTCACGTGCATCAAGGCCCAGGATGTGCAGATCTTCGAGGTGGACATCGACCGGGGCCGGGAGGAGTATTCCAAGAACCCCAGCGCCGTGCTGTTTATCCGCCTGCATCAGCGCCAGGCCCACACCCGGGTGCTGGCGGCCCTCTCCGAGCTGGAGAGCGTGTACACCATTGATGAGATCTGACGGAGGGAGGGAGAGACGATGATTCCGATTTTTGACGGGTTGCGGGACGTGACGCTGGCCTCTGTGGCAGCGCGGATGATTTTGTCGGTGCTCTGCGGCGGCCTCATCGGCATGGAGCGGGAATACAAGCGCCGCCCGGCGGGCTTCCGCACGCATATCCTTATCTGTCTGGGCGCGGCCATGACCACCCTTACCAGCCAGTATCTGTATCTGTGCATGCATTATTATACGGATATGGCCCGCCTGGGCGCCCAGGTAGTGGCAGGCATCGGCTTCATCGGTGCCGGTACCATCATCGTCACCCGCCGCCGCCGGGTGAAGGGACTGACCACCGCCGCGGGACTGTGGGCGGCGGCCATTATCGGACTGACCCTGGGAGGCGGTTTTTATGAGGGCGGCATCTTCGCCACGATTTTGATTTTGCTGGCGGAGATGTTCTTTTCCAAGCTGGAGTACCGGATGCTGGATAACGCCCCGGAGATCAACCTCTACATGGAGTACACCAATAAAAACTGCCTGGAGAACGTGCTCAAGCTCTTCCGGGAGATGAGCGTGAAGGTCACCAATATGGAGATCACCCGTTCTCAGGAGTCGGAACACCACAACGCCTGCGCAATTTTTACCCTCCAGCTCAACAAGCACTGCCCGGTGGAGCGGCTTTTGACGGAGGTCAACCGCACCAAAGGCGTTTTGTCCGTGGAAGAACTCTGATGAGACCGCCGCGCAGGCCCCGGCAGGGGCTTGACGCGGCGGTAAGTTCGTGGTAATGTATTCCATACAACGAAATATCGGCAAACGAAGTCCGTAGGGGAACGGCGCAAGCCTGCCGAAGGAGTAAAACTCTCAGGCGCCCGGTGATCGGGTAGGGACTATGGACGGATGTGGCTCTGGAGAAGCTCGTAAAGAGTACCGAAGGTGCAAGGCGGAGGTTTCCGCTGAATCTCTCAGGTAAAAGGACAGAGTGGGAACGTGGGATCCTCCGCGCTTGCGGCAGGGATCGCCGCTTCCGTTGTCAACGGGCTGGACGCTGCCGCATCGGCAGGGTTCGGCTTTTTTCTTGTCCGGCGGCCGGTTTGCTGTAAGAAGGAGAGGAAGTTCCCAATGTTACTGTCCATCGTGTCAACCGTCAACACCTATCTGTCCGACTACATCCTGGTGGTCTTGCTGATCGCCGTGGGACTGTGGTTCTCCGTCAAGACCCGCTTCGTGCAGGTGCGCTGCTTCGGCGAGGGCATGCATCGGGTGTTCGGTAACCTCAAACTGTTCGGAGACCGCCATGAGAGTGGTATGAGCTCCTTCCAGGCCCTGGCCACCGCCGTAGCGGCCCAGGTGGGCACCGGCAATATCGTGGGTGCCAGCGGCGCGATCCTCACCGGCGGCCCCGGTGCCATCTTCTGGATGTGGATCATTGCCTTCTTCGGCATGGCCACCATCTACGCCGAGGCAGTGCTGGCCCAGAAGACCCGCATCAAGGACGCCCAGGGCAATATCCAGGGCGGCCCGGTGTACTACATCACCACGGCCTTCAAGGGCGCCTTCGGCAAGTTCCTGGCAGGTTTCTTCGCCATCGCCATCATCCTGGCGCTGGGCTTCTTCGGCTGCATGGTGCAGTCCAACTCCATCGGCTCCACCTTCCAGACGGCCTTCGGCGTGCCCTCTTGGGTAGTGGGCATCGTGCTGGTGGTCATCTGCGCGGTGATCTTCCTGGGCGGCGTGCAGCGTCTGGCTGCCGTCACCGAGAAGCTGGTGCCCGTGATGGCCGTCATCTTCCTGGTGGGCGGCCTGGTGGTGCTGGTGGTGCGCATCCAGGTTCTCCCTGCCACCTTCGGCCTGATCTTCAAGTATGCCTTCGCCCCCAACGCCATCATCGGCGGCGGCCTGGGCTATGCTCTCAAGACCGCTATCAGCCAGGGCGCCAAGCGGGGCCTCTTCTCCAACGAGGCCGGCATGGGCTCCACCCCCCACGCCCACGCCCTGGCCAACGTGGCTGAGCCCCACGATCAGGGCGTGGTGGCTATGATCGGCGTGTTCATCGACACCTTCGTGGTGCTGACCCTCAACGCCCTGGTCATCATCTCCACCATGTACACCCCGGGCGGGATCCTGGCGGCGGGCTATACTGACACCGTAGCCGCCACCATCGATAACACCAACCTGGCCCAGACGGCTTTCGGCACCGTCTTCGGCAGCACCCTGGGCGCCATGTTCGTGGCGGTGTGCCTGTTCTTCTTTGCATTTTCCACCATCCTGGGCTGGAATCTCTTCGGCAAGATCAATGTGGTGTATCTCTTCGGCCGCAAGGCTTCTGTGGTGTACACGGTGATCACCCTGGTGTTCATCTTCCTGGGCACTGTCACTTCCAGCGACCTGGTGTGGGGCCTCTCCGACATGTTCAACCAGCTGATGGTCATTCCCAACGTCATCGCCCTCTTTGCGCTGACCAAGATGGTGGTGAGCGCCGTCCGGGGCGGAGCACTCCGCAAGTGACCGGCAGTTTTTGTACGCAAAACACCGCTGTCCGTATGGGACGGCGGTGTTTTTTTGAAGAGGACCCTCCGGTTCTGCTATTTCAGGTGCCGGAAGACGGGGCCGGGGCTTCCGGAGGGAAGAGAATGTCCTCTCCGTAGGGCAGGGTGAATGCCGGGATCCCCTCCCGTGCCGGAGCGATGGCGTACATGGGGTAGAAGAAGACCAGGCCATCCTCCGTCAGATAGTAGTTCCGGGGACTGAAGCGACGCCGCAGATCCCGCCGCAGGCTTTCCCGGTAGCGGCTGATCCCCGCCCGTTCCCTGCGCAGGGCCTCCGCCTCCGCGGCGGATAAAAGCCTCCGTTTCCAGCCGCTGCGGCGGGGGAAAAAGTCGGCCAGGGCGGCGGGATATCCGCTGTTCAGATCCCAGGTGTCTCCCCGGCGAAGCAGGAAGTCCTGCCCCGGCAGGGTGTGTTCCCGCACCTGGGTATAAAGACTCCAGAATCCGTGGGCGTTGTAGGTGATCTCGTAGGACAGTTCCGCCTGGAACTCCGGCAGGGGGCGGCTCTCCGCCAGGGCGGCCCTGGCCTCCGACTGGGCCATGGGGAGCAGCGTCCTTTGGCAGTACCGAAGGAAGGCGCGCCCTTGCAGCCGGTAGTACCGGCGAATGCGGCGGCAGACGGCGTTGAGGGCGGGAACCGGTTCCGGCAGGGAGACAGAGGCCCGGAGCACGGGGATGTCCGACTCCGTCCATTCCCGGTGGATGGTAAAGGGTTCCGTACGCAGATATTCCAGGTGGGTTTTCATATTGGCCCGCTCCTTCCAGAGGCAAAAATCGCCTTCGGGCCAGCATATGAGGAAAGACGGGCCCCGGTTCCGGCGAAATGCCTGATTGAGCCCGGAAAATTTTACTGCTGGGGCTATTTACTTTCACACAGTACAATGTTAAAATACAACTGAACTGCAAAGGGGCCCCGTGGTATGCCTGCGGGGCTGCTTGTTTGATGTGACGGAATATGCGTGGAGGTTATAATGGTCAAGATCGGAAAGAAAGAGAAGAACGATCAGCTGTACAAGGCGATTTTGCAGCTGAAGGATGAGCAGGAGTGCTACGAGTTTTTTCAGGATCTTTGCACGGTTTCCGAGCTGCGGGCCATGGAGCAGCGGTTCGAAGTGGCGTCGTTGCTGGACGACGGCATGATCTATAACGATATTCTGGAGCGCACCGGCGCCTCCAGCGCCACCATCAGCCGGGTGAACCGGTCTTTGAGCTACGGTACCGGCGCCTATGCCAAGATCTTTGAGCGGATGAAGGGGAAGAAGCAGTGAGCAGTTACGAGGCTCTGGCCTCCAGCTATGACGCCCTGACAGAGGATGTGGGATACCTTCGCCGGGCAGACTATCTGGAGCGGCTGTTCCAAAAGAGCACCATCCCGGTGGAGACGGTGCTGGACCTGGCCTGCGGTACCGGCACCATGGCATGGCTGCTGGCCGGCCGGGGCTATCAGGTGACGGCTACCGACGCCTCGGAGGAGATGCTCACCCAGGCTATGAACAAGGCGGCGGCTCTTGCGGGGCAGCCGCCCCTGTTTGTGTGCCAGTCCATGCCCCGGCTGCGCCTGCCGGAGCCGGTGGACGCCGCCATCTGTACGCTGGACGCCGTCAACTACCTAACCCGGACGGCGGATCTTAAGGAGACACTGCGGCGGGTGTACCGGGCATTGAAGCCCGGCGGCGCCTTTATTTTCGATGTGAACACCCCATACAAGCTCCAGCGGATGGACGGGCAGATGTATATGGACGAGACGGAGGAGAGCTTTTGCTGCTGGCGGACGTTTTTCTCCCCCAAGACCAAGATCTGCACCTACCAGGTGGATCTGTTCCGCCTGCGCCAGGACGGGGCCTGGGATCGGGACTTTGAAGAGCACCGGGAACGGGCCTGGAGCCGGGAGGAGCTGGAGACCTATCTTGCCGAGTCCGGGTTCCGGGACATCACGGTGACCGGAGATCTCACCCGCCGCCCGCCAAAGCCGGAGGAGGATCGCTGGATCCTCCGGGCTGTGCGGCCCCTGCCGTGAAACGGACGCACCCAACCACAAAAGAGGAGTATTTTCAATGATGAGCGATCAACTGATTCGTGCCATCAGCAAGGATGGCTTTGTAAAGGCTACGGCGGTCTCCACCCGGGGATTGACGGAGCGGGCCCGGCAGATCCACAAGACGCTGCCGGTGGCAACTGCCGCCCTGGGGCGCACCTTGGCGGCGGCGTCCATGATGGGCAATGCCCTGAAGGAGGACGGTGCCAGCGTCACGCTGCAGATCAAGGGCGGCGGACCCCTGGGGACGCTGCTGGCGGTGTCGGATAACCAGGGCAACGTCCGGGGCACCGTGGATCATCCCGAGGTGGATCTCCCCCTGCGCAGCGACGGGAAGCTGGACGTGGGCACTGCTGTTGGCACAGAGGGTACCCTGACCGTGATTCGGGACCTGAACATGAAAGAGCCTTATGTGGGCAGCGTGGGCCTTTTGGGAGGCGAGATCGCCGAGGACCTGGCGGCCTATTTTGTGGAATCCGAGCAGATTCCCACCGCCTGCGGCCTGGGTGTGCTGGTGGACCGGGACCAGAGCGTGCTCTCCGCCGGCGGCTACCTCATCCAGCTGCTGCCCGGCGCCGGGGAGAATGTGATTGCCCGGGTGGAGGGCGGCGTCATGGCCGCCGGTTCCGTGACGGGGCTGCTGCAGGAGAACAGCGACCCGGAGGCCATGCTGCGTAAGGTGCTCTCGGATTTTGAGATCGACGTGCTGGAGCGCAGCCCCATCGAATACCGCTGCTACTGCAGCCGGGAGCGGATGGAGCGGGCCCTCATCAGCATGGGGCCGGCGGAGCTCAAGTCCCTCATCGACGATCAGGGGGAGGCGGAGCTCACCTGCCGCTTCTGCGACAATGTCCAGCACTTTACCCGGGAACAGCTGGAGGCCATGCTGGCGGGCATGAGAAAAAAATAAAAAACTTTTGAAAAAACCGTTGACAAAAGGGACTGCTTTGCATATAATAACTTTTGCCGTCTGACGAAAGCGGCAATCGGGGAGCATAGCTCAGCTGGTTAGAGCACCTGCCTTACAAGCAGGGGGTCACTGGTTCGAGTCCAGTTG
>PPYF01129737.1_pt1 | contig 25540 bp, 18 predicted proteins | sample 1559871 | NCBI WGS metagenome assembly PPYF01 (sample SAMN08240021, study PRJNA423297) | Human gut metagenome, whole genome shotgun sequencing project. | reverse complement strand
GTCTATAGATGGCGGCAGCACATCCCCGATCTCGGAGTCGCCTCTTGCAAGACCTGCCAAGCCGCCTTCCTCATACTGCTTCAACCATTTCGGAAAAACGCCATCGGAAACATGGTTTGATTCACAGAAGTCGCTCAGTTTGACCCTCTGGTTGCCCTTGTACTGACGGATCAGGAATTCTTTCTCAAGAGGATTTAAGTGTTTACTGATGTTTAAAGTGGACTCCTTTCTGTGCCCACTTTTATTATAGCATCAATAAAGAAGCTGCCGATTGGGGAGGCAGCTTCTTTATACTTAAAATAGATCTGATAAATCCCGCAGTCATCACAAAATCAAAAAAGTATTTATGCCTTAGCCGATTGCCTTGCCTCAATATACAAATCAATATCCTCGACGATATAGTTTGCTCCCGTGGTGTGCAGGGCTTCAAAGCAGGCGTAAATATAGTCGGAAACCCGGTATCGGGAAAACAGCTCCATGACCTGTTTCCCCGTCATGCTTTTTGCAGCCTTGTACTGCTCAATGCAGTAAATCAAAAAATTTCCTGCCTGACTCATCGTTACACCTCCTCCGGAAACGCAAAGGCTCCGGTTTTCTGTTCTTCATCAAACATATTGAACAAGGTCAACGGGCTTAGATGCCAAAGCTTCGTATCCTCCTGCTCTAACAATTCATACAGCTTTGAATTGTAAAAATTGGTGGAAGCCGATACTTCATCCCACGCATAGTTCTCCGTAATCAACTGAACAATCTGCGGGACGATCAAAACAAGCATCGCCTCAAATTTCTTTTTTTCCATCACAGCTCCTCCTCCGGAAGAATTCCCCGGAATGTCAAAAACGACAGCGCCTTTTCCGAAGTGAATACCAACTGATTATACAGCTTTTTCACCTTCAAGGCTTCCAGCGTCTGTTCTTTGGTGAGAACTCCTGCGGTATAAAGCGTAAAGGTGGTATAAACGTCGTCATTGGCAACCGGCCCGAATACGAAATCATATGCAGCTCCTGTATAATTGCCGCTCCTGTTTTCCGATACGAAGTTCAGCCATGCTTCGTCAGGCGCGTCGAACCGCAGCAGAGAACAGGACGAAAACGCCGTTTTTTCATCAATCTCGTAGACATTGACGGTTTTTACTCCGTCCTTTTTCCGCCGTGTCACTTTCTCAGCAAAGCCGATCGCCTGCGCTCGATTGGTTGTGGTATAGAAGCCAAATCCAAAATCTAAAAACCGGTTCTGTTTTATCAACTCCGGCTTCGCAACGGTAACATTGCTTCCGTGATAAATAATCATCCCTTATGCCTCCAAAATCTTTTTTGCCATCGTATATTCCTCCTGCAAGGACCGAATCATTGCTTCAACATGTTTTCGCTTTTCAAGGCTGCTCCGTATCTGCTCTATGTCTGCTTTCCTGATATATTTGGATACGACCTTATTCCCATCGCGGTACTTCAGATAATAATAGGTTTTATTACCGGCTTTTTTCTCGGAGATCGTTCCTTTTGGAAGGTTTTTCAACGCTTCTGTGTAGCGCATCAGCATATGTTCGATCCGCTGCTTTTCCTGCAGAACCGTATTCAGCAATAAATTCATTTGTTTCACCCATCCTTATTATACGCAACAAATTCAAAAAAATCAATGATATATTGTTCAATCGTTGAAGAGTATAAAAAATTTCTCTCCAGGCTGTTTTCCTGCTGAGGATTTAAGTGTTTACTCATGTTTAAAGTGGATTCCTTTCCAGTAGAAACCCGCACAGTGCGTACCGGCATCCGCGCCGAATTATCTTTCTTCGAACCTGCTTCCATTATACAGCGTCTGTACGTTTTTTCTACCTTCTTGTAGGCTTTGTTCAGGTTATTCCTGTCCAATTCGGATTCCCTACTCCACATGCGTGAGATCTCCCCGAGTAAGAGGAATAACCTTCGTCTCGTGTGTCTGCCCCATTTATGCAGTAAAGTTCGGGCCGCATTGGACTTCGCTTTGTTAGGCAAGCCGTCCGCCTATATACGGCCTTCTATATGCTGCTTTCCGTTCGTCGGTTTGGAACTTTGCCCGCCACGTTTTTTTCGTGACATCCGGCTTCCTTTAGATTCCGCCTCACGGCGGACACCCTTGCCTTCGGCTAACGCTTCCTGCTGCCATGCGCGTAGTGGCCTTTCACCACCTAGTTACCTCCCATGCCGAGCACATCAAAAAAAGGACTGTCTCAAAAAGAAAGCGAAACGCCAACCTTTCTGACAGTCCTTTTTGAATCAACCGGATGGTGCTGCTGCACCTGTTAGGACGCCGCCTGCACCGTACCGTCCGGTGTCAAAACCCAGCGTCCCTCCAACGGAACGCGAACCTTCCAAGTGTTCTCTCCGGTCTGCTCACAAGAGGGTTCGGCTGCGTCTTTGCTGGCCTCGATCTCATAAACTCGATCATAATATTTGTATTCCCGGATTCCGGCATAATCCATGTCCGAAGGCAGGTTGGGCTGGATAATGAGGCCCTCCCGCTCCGGCTGGATTCCCAGGAATCCTGTCACAAAGGTCATCGGAACCAAGCCAGACTCCGGAAATTCACCAATGACGCCTGCGATATAACCATATTCGCCCCGCTCATCCGTCAGACGCGGCCAAACCCGGAGCGAATCGGTATTGTGAAATTCTGTCAGAATCACATCAAACCGCTTTTTTGCATTATCGGCACCCAGATAGCGCAGGCGGCCCATCAGATCATAATAAGAAATATAGAAAATGGTTCCCTCGTTTTGGATGTTCACCCGGGTACCCTCCGACCAATAACGAACAAAATAAACGGTATTGACGACCGCGGAAAATGTATATTTTCCATAAATTTCATCCCCGGTAAACTTATCTCCTTCTATAATCCGATCCCCATCGATCCATTCGTAGATCTTTTTTGCTTGTTCTTCGCTGGCCAGGCCCGCTTCGCAAGCCATGAAATTGGTAAAGGTAATCCCCAAATCATTACGCACGCCGTTCACGTCAATGGAAGTAATGTAGCGTCCCTTTTCCTCATCCCAGAACGTCTCATTGAATTTTTCCTTAGCTTGTTTGGAAAGATTCAGATAGTAGGCGCCTTTCTGTAAATCACCCTGCATATATTCCAGATCCGCCATGGCCAGCAGCGCCTGGTAGAAAAGAACGTTCTCATAGGAAGACTGATAACCAAACGCAGAGATACCATCCCAATAATTACTGGGATTGCTGCGTTCCGTTCCATCGTTGTTGGGGTCGGTAATGGTCAGCAGCCCGGTCTCTCCTTGGTGCACTGTCAGAAGGTACTCCATGGCGTCCTCCAGCCGATCCTTCATGATTTGGCGTTGGCCGTTTTTACGCGCCATAAACTTCTCCAGCGTCACATCGTTTCCGGCCAGAATAAAGTTTCTGGCGGCAATGATAAAAACAGAGTTCAACGAGTAGTGATTCTGACCGAAATGATCCCGGCCCTGCGTGGTTGCCCAGACAAAATTTTTGTTGCCATACCCGTCGTCATCCAGCCGGATATTGTACAGCATGTTTGCATTGGATTGGAATGTTGCATCATTGTTAACCGTCCAATTGGTTTTCATACCATCCCAGAGCGCCCACTCCGTGGAGTTGATCAGTGCCGCGCCGGACCGGAATTTACCGGTATCCTGGCTGGTGGGACCGCCGTCTGCCCTCGGCTCGGAAGCGGCTGTTCCATAAATAGTCCACATATTATTGAGGTCCGCATCAAAATAACCATCATAAGAAGTATAGAAGAGCGGCTTCTGGTCACCGGTTACACGCAGTTCCGCTACCTCCAGATATTGCTCGCTCCCCTGTGCAAACCCTTTGGCTACTACCCGAATTCCATTGGCGACAAGGCCATCCAGAGACAGGACAATGGTGGCGCCGGAAGGATTGGGGTAGCGCATCTGATTCGTATAATACCCTTCCATATAACGATAGATATAATAATATTTAGGAAGGCTGTACCAATTCTGTCCTCGGTCCGTCGTATATTCCACTGCGAAATCCGTCGGCCAGACGCCGCCGGACGGCACCTTGATTTCCACAGAATCCATGCGGTAATACGTATTGAATTCATAGCCGACCCATACGTCTTTCTCTTCCTCCGCCGTTTTACTCTTCCATGTGGTCGCGTTGTCGTTGTCGCTCAGCTTACTTTCGTTGTGGTCATCGTTAACCGAACCGGACGAAATCCCTTGCACCGCTTTGATATAGGCTGGGGTATAGGGAGCGCCGCTGATTGTAATCGTTTTCGCTTTGGACCATCCTGCCCACTCATCGTACTCCAGGTTGAAGCACGCTCCTTTGACCTCATACTCCCCAGCGGTCTTATAAACATGGGAGGCGGAACCGGCCACTTTGGTTTTGTATGGTCCCACATGGCTCCAAGTACCATCTCCCCAGTCTACTATGTAGTAAAAATAGCCCTCCATGGCTTTCGTTGTGGAGATGGTTGCCGTTACCTCCTCTCCTGTCTCCGCGCTTCGCGGTTTCAAAGTCACCTGGGCATTGCCGCTCTCCGATTGTTCCAGCGTAGTCTTCTCATAGACAATGTTTTGCAGCTCCAGCTCCGATATGTCAATGTCATCGGTTCCCACAGGAGCCGTAGGCGTTCCGGACAGTGGATTTTGCTGTTGGCAGCCGAAAAGCACCAAGGAAAGCATTCCCAACAAAACAATCCAGCACAAACCTTTTTTCATCAAAACAGACCTCCTTTATCTTGCATGCCGTTTCCGCCGTTTACCAGGCAAAACGGCAGCCGCTGCCTGGAAACCAACTACGATAATTTTATTATACGTTATTTATTGATGAGAATCTGATGTTTTTCCGACGTACTATCCCTTTTTTTCTGTTTTCGGCAAAAGTTCCGCAAAAAAGTCAGGTAAAAACCTGTAAAAAAGTCAACTTTTTAGTCGCAAAAGCAAAATGGGAAAACCGCAAAAAAGTATGGAAGAGTCCTTCTGACGAACCGGAACAATTCAGGCGAAGCAGAATGCCTATCTAACGTTTTATTGGTATCATCAAAAGAAACAAAAAAACCGTTCGAACTCAACGTTCTTACGGATTTTTTGTTTCCTTCCTTGATGGTAGGGAGCCGTTTAGGCGGACCCCCGTTGGAACGATTCCGTTATGCTTTCCATCTTTTCCTTCTTCTTTTTAGGAATACGGTACCCAGACTGAAAACAGCCGCCGCCATATATGGTACCGTTTGAAAAGGATCGCCTGTTTCGGGAATGTCCTCGGGAGGTGGTCCCAACGGTATTTCTTCAGGTGGTATTTCAATTGGAGGCTCTTCAAAGTCTCCCGGCCATTCCGGTTCCTCTTTGGGATCTTCTTTATCAACATCCTCTTCCTTTCCTACATTATGTGCAGTGATATAGATGTGACCGGAAACGGTTTCTGATGACAAGATTGACTGGAACAGAAGATACCTGCTCTCTATGATGTTTCCGTTGTTTACGGAATACCCCACTAACTCAAAATTAGGATCCGTATATTCCTGTATGGCATATATTTCACCAGATTTCAAACCCTTTACTGCTATTGTCGCGCCATTTGCCGGTACGGCAACGTTCGCTATCACATTGAAATGGACATCAATGATCTGTATATAGAATAGCCGTCCTGTACCGATCAGATTCCCCTCTTCATCTGTCAGTATTTTATTAATATATAAAGTAATATCCGATTCGGCAGGAGATTCCTCATATATATTTATAAAGTTATAGCCATTCTTTATCACACTATAGCCGTCGACAGGCTCTTCTTCTACCGTATAAACTACCTTTTGGTTATCGATATAGCCATCGAGGTCTTTGAAGACGTATGTCCATACCTCTCCATTTTTCGTCCATTCAGGAAGTTTATTGACCCGAACACCATTGGCATACAGAAACACCGTAATCGAATCGGGCCGCAAATCCGCCCTGTCCCCTATCCAGGTCTTGGTTCCGCTTACCGTTATTTTATTTCGTTCATTCACAAATGCCATCGTGTTATTCTGGTCGGCTAGGATTTCCTGTTCAAGACTTCCTGTGAGAACAGTATAGCTCTTACCTGTGTACAGTTCTCTTACCCGGAACGTTTCCTCTGCCGGCATATTGGTAAACAGTACACTGTTTCCACCCTTTAATTTAAACATCCCATTTTCATCCGTTTTTCCTGGTACGATATAGGGAATATAGCTTCCGTCGGCGGGAAGCTTTCTTTCCAGTATAAATTCAAATTCCGTTCCGTCATCAAATCCTGTTATGGATTTTGTTACCGTTAACGTTCCATACTTCCGCGTGTTTTTGATCGTGATGGAGGCCGTTGTATGTTCGGATACGGACACTCCATTTTGACCATCGCTGTACTCGACTGTATAGATCGTTCCGGTATTCTGTTCTACCGCCCGGAAGGTCTCTCCCGCGGGAAGATTGGTAAAGGTAATACTGCTGCCTCCCTCAAGTGTAAATTTCCCGTTATTGTCGGTGCCCGTTGTCGAATAGGCTTCCCAACCAGTTCCATTCTTTCTCTGGAGTTGGAAGGTAAAGCTGTTATGATCATAGGACTCAAACCGCTCTACGACCTTTTCTACTTTCAGGCTTCCCTGTTTTCTTGTATTGGTTACAACAATAATCTCGGTGTTTTCACTGTCTATTTCGATACCGTCTTGATTATCACTGTATTCAACAGAATAAATAACGCCTGTACTTTTTTCTACAACACGGAAACGTTCGCCTGCAGGCAACCCTGTAAAGGTAATCTCTGCGCCGCCTTCGAGCGTAAAATATCCGGCATCATCTGTGTCTGCCGTGGGATAAGGCATCCACCCTCCAGCCGTATTGATCTGAAGCTGGAACGGAAATACATTCTCATCAAAAGACTCGAATTTTTCCACTATTTTTTTGACTTTCAAGCTTCCGGTATTGCGTGTATTCCTTACCGTTATCTGTTCTACCTCTCCGGTCACGATTTCCACACCATTTGTTTCATCGCTATAGGATACCGTGTATACCTTATCTGCATTTGTTTCTATCACACGGAACAATTCACCTGCCGGCAGACCTTCAACTGTAATAGAGCGGTCCGTGGATGTAAGAGTAAATTTCCCTTCGGGAGCATCTTTTGCCGCCGTGTAACTTTCCCAGTCTTCACCATTCCATCTCTGAAGTTCAAATTCAAATATAGTATGGCTTCCTGTTTCACCGGTAATTTCCTTTGTGACGGTTAAACTGCCGGGCTTCAATTTATGATTCGTTACTGTGATGGTAATCGTATTGCTTTCATCATTGATATCCAATTCGGAATATTCCGGAGAAAACCCTTTCGGTATCACTTCAAGGACCGTAATCTTCGCATCTCCCAACGTACCGGGATCCGGAAGCTGGTCAAAAGAATCACTCCAGTTATTTTCATTATTCAGATAGATGGAATCCAGAATACGATCTCCTATCTGAAGCTTAATTTCGATTTCAACCTTTTCCTCTTCTTTTGTGCCTTCTTCCCACTTCTTTTCAACGGTAAGCGTGTATTCTCCATCTTCATCGCCGATTACTACTCCGCCATTCGTTCCAATACCGCCGCCCCGATAGGATTTGTTTCCGCTTATAAAGACTTTTGCCTGACTCACAGCAAGCGTTTTGGCATTCTCTTCCGCAACGCCGATCAAAGAATATTGTCTTGTGATATTAACAATGTTTTGAATGTTTTTTCCAGGCGCCTCCGGATCAAATCGTTTACTGTCTTTCGCTATCGTTCCAAGTGTAGATATTCCTATAGGCGAATAGTCCAATTTACCGTCTTCATACCATAAAACCAATCCGCCTCCCAGCATTCTGTCGCTGAGGGTAGTAACAGCAGAATCACCCTTATTGATCAAGGCGATATCGGCGCCGGCTCCGTCAGAAGTATTATCGAATATCGCACCGCCATTGTTTACAAAATTTTCTGTCGTTCCGGTGGGACATGACCAGATTCCCCCGCCCATGTATTTCGCATGATTTTCCGTTATCAAGGCATTGGAGATATGCAATACATAGGGAGTGGTTCCTACGTAAATACCGCCGCCCTGATTTGTGGATTCATTGTCCTGAATGTATCCTCCGTTGATCTCGGCATCGTGTGAGGCGATGTATATTCCGCCGCCGCATCCGCCATCGGTTCCGGCAGTATTATAGAATGCTTTATTGCCGGTAACATAACCGCCGTTCATAACAAATACAGGGGATAAATGCTTTCCATACGTTGCTGTAGCAATGCCGCCCCCGTGACCTATAACAGTATTGTTTCTAATATAGCCGTCAAGGAGAAGAAAGGATGAATTACCTTCTGCCATGACACCGCCGCCGCCGGCCGGCAGGGTTGACGTGGGCGCCGCATTGTTCTCTTCAATATAACCGCCGTTCATAACAAAATAGGCTTTGCCTGAACTTGTTTGGCTATATAGGAACACACCGGCCCCAGTGACACCGCTGTTGCCGGATATGGTTCCGCCCGTCATGTTAAAACGGGCATCGGCTGTGCTGTTGGCAAAGACAAGTACGCTGCCGGCTCTGGAGTTTGTCAGAGTATTGTTGCATATCGATCCGTCCTTCATATCAAACAGACCGCCGGGAGCCACGTAAACCGCGCTTCCCAATACTCCGCCGTTTGTGTTATAAGAGATTTCTCCACCTTCCATCGTGAATCTGCCGTTCACGTGTACCGCGCCCTGCATGGCGCCACCCTCTGCCAAAGTAATGATCCCGTCTTTTAAAACCAATTCGCCATCTACAAGAATCAGTTCAGGAACGGTTTGTGAGCCGCTTATGGTAACACCATTTATGATAAGCTTTGCTCCCTCTTCTATCTGAAACATTTTTGTGAGATTGGCGGAGAGGAACGGCGTAACAGAAAAATCTCCCTGAAGTTCAACCGTTTTTCCACTCGGTATACGGATAGCCGTATTTATCTTCACGTCTTTCTCTAAAACAACAACACCGTTTTCTTCGATCGCGTCCACCGCATTCTGAAGTGTGGGTGCATTTTCATTATGATTTATAATCGTTCTGCTATCATAGCCGGGATCTTCCTGAAGCCAGTTTACGATGATCTCAGGCGATCCCTCGTATTGTGTAAATGCGCCGGATCCCGTATTAACATAATTTTCAACCGCGTTTATATGAATAACCGGTTGTTTTCCTCCGGTAAGACTTCTTCCCGCATAATAAAAAGCAAAATTGCCGATTGACTCGATTCCGCTTCCTATATATACTGATTCGAGCCTATAACAATAGATAAACGCATTGTCTTTTATTACCGCTATTTTTTCACCAAGGACAAGTTCTTTTGCCAAGGTATAGTAAAATGCATTTCCCCCTATGATCACTACATTGGGCAGTTCTATTTTTCCGTTCAAACCATAACAGTAGTAAAATGCATTATCGCCTATATTCACTGCGTTAGGCAGTATCAAATCCCCGGTAAGTTTCTCATTTCTATAGAATGCCTTTTCCCCGACCGTAACGACTTCCGGCAAATTTAGGGAAGCCAGATTATCACAATAGGCAAACGCATTGGGATTGAGGATCTTTACTTTAGGCAGGTCGATACTCTCCAGCTTCTTGCACTGTTCAAAAGCGTACGCACCTATCTCGACGGCATTAGGCAAAGACAGTGTGCCACTCAGTTCAAAGCAGTGATAAAATGTGCCTATTTCTATTCTAGCGATATGAGGCATCGTCAAATCTTGAATAGCAAGAGAATTGCAGTCCCAAAAGGCATAGGCTTCAATCAATACCGCCTCCGACAGATCGATGCTGCCGGTAAGGTTATTGCAATAGGCAAATGCCATATATCCAACAGCGTTCAATCCTTTTAACGTAACCGTTTCCAATGCCTTGCATCCGGAAAAGGCCTGACCGCCTACTTCAGCAACAGTACTGCCGTTCGGAAGGATAACACTTACCAGAGAGGCACAGTTTTGAAACGCGCCACCCCCAAGAGAATCTCCCTCCACAATACTGATTCTGCTTTCCTGTACTATTTCCACATTAAGAAGACTTTCACAGTTCATAAAAGCGGCCCGTTCTATTGCGGTAATGGAACCTTGTATGATCACTTCTTCTAATGCTTTACACTCATAAAAACACGATGCAGGTATTACTGTAACCCCTGCGGGAATGGTGATCCTTTCCAAAGCCGAACCGGAAAAAGCAGATATGCCTAATGATTCCAGACCTTCTGGCAAAACAATGTCTTTGAGTTTTTCACACTGGGAAAAAACGGCGGTTCCGATATTCTTTAGTGTACTGGGAAGCGCAACATCCGTTAATTCCTTACAACCGAAAAACATACTGTTCGCATTGATGCTGATGATCCCTTCCTGAAAGACGACTTTCGTCAACGCACTCATATTCTGCAATGTCTGGAAACTCGTAATAGTACCCGGGTATTCCATACTGGTGATACCGCTTCGTTCGCTGGCGCTATTAAATCTATACGTGATATCGGTTACGGTATAGATAGTATTATCATACTCGACCGTTCCAGGAATCACTACGTCTCCGGCTGTAAAATTTTCTGTGACTCCGATTAATTTCGCGGTCCGGTGAACCGTATCAAATTCATATTTGAATTGTCCAACGCTGCCGGTTACCGTTGCCCCCCATACCGGGCTGGATGGGATGATCGCCGCTACCAGAAACAATACTGTCAATAAAAAAGCAAGTACTCTTTTGCCTGATTTTTTCATAAATGATACCTCCTGATATTTTTCATTACTCCATATCCCCTCTTTCATAGCATAAAATTAATTCACACCTTAATTTTATTTATTATATTGCCTCGTACATAATAGCATACCGATTCCGGCAATTCAACTAATTCTTTTCTGGAAAAATGCGGAAAAAATTGGTCCTCATCAAGGCAATCAACTGTAACGGCCGAAAAAGGGGGAGACCGTTTTGGTACGGTCCCCCCCTTGCAATGCCATCTAAATTAGCCGCTGCCGATCAGAAAAACTCATCAATGACCGAGTTGGCTGTCTCTACCCATTGAGTTAAACGCTCAACCTTACCTCTAACCGTAGTAATGTCCTTAAGAACAAACTCGCACGGCGTTCCGTTACGCCGGCAGGCTTCCAGCACTTTCCGGATTTCCGCTGCCACCGGAGCCGGGTCAAACGTCTCACCGGCCACAAAAGCCGGATTGGGTTTGTAAGACAAAACATAATCGCCCTGTATCTGGTCCGCTGCCACATCCACATCGGCCCAGGGCGTGATGGAGATCCGGCGCAAATTCCGGAACTGCCGCAACTTATCAATCTTATTATGCAGCGGTTCGCAGCAGCCGTAATAGGAAAGGCCGCACCGGTCAAATAAGCGTTTGGTATATTGCAAATCAAATTCATCCAGCATATCCGGAGAAACCATGCCAAAAATCTGCGCCATGCAGCGGCACCAAACATCTTTTGCCTCTACCTGTTCATTCTCCACATCCTTCTGCGGCAAATCATCCGTACAAGCCGGCGTACAATGCAGATAGTACGGGTCTCCGTCCAGAACGTTCCATTTCACGTATTGCTCTATTTCATGTTCGTGTATTTTGGTAAACGTCTCCATCAGCTGATGCGAAAATTCAGGACGGTCATACAAATCGATCAGGCACTGGTCCACGCCGCGCAGACTGGACAGCACGTCCCAAGAAGAAAAATACAGATGGATCCCCGTCTTTTTCACCGGCATATCATCCCGGAACACCGACTGGTGGAAGGCATACGCACGTTCCGTCTCTTCCCGATCCACCCAGATTTCCGGCAAACGTACCTGCGCCAACGCCTCCTCATCCGGCAGCACATCCAAAAATTTATGAGCTTCTACCCCCTTCTCCTCCGGTGCATACCGGCAATCTACGCCAATACCGGAATGGCGGACTGCAATGGGGGAACAAAAATAAGGGCGCAGGGTATAATCCCCCTGAAAATACTTCCACTGATATAAATTGGAACGAAGATACCACTCCAGATCCCGGCAGCGGGCGTCTTGACACTGCAGCCGAAGTTCCTCCTGTTGAGCCAGTTCTCCCCAGGGAACCTCGAAAACCAGCACCGGCGGGCGCACCACCTGCAAACTATTTAATCTTCGGTATTCTCCCGGTCGTTTCCGGCAGGCATCACTGAATACAATTTCCGTATAGCGCTTTGCCAGCTCCCGTATAATCTCCTGATCTTCCGCCATGACAACGAACTCCCTTCCATTACGACATGAAATTTTTTATGACAATTTAGGCATTAGTGTAGCACGCCCCCATGCAAAAAGAAAGTACTATTTATGTAATATTTTCACCGAATTTCGTCGTTTTTCTTGCTGCACCGCATAAATTCGGACAAAAAAGAAACCATAACCATGTTATCAATTTTTCAAAGGAGGAATATCCATGAACGTAAAGAAAAAAACAAAGCATCCGTTTCCGAAACAACATCCCCACTGCGATGAAGACGACACGTTCCTGCCTGATATCTGTTCCACCTCATCCGCAACGGAATGCACCGGCCTCATTCCCAATCCGGTCAAGTCGGAAGCCGAAGCGGAATCGTACCACGAGCTGTACGATGTCTACCAACCGGACGGCGACTACAAACCGGACCATCGGGAGCCGCCCTATCCGGATGAGAAAGATCTATTTTAACAATACCGGCTCGTCAGTAAACGGTCCTGTTTAAGACGGCCTGCTGCTGCCATTCCGGCAAACTGATAAAGTATTCGCTGAAGCCATATAATCGGACGGTTAAGCTTCGGTATCGTTCCGGATGACGCATGGCGTCCTGTAGTGTTTCCCGATTGAGTACGGAAATCCCTACGTGGAGTCCACCTTGCCGGAAATAGGTATCCAGCAATGTCTTCATTATCTCCGGCGACAGTTGTTGGGAAAAAGTCAAGTTCAACCCACCTGTGGCGGTGCGGAAGAACGGAATCTTCGACAAACTGTTGAGCAGAGCCGTCACCCCGTTCCGATCTCCGCCATAAACGGGTGATTGGTTTTCGCTGAACGGCGTTCCGGCTAGGCGGCCATCCGGAGTGGCCGGCAGAGACGCCGCCCAACTGTTATCCCGTTCCAATGAATAAAAACCCGGAATAGCATACCAATCGGACGGCAGCTCCACGGATTCCAGCGCGTCCAGCATGGCGTTGGTCCCCAGAACCGTATAAGCATCCCATTCCGTATCGTTTCCGAACTTCACCAATCGGCAGCAGGTTTGCCGGAGCTGCTCCGCTCCCTCAAAATTCCGATCCACAATCTCTAAAAAAGACTCATAGGAAAACTGCCCTGTTCGAAAAACGAGTTGGTCTATCGCTGCCAGCGAGTCGCCGATGGTTGCCATGCCAGGGAAAAAAACATTAAACACGTGATAGCGCAGACCCCCGTCTTCCGGATAGCGGCACCGCTGCGCACATTCTCCTATCAGCAAACTATCCAGAACAAAAGTTTTTCGATTGTAATCCAGAGGACGGGCTGCACATTCCGGTATGAGATATGTGGTCAGCCAATCCCGCAGTTTGGCCGAAAAGGCAGAAACCACTTCTTCCAAAGAAGAAAAGGAACCGGCGTGAAGTGCCTCCCAAAACAGAGAAATGGTAGGCAGATACGCTTCCCGCCGGACCGTGTGATAATGAAGGTCAAAGGTGCAGCAAGCAGAAAACGTAAAGTCCGACGCCACTTCTTCCGGAAACCCTTTCTGACGCAAATACCGATAAATCAGATCATAATGATAGACCTGCAGCTTATCGGTCAAGCGGGTCATGGCCGATGCCACGTGACGGGCAAACGCCTCATCTCCATCCGGCCGGTACAGCACCGTAAATTCCGGCTGCGCCATATGATTTCGTTCCGCAGCATCCAGAATCAAGAACGATAGCTCATTGGGCGAATTCCCACCCAGAATCACGTATTGTTTCGATGCTTGGCAGGGAACAGGCTTCTGCATGTAGTTATGCGTGCCTCTGCCGCAAATTTCATTGGTCTTCAAAAAAAAGAACGCCAGCATTTCCACCAGTTCCTCCTGAGGAATGCCATCTTCAATTGCCTTCTGGTAAAAGGGAAACAAATATCCGTCCATTTTACCGAAAGCATAATCCCGTTCCCCTACATAGCAGCTGGCAACCAGATGAATCAGCCAGATTCCCTGCAGGGCGGAAAAGAAATCGTATGCCGGTTCAAACGGCACCTGTTCCAGTGCCTCCGCAGCCCGTAGCTTCCCCTTTTTTCTGGCGGCTCCGGCATATCGCAGCGCAAACGCACGCAGAGCCTCCGTTACGATCCGGGCGTTCCGGGCAAATTCCCGAGATGCCTCGTCCCCTAGCTCAGCGGCGTTCCTCTCAATCTCCTCCAGGATTCCTCGCAGCCCAAGAAGCAGAATTTTCTCATAGTGAAAACTCATATGGCCGGAAGCAAACAACAAATTGTTCGGCGGCGTCATACCCGCGTCCGGCGGTCCCTCCACCACACGGCCGACAAAAAAGTCGCAATCCAGCACCGGCGTAGATACGCGGGACAACAGTTTGGCAAAAATTTTCGCATATCGGTCCGGTTTCTGATATGGATCCATCTCCACGGCCAATTCCTGCAGAACACGTTCCCGCTCCAAAAAACACGCGCGATTATCCGATGCGAAGAGGAGCTCTTTCAGCTCTTCCAAATTATCTTGATTCATTTCGTTTTGCCTCCTCCCGGTACGTCAAGCCAAGACGCGACCATAAAAAGCCTTGCTGCGAGTTTATCAGGTATCCTGCCTGTCTGTCAAGCGCAAATTATAGCGTTCTTTCCTTCCGAATGAATGTTCTGACTTGCTCCTCCGTCCCGGAAACAAAGGAACCACGCCGCAGAACTACCGCCAAATTGCCGCGGAACGTAATGAGATACCGTTTTTTGTTCCGGACCTCCGAAACAGCATCCCGGTAATATAGCACCGACAGCTCGCCCTGATCGAAAACCATCTCCAGATGATCCCGGTAAAAAAAATAGCGCAGCCGGTTCCGTACGACGCAGCCATCCGGAACCCTGATAGTTCATAAAAAAACCGTTGACACCATCCCTTCCTTTCGGGAAGGAGCCTTCCCGATCCCTCTTTTCAAGAAGAAAGAAGGATGGTGTAACGGGAAACCCGATTTCCGAAGGAGACCTGCAGAACATCACCCTCGGACAGGAAATAGGCGCCGCCCGCATCGTTGATAAATTCATAAGTACAGGTTCCCGTAAGGCCGATCATCCCGATGAAATCTTCTTTGGCGATCACGGAAACGCCATCCTTCCACACCTGGATCGTTTGATTGTCATAATCGATTCGGTGATTGCTGCCTTCTGGCGTTTTGAAAGCCCATCCATGTACGGAAATTTCATAAACGGAGACCCATCCGCTCCCGGCGCTGTTTCCTTGAACCAATATTTTAACATACCTGCCCTCCGCCGGATCAAACAGGTCGAGAGTGGTTCCGGTTCTGGTATTGTCCTTCCGATCCATTAACAACTCGTAGTTCACTCCATCGAGGCTGGTATAAATGGAATAATAATACGCTCGGTCTCCATACCAGGTAATCGTGATGCTGTCAAAGACGGCTGTACCGCCAAAATCCAGCACAATCGGACAAGCCCTCCCGTTGGAGGCATAGGCCCAACGGGTGGCGTAATCACCGTCGCACAATCTCTCCGGGCCATTCCCCGTCTCCGCTCCGGGAACAGAGATCACCGCGCCTTGAGCCACATCCGCCACAACAAATGTGTAGACAGACGTGGTCACCCCATCCGCCGCTGTCACCAGCAGCTTCATACCAGGTTGAATATACCCGCGAGCATCGGTCTTTCCATCCGCTTCTTTGACAGAAAAAGAAATTTCGCCGTTTCCATCCAGCTGAGAGCCAATGTTGTCCACAGTAAGCCCGCCGGAAATACCGATAGTCCGTTTTGCCAAATCGATCTTTAGCGAGCCGGAACGGACATCCGTCACGGAAGAAAGCACCTTGGAAACGGAGAGGCTATCCTGGCAGGTTTCCCCGTTTCGAATCCCCACTGCTTTCAGCACATAGGTTTCCCCCACCGGCAGTTCCACGTCGCACGGCCAGACAAACACATTTTCCAGCGAGCAGGCCTCCTGCCGGATCACGCCCAGAGAAACATCATTCAAAAACAGTTCCACGGATTCACAGTTGGAATACACCTTAAAAAAATCCGGGTCGTCCCAGCGGCTGCTGTTGTTCTTAGAGGTGATGTAAACCACGTCTTCCCGGCTCCAATGGGACTTGTAAAGATAAAACGCGTCTTTCTTCGTTTTCCGGTCCCGAGTAATCAACCCCTTGGTATTGACGCCCGCCTCCGTTGCCTCGTCTCTGGTATCGGAACTGAAATCAAACAAGTTCCATACAAATGCGCCCCATAAATAAGGTCTCTCCTTCAGCTGGACCACCCAATTTTCATGGCAGTAGGCCTGGTATTCTTCCGGCTGGAATTTGGACGTCACGGCGAACAGCGCAGGATCGTTCACATGCTGCCCGATATCCCCGCCCACGCCATACTCCGACAACCCAACCGGTCTGTCTAATACGCCATCGTAATACCCACTCTCATACAGGATTTCATCAAAAGATTCCCCATAACGCCTTTTGTGATTACCCGCATCGGAGCCATCCAAATTTTGATATCGTTCGTCGATGGTCGTGCCCAGATTGTGCGGCATGCTGTAAATATTCCAAGAAAGAAGATCGCCACCAATTAGTTCGCCTTCCACGAGAAATGTGGCGGTGGTAGTATAACGGGATGGATCCAGCTCCTTAGCCAAATCGTTCAAATAGGAAATCAGCGGGACAATGATTTCCGGATCACTGACATTGGCTTCATTATGCAGCCCCCAGACCACGATGGACGCCCGATTGTATTGTTGTTTGATGAGCTCCTTCAATTGATTTGCCGTCACATCGATAAATTCCTGCCGCACGTCATCCGGTTCCCAGAACGATCCGGAACCGCCGCAATAATTGACAAGAGGGATTTCGGTATAAACCACAATTCCATATTTATCGCAAAGCTCGTAAAAATAGGAATCGTGAGGATAATGGGACAATCTCACCGCGTTGGCCCCTATTTCGTAAAGCAAGCTGAAATCGACGGTCAGCTCTTTTTTTGTGATAGCGTATCCCATATCTTCCCAATCCTGGTGTTTGGCCACTCCCCGCAGCGGGTAGGAAGCGCCGTTCAGGAAAAAGCCGCCCTCCTTCGTGATCTCATAGTAGCGGAATCCCACGGTCTGATGAACCTGGTCCAATACCGTTTCTCCATCTTCCGATAAAACGGATACATCCACATAGTAAAGGTACGGATCCATCCTGCCGTTCCATAAATGGGGATGATCTACCGTCATGTTTCTCATAAAAGAATAAGAACCGCCCGGTTCGATGGTCACAATTTCTTCCTGCCGTTCCACTATCCTACCATTTTGATACAGCGTATCCCGGTCAAAATCCGTCCGGAGGATATACCGCGCTTCATCAGAGGATTGTGTGAATTCATCCGGTTCCCGCAGAACGGCGGCAATGGTTACGCGCTTTGGCTCGCCGCTGTCATTGACGACCGTTGTCTCCACAATCAAGTCCGCACTCTGCTCCCCCACATCCTCTGTTTTGAGAAAAACGCCGCAGGAGCCGTCATCCAGCAGGTCAACGTGTACCGGATTGGTAACAATCAGCGATACATCCCGGTAAATGCCGCCAAATACTGTAAAATCGCCGGCCAGGGGCGCAATGGTTTTGTCCTGGGAATTGTCCACATAGACGGTGATCTCATTGTTCCGGACAAAGCGGACGCAATCTGTAATATCAAAACGGAACGTGGTATACCCGCCTTTGTGCGTCCCAACCAGCTTTCCATTTACAAAGACCTCCGTTTTCAAAGCAGCTCCCTGAAATTCCAGATAAATTCGGCTGCCCCGGTATCGGAACGGAATGGATACTGTTCTGGTATAGCAGTAACGGCCCCGATCGTAATCGCTTCCGCCATCCTGTCCATCCTCCGTGTTCCAGGTATGAGGGACGGAAACCGCTTCCCAATGTTCTTCATCCTTGCTGAAATTCCAGCCGCCGTTAAGAGACAGGACGGTTCGTCCCTCCGTTCCTCCCCGCAGAACAAAATACAGTGTCACGCTGCAAATCACAGCAACCGCCGCGCCGCAAAGCAAAAGAATAAGATATTTGCGTTTCATATTTCACTCCTTCTATCAGGGATCCAGCAGTTCTTTCTCTTCCTTCCGCCATCTTTCTTGCTTTTTCGGAGAACGACCAAAGAAGGAAACATAATTCCGGTAAAAAGTGGAGTAATCGGCATAGCCGCATTCTTCCGCTACATCACAGGCTTTGCGGCCGCGCTGAATCTCCCGTTCCGCGTAAATCAGCTTTTTTACCATCACATATTTCCACATGCTTTGCCCCATCACCAGGGCAAACCGGCTGTTCAGATAGCCTTTGGAAAAGCGAAATTGTTTCGCCACGCCGGAAAGCACCTCCGGTTCCATCAAATGGTCGTTGAGATAAGCGGTAACGGCTTGAATCACATCGTCTCCGGCAGCGTCCCCCAATCCGTTTTCTTCCTGATTTTCGTAATGTCTCCGGATCAGTAGGAAAAGCGAGCGAAAAAACGTTCCAAATGCCATTTCTGCCTGTTGTCCGCTGTCCCGGCAGCAATGATACTGGATCTGTTCCAGCACGGCCAACGCCCAATCATGATCTGCCTTGGAAGGCACGTACACGTTTTCCGTTCCCAGTGTGCGGCATTCAAAGGGGCGAAGATAATAGGCCGCCTCCTCCTCGGAAGCAAAAAAAGAACGATCAAATTGAAAAACGATTCTTCGGTAAGGGATGTCGGGATTGACAAACGCCTGGTGGGATTCCCCCGGCCTGGTAAGATACATCCGTCCCGGCAAAAATGGATATTCCTTTCCTTCGATGCGAAATTTTCCTTCTCCAGCCAGGAAATAAAGTATTTCGTAAAACGTATGGGTATGCAGGAAAAGGGCCAGCGGCTGCTTTGCCTCCGTATACATGTGCGTCATGGTACATCCACGGGTATGAAACAGCATGGGCTGCAAAAAATCGGCCAGGTTGTTCATGCTGATATAACCGTATATTCGACAATGCTGCTGCCGCAGCTCACCGTTACCGTATCTCCTGCCGAAATCAGCTCCGCTTCCTCTCCCGGCACGGATAGCTCATAGGTTCCCGTGATGCGCAGGTTCTCCACAAAATCCTTCTTGGTCATCGTCTCGGATAGGGTAATGGTCTTTGCATCCTGATCTACCGTATACCGGTCGCCGTCCGATAGGCGGTAGGCCAAAACCTCCATTTCATAGATGGAAACAAAGGCATTGTTTGACGAATGACCGTAAATTGAGTATTTGACATATCTGGCCTGTGTTCCCAGAAGCCGGTCTTCCGAATATCCCAGGCCGCCGCCTTCCATATTGTCGATAATTTGCGTGTAATTGACGTTGTCCAGGCTGACGGATACGGTATAATAATATTCTCTGGTATCCGTGTACCAGGCAATCTCAAATAATCCTACCGAATAAACCTCATTTAAGTCAAACACCAGTTCTGCCGGCCATTGGGAAAATGCTCCGGCCCAGCGGGTATCGGGATCTCCGTCAAATAAGTGCTCCACTTCATTTCCGGTTTCGCTGTCGGTAAATAGGGGGGACACGAGAGAGGAGATGGACTCTTCTGACGTACGGGATACCTTGGCCGGCTCCGGAGTAGCGGTAGGCGAAGCCGTAACTTCTGGCGTCTGTGTCACGGCTGCCTTGGTTGGCGTAGCCGACGCGGCCTTCGTGGCCATGGCTCCCGGCCCGCCGTCAGAACACGCAGCGGTAAACAGGGACAACAGCAACATACCCATTACCAAGACAACAGCCTTGCTGTTTCGTTTCATAAACAAACCTCCTATCAAAGTTAAAGTGATCAATGATTTCATTATAATAGTTTCGTATTTACAATTCCATTGTAAATAAACAGGAAAAACATTGCAGATAGTATGTTTTTTGGATGCGGACACATTTGACAACCTCCCCTTGGGCAGGTACAATGATATTGCGGTTACAGAAAGAACGGGCGTTTGCATTTGTTTTTACACAAGTTATGTGCGGTATCCGGAATGAGGGCGGGAGATGTCATATGAAAAAAAAGAGCAGTGGTATGAGAAACAGAATTGGTATGCTTCTATTGGCCGGCGTCCTGCTTTTTCTGTTCGCAGGCTGCCGGACCATAACGCTTTCGCTTGTGCCCGGCGGCAGCCGGTCCGGGCCGGAACAGGAACCTTCTAGCAGCGGGAACAATCCTCTTCCCCAAGAAATGCCGGAGGATTTTGCGGTTCGGTTCAGCTGCTGGGTCAACGAGCAAAGCAAAAACGTCCTGGATACCTACCAGGGATACATTCAAAAGGATCTGATCGTGGGTGTCGCCCGGCGAAACTATACTCCGGCCCGGGAAAGCATGCGGTCTTTTTACGAAAAGCTGCTGGACCTGGATATTGCATCCATCAGCAGAACCATGACCGCTGAGGTATTGGCAGGTAAGCACGATACGGTACGAGGGATGACACCCTGTACCAATTATCAAATTACATTCACCGCCGATAACAGAACCTATACCATTGACGGAGATCATACCGCGGTATCTTATACAAACACGGATCCCGAAGCCGCTCATTTTATGGAATTGGTAAGATACATGATACAGGTTCTGGAAAGTGCCCCCGAATACCAGGCTCTTCCTCAGCCGGTAGGCGGATACGATTGAGCGCCCGCTGTGCGGCGGGGCCGATTTGTCATGCAAAAACGGGGAGAAAATTTTGTAAATAGTAAAAATTAGTCTGTACAGATTGTCAAACCTGTGCTATAATAAGTTCCGCTGCTGAGCGGGATGCTTGTTTCCTGTTATAGGCCAATGTGGCTCAGGGGTAGAGCAATTCACTCGTAATGAATAGGTCGTGAGTTCGATTCTCACCATTGGCTCCAGCAAAAAAGTCCCGAACCATCGTGGTTTTGGGGCTTTTTGATTTTTGTGATTTTGGAGCAAAAACAATTGTTTTCCGTTATTTTTCCGTTATTGTGTGATTTTTATCCAGAAACGCCAGCGTCATCTTGACTATGGTTTCGATCTTTTTTGTCGATACTGCTTAATACAGCACCTATTTTCTGAGCCGCATCTTGTTTTCTGGAATCCATAACATGAGCATAAATATTTAAGGTGGTACTGGTTTTGGCATGACCTACAATAGCTGAAACGGTGCGAATATCGACTTGATTGGCGAAGAGCAGGGAAACAGTGGTGTGTCGTAGATTGTGCGGGGTAAAATGTGGTATCCCTTGACAGTCGCTGAAGCTTCCCACCCATGAAGTCAAACTGTCCGGATGCATCGGGGTGCTATCCTGCTGAAAAAATAAACGGTCATTTTTACATTTACTTACTCTTCCCTTTGCGTCCATGATCGTAATTTCATCCTGCCATTGATCCCCCATTTTAAGCCGCTCTTCTGACCACCACTTGCGGTATTCTTTGAGAATAGCCATTAGACTTTCGTCTATATCGATGAAACGGACACTCGTCTTGTTCTTCGGGCTTTTCGTAACAAGCCCTCTCCCAGCTATGTATTGAGATGTGCGTTTAACATTTAATGTCATGTTGGTGTAATCAATGTCTTTCCACTCTAAGCCCATCAGTTCCCCGCGGCGAAATCCTGTATACAAAGCCAATATTGTAGCGGTGCGCCATTTTAACGGCTCATTGACTAATAGCTTAACCACTTGAGCAAGCTCTTCTTCGTTTAGGTAACGAGCTTCTTTGTCCTCCATTTTGGGGGCTTTCATATGTCGTGCATCCATCGGGTTAAAAGGTATTATTTCGTCTATAACTGCCTGATTTAACACTGCGTTGACAAGGGTATAGTATTTCCGGATTGTGGAATTTGCAAAGGGGGGCATCATTTTTCGTTATGGCAAAAAGCTTTTTGATATCTTGCTTCATCGCAGCCGCAACTTTTTCCGCCGTCTGCATGGTAACTTTTTGATAGCGGCACAGAACAGTGACAGTAGAACCAGACAATCCGATCTGTTTGGCTGCAGCGTCTCTTGATTTAAATTTCTTGAGCATTTTTTCAGCTATACCGGGTTTTAGGACAGCTCGCGAACCGACAAGCTTACTATCTTCCTGAAGCTGCTTTACAAATGCTTGCCCATGATGCTTTTGGAATTTATCAAGCCGGATGTGCCCGAGTGCTTTAAAAATCCTCTCTTCAAACATAATGGTATAGCACTCTAGTGTTTTAGGCGCGAGTTCGCTCGTCTCAAGATAGTGTTTTGCATAAGCAGCAAAAGTGATATTGCCATCCAGCACAAGCCCTTTTTTGACCTTTTCATCAAACAAAACAAGTTGCCTTTTCAGTTCTTTTTCAATTTGTTTTTCCGTCATGCCGGGTTCTGGTTTCCATGTCGTGCTATGCCCTATCTGCTTGCCGTTAATATCATAGTCATCGAAAGCACGAAGGTAGTAAGTAGGTTCGCCGGATTTGGAAGTGTATTTTTTATAGGTTGCCATCAGGGTTACTCCTTTTGGTCGTCCACAGAGATTCCCAGGTTTTGTTCTTTGGGGGATTTTAACCAGTTTTCTGTTTGTTGTTTATTTTCATAATTCTCTAGCTCTTTAACATTTTTATTTTCCCACGCCTTTAAGAGTTCTAGGCTGATTGTACCTTTAAGGTAGTATGACTGGTTTTATAGCTCGCGCCATCGATGAAACTATGGAGAGGGACAAGGAGGGTGGTAATACATAGGACGAATAGCCTGAAAAGAAAGGACTCCACGGGTCGTCTTCCACAAGAGAAGGCTGTGGCTTAAAAACAGCCTTACATGATTTAACAACAAGGGGCTTTTGTTACAGCCCCTTTTGCTGCTTTTTCGTTGTTTGATTAAAATCCATTATATGAATTTTGATCGATTTTCATTTACGATTTTGTTTTTGTTTCTATATTCGGGAAGCATATTTCACGTGTCTGAATCGACCTCCACATGCGTTCCACAAGTGAACTAGAAGGAAACACGTATTACCTTAAAAGACAACACGGGCGTTTTAATATTGACGATCGGCAATCAGTTTAAAAAAAAATTGTCACAAAAATAATTTTTTATTGGTTTATCAGCAAATATCGGTCCGGAGCACCATAACATTGTTCCGCTTCAAAATAGGCAAGTTTCCCGTGAATACAAGAAATTAATACAGGACCAAAACCAACTTCCTGTAATAAAGCCTTTGATAAATTCATAATCTTACCATCTGTTTCAGAATCGATTGATATCACATAACAACTGTCTGGAGCCCCTTTTTCCTTCAATATTTCATAAATTGTTTCAGAAGAAGATACAGATTGTTTTATTAAAAAACATTTATCCTGCTTAAAGGTTTCTAAAGAAAAATCCCATATAAAGCTTCTTCTTTTTTTTTCGGCAGACAATGCATATGGTGCTCTTGCTGCTTTCAATTTCGTAAAGAATGATTTTATAATAACGTCCTCTATTTCTCTATCCATGTTAATCTTAAACCTCCTCTTTCTTTATTATAAAAAATCTATTAGTGCAATATATTTACAATAAGTTTATTTATGTTGAAATGCAAGGGATATTCTGTTACTTTAAAAGAAAACCCTTGCATCTCTCACTCTAACACAAAAATATTTTTATCAGAAATTCTTAAATTAACCAAACTGTTTAGACCCATTGCACCATAAATGTAAGATCATGTTCTAAATATCTAAAAGAAATTGCATATGAATAAAAATAATGATCATGCTCACACGGCATATGAGGAGTAGTCCTATATTCAGCTTTAACATTTGGATGGAAATGAGGGCGTCTGTTGCCGGGATGTCCGTACGGATGATGTTTAGGTGGTTTACCCTTTCCTGCACGTCTTGCAGCTTCTTCCGCGGCTTTTCTATGCCCACATTCTATTCGTCTTCCAATTACTTTTTTTTCCTCAATTAGATCTATTTCTTTTTCTTCTAGAGCGTCTACGACGCCACCCTCAGAACTACCTTCTAGGTCCAGATCAACGACAATTGTCACGGTAACAGAAGTAGGAAGCGTAGGTATGTTTACTTCAATAAAAGGCTCTGGGATTACAAACGTTTCGCCAAAAATAAAAATAAATTCTCCTGTAAAATCGACATTAGATATAGGACTATTTTGACAATAAACGTACATGTTATTGCCAAGTAATCCGCCTGTGCTAATGTATGAATCCTCATTCAGAAATCTTCCCGTATTCGGATCGTAATACCTTTGTTGTAGATAATACCAACCAGTTTCATTATCGTAGTAGTATGACCGATAACGTATCGGGTTCAAATAACCGATATGAGTCATCGAATTGGTTATATCGTTCCCGCTTTCATCTGTGATTTTGATTAATTTACCCCAAGAATCGTAGTCATACCGCGCCACTACGTTATATAAGCTGTCCAGGATTCCCATCACATCACCTTGCAGGGATTTCACATAGTAATACTGTCCGTTGTTGTACCGGAAACCCACCCGATCGCGTCGTATTGGATGTTGTTCGTCCCGTTGTAGCCCGTCAGCAAATCCTTCCACGTACTGTCATACGTGTACGAATCCGTCCTGATGAGTGACGTGGAGATCGTTGTGCTGTTAGTATAACCGAAATGCTTTTTCTCTGTCAAGTTCCCATTTAAATCATAGCTGTAGGTAACCGTTTCATTCCGGGCCAAACAATCTTCCCGGGTTAGTTGGCCTTGCACGTCATAATAATACGCTATCGTATCCTTGGTAGTAGGAGAGGATGAGCTGCCTTGTTTTTCCGTGACCGTTTTGATCAGACCGTTTGCATCGTAGGTATACTGTAAGGTAGTTGGAAGCTGAGCAAAGCCTCCTTCCACATTGCTAGTCACCCTTCTGAAATCAACAGAACTCACCCGGGATGATGGGCCATGAGAAGCGGACTCATAAGCAAATTTCCGTTTGTAATGCAAACCATCCCCCGTATTATTCTCCACCACACGCCCGTTGTAGTCCAGTTTCGTGACATATCGGTTTCCATCGCAGGTGGATTCCAATATTCTCTCGTTACGCTTTTTGTCATGAGTAAACCGCATTGCTGTAGGAAGGAACGATGGCTTAAAATCCATACGTATCAAATCACCACTGGAGTCATAGGCAAAATGATCTTGGTTTCCCCGGCTATCGTAAACATATGAGAATCTGCCTTCCGGATCATAGGAATACTCCGTGGTAATGTTCCCTATGGCATCCTTCGTGCAGGCCAGACTGCCCAAATCGTCAAAATATGAGGTGTAATCTGTGGTAGCAGTGCCGTTCTGCTCATGCCCTACCGTCATCTTGGTAGCTCCGGTGGAAACAGAAATGTTCTTCTTTACCCCATTGCCATAGGTGACCTGCGACAGCGCTCCGCCTCGTCCGTTATACAGGTAAGATGCCAGCACCCGGTTGTTCCCGTGCACGGAGCTGT
>PPYF01129722.1_pt1 | contig 25551 bp, 19 predicted proteins | sample 1559871 | NCBI WGS metagenome assembly PPYF01 (sample SAMN08240021, study PRJNA423297) | Human gut metagenome, whole genome shotgun sequencing project. | reverse complement strand
TCGCTGCGGAATGGATTTTGGGATGATAAGAAAAGGAGGCCCGTCAAGTAGATAAAAAAAGAGACCGTCTCAAAGGGAAGACGGCCTATCTTTTTCTGCAAGAAAAACGGTATCCTTTCGATTACTGCTCGTATCCGGCCCGTCTCCGGAAAACAATACCGGCTGCGGCGCAAACACAAAGCGCCAGACAGAGGAACAACCCGTCCCGGTCACCTGTCTCGGTGTTGTCTTCCACGTAAGTCAAATTCGCTTTGGTCACCAAAACGCTGGAATCATGAGCAATGATGCCTAATTTTCCGGCAACGGAAGCGTCATCCGGCAGCGCATAAGCAGCAACCAAAGATCCGTTCAGATAGAACTCTATCATTTTGGCAGCAGCATCGTATTGGGCTTTCATCGTATATACTTTGGCAGTACCGCCCTCCGCTGCGCTGAGCGGACACTTTTCTTCTTCGGTTAACGGTCTCCCAATCGGATTCTCACCGTCAACACGGTAATATGCGTTGGACGGATCCACCAGAAACGAAAGATAATCGGCCTGGATTGCCGCACGGCTGCTGCTATCTTTCACACCCAGAATCAAACCGAAGCCATAGCCGGCGTGGTTGGTACGCTGAATCTCAATTTCATATACAAAAGATTGACCGCCGTCTACTGTTTCGGCAGCTACGGCAAAATCGTTTACCGTTTGTTCCGGTCCATCGCAGTAGCCCAATTCTCGCTGAGCCCATGTTGATTCCACTCCGGTCCATCCAGTCAAATTGGATGCAAAAGCGCTCTCGCCGGATATGGTCAGCAGCGCTTTTTTTACATAAATTTCCGCGTCTCTTGCGAACAAACCTAATTTGCCGGAAGCATACGCCGCCGCATTTTCACAGGAACCCAGCAAAGAATTACCCAAGTAGAAACGAAGCATCGTTGTCTCTGCGTCGTATTCTATCCGGAACGTGTACAAACGGGGAGCGGCATTCGGATCGCTGACCCGTGGGCATTTCTCGTCATCTGTCAGCGGTCTTGCCTGATTGCCGGTATTATCGATGTTAAAGTACACGTTGGCGTCGTCCAGCATAAAGTAGGAAAACTTTTCCTGAAGCTTTGCCAAGCTGGAGGCATCCTGAATACCAAACACAACGCCAAATCCATATCCGTTGATCCGTTCCATCTGTGCTTCGTAAACAAAGGATTTCGTCCCATCCAGCGTCACGTTGGGAACGGCAAAGTCCCAAAGCCGCTGCTCCGTCCCATCCCGATAGCCGTTAGCGGTGGTACGCCAGGTAGATTCCACTCCAGTCCAGCCCTCTACATTGGTTACAAACCCATTTGCCTCCTCGGATACGGTCAGCGCTGCCTTTTTCACCATGACCCGGCCGCCATGGGCCAACAGACCCACTCTTCCCGATACCGTGGAAGCAGCATTCGGAAGAGTCTGAATCAGCTGATCCCCCAGATAGAATTCCGCTGCTCCGGTATCGGCATCATAAACTACACGGAAGGTATACAAGCGCGGCGCAGCGCCGGAATCCTCCACTCTGGGGCACTTCTCGCCATCCCCCAACGGACGTCCGACAGGGCCGTTGTTATTCACATTATAGTAAATGCTGCCCGGATCCACCATAAAGAGCACAAAGTTGTTTTGAATACTCTCGCGGCTGGAGGGATCTTTCACACCCAAAACCAGACCAAACCCATAACCACTGATTCGTTCGGCCTGCACCTCGTAAACAAAGGATTTTGTTCCGTCTACCGAAGCGTCTGCCAGTGAAAAATCCATCAAATCCTGGCTGGGGTCATCCTGATACCCATCGGCACCGACGGTCCAAGCGGCTTCTACCCCATTCCATCCCGTTAAATTTGTAGTAAAACCATCCTCGGCGGATACCTTTGCCGCGTAACCGCTGAAAAGAACCGTTGCCGCCGCGACAAGAGCCAGCACACTTCTCCCTGCTTTTTTCATTTCGGACTCCTCCTCTCATAAAATGAGCGTTTTTCTATCATAACAATCGTTTCGTCTACATGAGGATTCCCCGCCGGCAAGCCGAAAAAAGCCGCTGCCGGAAGAACCTTTATTGATTTTATTATAGAATTCTTTTTATCGAAGAAGAATAGGCTGGTTCGCATGTATTTTCTAGGGTATTTCGTCCTCCCTGTCAGGAAACGGCGCCAGACAGAGAAGCCGCAAAACAGAACTTGTCACAAACTCCGTTTCGCAGTATACTAATCAAAAAAGGAGCGGAGCGGATTGCAGGAACGGATTGTATTATTTTCGGAAAACGCCCGGCCGGAAGAAAAAATCTGTGTGAATGAGTCTTGGGTGGATCACAGCATGTGTCCTCACGGGCATGATTTTTCGGAAATCATCTACATCAATAACGGAACAGGCATCCACATCATTGATGGAAGACGATATTTGGCGGAACAGGGCGATTTATTCGTTCTGCGAAACGAAGCCAGGCATTCTTACGAAGCCTTGACCAACGACTTTAGCTGGATCAATTGTACGTTCCAGATGCCCGTTTTGTTTCAGCAAGGCGACCATGCGTTCCAAGAGGAATGCCGGGCGCTCCTCCTGCCCTACTGCGATTGGGAAGAACAAAATTTGGAAAATGTCTATCTTCACCGCAAGGAATCGGTCTTCCAACCGCTTTTTCACAGTATGCTGCTGGAATACCGTCACGCGCTTTCTTCTTATCAGGAAATTCTGCTGCACTATCTGCTAATCTTGTTCCAGGAAATTCATCAACAGATACTGGTTTCAGAACCTTATCGTAACACGCTTTCCGGCGGCACGCTCATCGATATCGTCCAAGAGTGGGTGAACCGGTCTGCCGGCGCGCCGCTTTGTCTGGAACAGCTTTCTTCTCAGGTATTCTTTAGTCCGGACTATTTTCCGAAACTGTTTAAGAAAAAAACGGGCATTCCGCTTTCCGCCTTTCTTCGGGATACACTGCTGGACAGGGCGGCACAGCTTCTGCAAATGACCGATGCCCCGCTGGAAAACATCATGGTCCAAGCCGGGTATCAGGATATTTCCTACTTTGAACAGCTTTTCAAGAAAAAGTATGGAGTCTCTCCGCGGCGTTACCGCCTGGCCTCCCGAAGCGGGCAGAAAAGAGGATGATATGACAAAGAATCCTTGTACTCCCGAAATTACTCCCGAAATCGTATCGATGCCTCTCTCTTTGTTACAAGAAACCACGACGGTCGGTCCTCTTTCGCCGGAACAACATAACCAGACTTGCCTGAGCCTTACTTATATGCTCCAAGGAAACGCGGTTATTCTTCTTGCAGGAAAAGTATGCGTTCTGCAGGAAGGAGATCTGCTTCTGCAGCGGACGTATGAGCCGCTCAGCCTAGTTCAGCAAACCGAACCGTCAAATTGTGTCACCTGTCTGTTTCCGGCTTCCCAACTAGCCGGTATGGCGACATCCGCCGACAGCAAAGAAAAGCCGGTGGAATACTGGGTTCTATCCGGTAAAAAAAAAGAGTTTTCCTATTTGTTTCAACGGATTTTGAACGAGATTCAGCATTCCTCCACACCGCACACCAATCTGCTTTCGCATCTTTTTTCCATTATTCGATTGAAATGGGAACGTTGTTTTGACCGGGAACAGACAAGGCAGCGCAATCCGGAGAAAGAAGATTTGATTGATTTCGTATGCGCCCACTATCAGCCTTTCTCCTCCTTTGGAAAGATCAAAGAAGACGTTTTCGCGGAAAAACTGCGGATGAGCTCCTCTGCTTTCTCTAAATTATTTAAGAAAAAAACAGGTATGACTTTTGTACAGTTCTGTACGGAACTCCGCCTACTCCGGGCCGCCCGTTTTTTGGTGACCACAAAGCTCTCTGTTCTGGAAATCATGAAAGCCGTCGGATACCACGATTCCAAGCACTTCTATCATGTGTTCTATCAAAAATTCCAGATGACGCCAGCCCATTTTCGGAAAACAAAAACATTGACGGAGGAATTGGATTTTCCTTATTCCAAACACTTTATCAACTGAAATTGGAATGTGGTATCCCCTTGTTCTTCACTAAAAGCCCGGATGACAATCCCGTGGCGTTCCGCAATTTGCTTGGCGATGGCCAGCCCCAGACCGGTACCGTTGGAATTGTTTTCTTGTCTTGTCTTGTAGAAGCGGTCAAAAATATAAGGAAGTTCTTCCTGGGGAATAACCGCGCCTTTATCCGAAACGGACAGAACGCCATCCCGCAGAACAACACGGACCGTCTCACCCGCAAACGAAAATTTGATCGCGTTGTCCAATACGATCAAAAACATCTGACGCAGCCGGTCATAATCTCCCATCACGGACAGCAAAGACGTATCCAGATCCAGGAGAACCGGAATCCCTTTTTGTTGTCCGATGCGGCTGGCGCTTCGTACCGCGTCCCGGATGCATTCGCATACGTTCCATTCTGCGGAATCAATTTGGAAATCCACATTTTGCAGCCTGGATAATTCCAGCAATTCATTGACCATTCGCTGCAAAAAAATGCTTTCCTGCAGCATGTGCGCATGGTATTCTTCCACTTGTTCCGGTTCGGTCACCACCCCGTCGCAGAGCGCCTCCAAGGATCCCCGGATCACCGTCACCGGTGTACGCAGCTCATGAGATACATTGGCCACAAAATCCCGTCGCATTTTCTCCAGCTTTTCTTCCTCTTGGCTGGCGGCCAGCAGCCGGCCGCTGAGCACGTCAATGGTAGACGCCAGCTCGCCGATCTCATCCTGCTGAACTACATTGGTTCTGACCTGATAATCCCCCTCAGCTAGTGCTAAAGCGGTATCTTTGATCTTTTTCAGCGGTTTGGTGAAGGCCACCGCCACGGAAACAGACAGGCCGATTCCAATCAGCAGCGCCAGCGCAATGCTGATCAGCAATACCACCAAGCCACTGGTAATGGACTCCTCCATACCCTCTACCGGAGAATGCAGCAATACCACGCCAATGACCGAATCACCATTTTGAATGGGAACGCCTACCGTCAAAGCCGGCGTCTCCAACAAACCGCTGAAGTCCTCGCTGAACGTCGTTTTACCGGTAAAAACCGTTTCTATCACTTTTTCCGCGTTATCCGGCAGTTCCGTATAACGCATGTATCGGTCCTTCCGTACCAAATTCCGTTCTTGGTCGATCACCCAGACGTCTTCGCTGGTAATGCTGTTGATAAATCGAATATACGACTCCGCCTGAAAGCTGAACGTCGTCCACTCCCCTGCCGAGGGCGGCTTCAGGAAGGAGGACCATTCGTCCCGTATGAGGACCGTACTGCCCCATCGTCCCATCAGGGAAGGAATGGTGCCGGCAATCGTAGCAGCGGTGGACTCCATGTTCTTCTGATGGAGATTCGTCGTGTAATTTTTAAACAGCAATGCAAACACGCTGCCGATCACAATGGAAAACACCAACAGTGCAACGGTAAAATAGATCGTTAGCTTCAGCGCAATGTCACTCTTCACGGCTGTTTCTCTCCAAACTTATATCCCACGCCCCAGATAGTCTGGATGTCCCAGTCATCGTGAGAAACCTCATCCAGCTTAGCGCGCAGCCGTTTGATATGGGAATCCACGGTCCGGCTGTCCCCATAATAATCGAATCCCCATAACTGATCCAGTAAATTCTCCCGGGAGAAGACTTTGTTCTTGTTGGTGGCCAGGGTCCAGAGAAGTTCAATCTCCTTCTTTGTAAGGGAAATTTCCGTATCACCGATGGTCACCACATAGTGATCCAGATTGATGGTTAAATTACTGTAGGAAAAAATTTTGCTTTCCTGCGTTTCCTCCTGTCCCAGCCGCCGCAGCACCGCTCGGATTCGGGCCATGACCTCTCCGCAGGAAAAGGGTTTCACTACATAATCGTCCGCACCGATATCCAGTCCCATAATTTTTTCAAAATCCTCTCCCCGGGCGGTAATCATGATAACCGGCACGTTAGAAACCCGACGGATGTCTTTGCATACTTCGAAGCCGTCTGCTTTGGGCATCATCACATCCAATAGAACAAGATCCGGGTGGCATTGGTGAAACTTCTCCAGCGCCGCCTCCCCGTCGTAGGCAACTACGGTACGGTACCCTTCTCGCTTCGCATACTCCTGCAAGATAGAAGTAATCTGTTTGTTATCGTCTGCAATCAGAATCGTTGTCATACAAACGCCTCCCTCATCCGTTTCTGAGCAGGATACCCCAAAAATATGTTTTTTTCGTGTCAGGCTTTCTTCTCAAACAAAGCAAAAACATAGTTATCCGTTGGGTCGGTAGCAACGGAAACCATATTATAATTCTCAAACAGCTCCGGACAGTTGTAGTCCGCCGGATTTTTTGTCACGCCATAAATACGGATGACCACAAAATCCACTGCCCGGCTCGTTAGAATAGCCGTTTGCTCCTCATACATTTCCGGCAGCTCTTTCCGATCGATGTTTACTTTACAAAAGTATTTATTGATGGGCCTGACATGGGAAGCCAAATAAAAGCCTCCGTCGATAAAGCCGTAATTGAGCAGCGTCGGATTCTCCTTTTGATTGATGATTTCCGCAAATTGGAACTGCGGATACGCCTCTTTGGCTCGTCCGATATAGGGAAAGCAGTTTCCGCAAAATAGGCAGATCAGGAAGGCTCCCGCCACGCTCAGACCAACCAGCCTCCCATACAGCTGGCGTGATAATCCATTCAGGCGCACCAGTTTGGTGTCCTCGGCCCAGCGCAGCATGGCAATGACACCGAAAATCACATATCCGGCAGTAATCAAAATATAATAGTCGTACCAGCGGCCTCCAAAAAAGACGCCAAGATACAATACCAGAAAAGTCCCCAGAACCGACCATCTGCCTGTTTTGTGCCAAACAAACCGATTCTTCCTGCTGAAATGAACCAGTCCAAAAATAATAAAAAACGACATCAGCGGATTCATGCCCAAGTTCTTTGCCGCGCCCACCGCCATCGTGGTCAGCCGCTGCCAAAGTGTGATATCCTGGGAATACAAGAAAATATTACAGTAAAAATACGTATATAAAAAGTCGTACATAGCGCCGTTCAGCGTGAAATACACCACCCAAGGAATGGACGTAACCAGGATCCCCAGAAAAAACAACCCTATGTAACGAAAAAAGCGTGCCCAATCTTTGCGGAACAGAAGGGGCAAAAACGTAAACAGTGCCCAGCCGATCCAGAATCCCAGCAGATTGAACTTGATCCACAGCACACAGCCAACCAGGATGCCGTTCAGGAAAATGTTTTTCCCGCTAACCGGCTCCGTCCCGCCACGTACGTAGTTCCGCAGAAAATAATACATGGTAATCGCCCAAAACGCTAACGAATATTCTTCCACGTTGTCTCCCCGCAGGAAACAGTAGGTGGTTAAGATCACCACACCGGTCAGCAGCGAGGCAAACAACGAGTACCGTTTGTTCAGGAACAGGAGCGCAATCTTATAAAGATACAAAAGAAAAACCGCAAAAAATATCACTTCCAGAAAATAAATGCCAAGGAACGTGCTGCTGGATACCAACGCTGCCGCCGCGTGCAGAAAATAGGTCAAAGGGCCTTTGTGTTCAAACAAATCGCGATAAGGGACTTTGCCGTTCAGAATTTCCCGGCCTACGGTAAAAAATACGTTTTGATCCACTCGGTTGTGAATGGGGAACAAAAAAGACGCCATGGAACACACCGCCAGCAGCAGAAACGATACGATTAAAAAAAAGAAAAAGAGTTTATATTTCTCAAAAAAGTGCTGCAATGATTTCAAAAAGATGCCTCCCCATCCTATCTTTTGTAAACAAAGTTCCGCTCCATGGCAGAGCATCACACATTGTGGTATTATATTACGAACTACCTTCTCTGTCAAATCTTCGACATAGAAAAGTTCCGTTCCCGGAAACGGAAAAGAAAGGAAGCAGGAGATACATTATGTGTTCCACATGGACAAAACTCACAAATTGTACGCTTTGTCCCCGCGCTTGCGGGGCGAACCGCCTGGAGGGCCAGCCGGGCTTTTGCGGTGCGGTAGGGTCAAACGTAATTCTGGCAGCCGCCATGCTGCATCTTTGGGAAGAACCCTGTCTGTCCGGCACGCGTGGGTCCGGCGCGGTTTTCTTCTCTTATTGCACCATGCGCTGTGTTTTTTGTCAAAATCAAGTCATCCGCACGGGTAACGTCGGTGCGGAACTGTCTTCGAATCAGCTTGCCCAGGTGTTTCTGGATTTGGAAGACCAGGGAGCGCACAACATCAACCTGGTAACGCCGACCCATTATGTGCCTCAAATTCTGGAGGCGCTGCAGGAAGCCAAACAAAAAGGATTATCCATACCGGTGGTATACAACAGCAGCGGTTATGAGGTCCCCGAAACCATCCGGCTTCTGGACGGCCTGGTAGATATTTATCTGCCTGATTTGAAATACGATGAGGAAGAAACCGCCCGACGCTATTCCTCTGCACCCCGATACGCTTTCTATGCCTGGGAAAGCCTGCGGACCATGGTAGAGCAGGTGGGATCCCCCTGTTTCGGCCGGCGCGGCAGAATGAAATCCGGTGTTATCGTCCGGCATTTGGTTCTTCCGGGACAAGCAGAAGCGTCCAAACGTATTTTGAAAAGGCTCTATCAAACCTATGGAAATCGTATTTTCGTCAGTATTATGAACCAGTATACACCCATGGGGCAGCTGGGTGGCTATCCGGAACTGACCAGCAGCCTTCCCCAGGAGGAATACCAGGATGTGGTTACATATGCCCGCAGCTTGGGCATGGAGCAGGCGTACATCCAGGAGGGCGGCGCCATCTCAGAAAGCTTCGTTCCTCACTTTGAACAACTGGCGGAGGAATGCCGCAGAAGGTGGGCCGGCCCAATCAAAAAGTAAGCTGCCTCATCCGATAATTGGTACTGAGGCAGCCATGCTTTTGTTGTTATGCAGTTTCCTGAAGCACCTGTCTGGCGGCGTTTTGTGCTCCCGCCGTCCCATTCGGTGTAGCGCTCGCATCAGGAGAAGCACTTGCATCAGGCGTTTCATCTGTTGACGGCGTGGCAGAATTGCCAGGCAGCAAAGATTCCAGGGGATCCAACGGATCCGTATTGGAAGGATTGTTTGTAGCGGAAGGGTTGTTCCCTGCGGAAGGAGAAGTCTTAATCTTCCCATCATCCACGTTACAACCGCTGAATGCACAAACAACCAGCGCGGCCAACAGAGAAAGCGCAGTTATCTTAAATGATTTCATTTGCTTTCCTCCCAAACTCAATTGAAAAAGCCTGGACTTTTTCATTGATAGTATTGGAAGAACGCCAAAAAATATGCTGCATAAATTTTACAAAAAAATTCCATGGCCGTTTTGAGCAAACCCACAAAGCTCTATTCCGAAATCTCTCCCGCCTTCTTCAAGGTGAATTTGCTGACGGCCGGGCCAATGATCTCATAAATCAGCGTTGCACACAAAACGATTGCCCGAATCGTCGCGCCATATTCCGGAACCGCTTGGGTCGCCACCAGCGACAAGCCAATTGCTACGCCGGCCTGAGGAAGCAGCGCTGGCCCCAAATAGCGCCTGATCTTCCGGTCCGCCTTGCAAACAGCCGCGCCGAACGCCGCGCCGCAGAGTTTACCAGCCACTCGCAGTACTACGTAAATGACGCCGGCCAACCCGATGGCAGGAAGCACCGATAACTGGAGTTCCGCGCCGGACGCCACAAAAAACAAGATAAAAATGGGAGGCGTCAGACCGTCGGCCAATTTCATAATCTCGGTACTTTGTCCTGTAAAATTGGTCAGCGCCGCGCCCATGGACATACACAGCAGCAGCGGAGAGAAACCGCAAAGATTTGCCAACCCCACGCCGGTAAAAACAAAAGCAATGATCAGAGCTAGACGGTTTCCGTCTTTTTTAAACCAGCGAAGGGGCACAACAAACAAAAGGCCCAGTAAAAATCCACAAAGAATCCCTCCTCCAATTTCGATCAGCGGGGACAGTAAGGAACCGGCTAGCGACCCGCTGTGATGGTTAACCGACTGGGCAATGGCCACGGATATCCCAAAAAAAATCAGCGCGGTAGCATCGTCGATGGCAACCACGGACAACAGCGTCTCGGTAACCGGTCCCTTGGCCTGATACTGCTTGATGACCATAATGGTCGCCGCCGGCGCCGTAGCCGCTGCGATAGAAGCCAAAACCAAGGAAAAAGGCAGCGTTTTCCCTGCCAGAAGCAATCCTATCAGAACAAATAAAACAGCGAACAGCGATTCAAAGACGGCAATCAAAATGGGAGTCACGCCCACTCGTTTGAAATACGATATTTTAAATTCGTTTCCAATGGAAAAAGCAATAAAGCCTAACGCCACATCTGAAATGATTCCCAGTGAAGAAAGGGCGCCTTCGGGAAGAATCCCCAGAACACTGGGGCCGATAATCAATCCGGCAATCAGGTAACCTGTCACATTGGGCAGCTTTACCAGCTTCGCCAGACGGCCGAACAGCATTCCGGAGAAAATCATAATAGCCAAATATAATAATGTATTTAATGTCATAGCGATTGATCAAGACCTTCCACATAATTTACTGGTACGGTAAACAAGATTCCTGTGTCCGGATGGTTTAACCCTCCTGTTACTTCATTCACGATTTTGGACACGGATGGTATTCGTTCCTCTTTCAGCACCATAAAAATCGTCTTGCTTTCCCGATGGTCCGGATCCAGCAGCATGCGCAGCGAGGCCATGAAGCGAAGCTCGTCGTGGCCGCTGAGGCGGTGGGCCATACCCTGGCTGTCCAAAATAGTCGCGCCGGTATGTCCGTCCTCGCCCAGCCGTTTCAAGAGTTTCTCCAGACAATCCACTTTATTTAAGACCAAAATCATTAGCTGCAACGCAATCCCCTCCTAATAAAAAATAACGATCAGGAAAAGTATAGACCTCTCACCCGCAAGATGCAAGGGCCGGATGCAAAGTTTAAAAAAAGGACAGGCCCTGTTCTTCCTAAAAATTTTATGTTATGTCGGAGACCGGATTGCTTGAAATATTTTTGAAATAGGGTACAATAGGTACGTAATTATTTTTCCTGATGCGATGGCAGAGGGAAAAAGCCGCAGCGTTGGGGCAATGCCGGGTATGGAGAAAAAGGATCCGGTCCGCCTGCGGAGGCCGTGTTTCTACAATATAAAAGTAGATACCAAAGAGGAAAGAATCAGGGAGGCTCTTATAACCATGACAAGAAAAAGACGTACAAGAAAACAACGCCATGTTGCTTTGGACGTGCTGTATCATTTTTCCCGTTCTATTTTTTTTATTGGATTGATTGTTTATCTGGAATTGGTTTTCAAATTGTCCATATTTGACAACGGGCTATCCGGTTTGGGATACTCCATTTTGTTTGCCCTTCCGATCGGACTGCTGTTCTCTTTTTTTTGCGGTTTTTTCTCGCCAAAAGTCAATTGGATCATCTCCATGGTCATTACGGGTGCAATGACCCTCATCTTTATGGCACAGGTAGTGTATCACCAGGTTTTTAAAACATTTATGACGGTGTTCTCTATGGGAACCGGAGGCGGACAGGTCTGGCAATTCCGGAAAGACATTCTCATCGCCATTTCGAAAAACATTCTGCCGCTGCTGTTTTTGCTGCTGCCGTTTTTGTTTTTGGCTATTTTCGGCAGAAGGTTTATTAAGTTCTACAAAAAAAATCTTCGTCTGCAGCTGACCACGTTTGGCGCCACCTTCGTTCTGTATCTGGTAGCTCTGTTGATTTTGAACTTCACCCCTCATGAAATGAACTCCGCTTACGATTTGTATTACAATACGGTAGCCATCGACTTGTCCATGGACCGGCTGGGCGTCATCACCAGCATGCGGCTGGATGCCAAGCGCCTGTTATTTGGCGGACCGGGAGGCGGTGATATCACGTTGGACCCCGAAATCAAGTTTACGCCGAACGGACCCGTTACCACGCCGCACCCGGACGATCCGGTTTTCGATACCTCCCCCAACATAATCGATATCGATTTTGACAAATTGATAAAAGAAGAAACCGATGACAATCTGCTGACCCTTCATAAATATTTCCAGGTTCAGGAAGCTACCCGGAAGAACAAATACACAGGTATGTTTGAGAATTACAATATCATCTCTTTTACCGCCGAGGCGTTTTCCTATTTGGCGGTGGATCCGGACCTGACCCCTACGCTGTACAAGCTGGTAAACGAGGGATTTGTGTTTAAAAATTTTTACAATCCCCTTTGGGGCGTCAGCACTTCCGACGGAGAATACGTGGCTTGTACCGGTCTGATTCCCAAGTCCGGCGTCTGGAGTTTTTACCGGTCCGGCGTACAAAAGAACAACATGCTGTTCTGTCTTGGCAATGTCTTTCATGACAGGGGGTATTCCACCCGTGCCTATCACAATCATACCTGGGATTATTACCGGAGAGACTTATCCCATCCCAACATGGGATACGAATACAAGGGGTATGGGCATGGTTTGGACGTTACCAAAACGTGGCCGGAGTCGGATTTGGAAATGATGCAGCTTACCATTCCCGAGTACATCAACGACAATCGGTTTCACGCCTACTACATGACGGTCAGCGGACACTTGCAGTATACGTTTATCGGGAACACCATGGCCACCAAAAATCGTTCCTTGGTAGAACATCTGACCTATTCCCTGCCCGCCAAGGCCTATCTGGCCTGCCAGATCGAACTGGACAAAGCCCTGGAATATCTGCTCCAGCAGCTGGAAGCGGCTGGGAAGCTGGAGAACACCGTCATCGTACTGTCCGCAGACCACTATCCCTATGGTTTGGAGAAGCCGGAAATCGATGAACTGGCCGGACATACCGTGGAGGAAGAATTTGAGCTGTATAAGAGCAACCTGATTATCTGGAGCGCGTCCATCAAAGAACCCATCGTGGTAGATAAGTATTGTTCCAGCCTGGACATTCTGCCCACCGTGCTGAACTTATTTGGCGTGAAATACGACTCCCGTCTGCTGATGGGAACGGATATCCTGTCGGACTCCTCTCCCTTGATTCTCTTCGCCAACAAGAGCTTTATTACTGACCGCTGCATGTACAATGCCAAGACAAAAGAAGTCATCAGTCTGACCGGGGAAGAGATTTCTCAGGATTATATCGATGCGATGCTGAAAAAAGTAAACAACAAATTCAAAGTTTCTACCGGAATTCTGGATTACGATTACTACAATCACATTGGGGTCGATTCCTTGGGATAAGGGTGAAAAAACGGACCGCTCTCTTCCTTTTTGGGAAAAGGGAAAAGTCTCACAAAGCAGAAACGGCATTCCCTTTGCAATTAACATATTTCTTGCAAGGAGAATGTCGGAAGGCAATTTGTTTTCGATACCGGCCGGATTGCGCCGCCAAGCCATTTCGGATAGGATAACACATACGGAGAATAGGAAAGGAAGAAGGAATCCTGATGAAATTATTATTGATCCGTCATGGCGACCCGGATTACGAACACGACACCTTAACGGAAAAAGGCTGGCGGGAGGTCAGGCTTCTGGCGGAACGGCTGGAGAAGCTTCCCATTCGCAGCATGTATTGTTCCCCGCTTGGCCGGGCACAGGATACCGCCCGAGAAACGTTGAAACGGATGCGGCGAGAAGCGACTGTGCTGGATTGGCTTCAGGAATTTCCGGGGCAAATCAAGGATCCCAATACGGGAGAAAACAGGATTCCTTGGAATCTTCTCCCCTCTTACTGGACCCGGCAGCCGGAACTGTATGATAAAGACCATTGGTTGACCGGTGCGGTCATGTCGTCCGGCAACGTTAAGGAAACGTATCAAAATATCGCTTGTGAAGTGGATAAGCTGCTGGCGGAATACGGCTATCACCGGGAAGGCTTGTGTTACCGCACACAGCAGGGGAACCAGGATACGCTGGTATTTTTCTGTCATTTAGGAGTTCAGTTTGCCATATTGTCCCATTTGCTGGGACTGTCTCCCGCGGTTTTGTGGCAAAGCTTTTTTGTTGCTCCTTCCTCCGTCACCACAGTCGTCACCGAAGAACGGGAAAAAGGAATCGCTGTGTTTCGCTGTCAAGCCTTGGGCGATACTTCTCATTTATATGCCGGAGGAGAATGCGTTTCCCCATCCGGACTGTTTGAAGAAATGGCGCGATAACAAAATGTGGTCAGTGGTTGTTCATATGGGTATGGGAATACAACCGCCGGTAACGTGCCGGACTGATCCCTTCATGATAACGAAAATAGTGGGTAAATTGATTGGCGTTCTCCCATTCCAGTTTCCCGGCCAGCTGTTGAATGGTTAGATTCGTAGTCAAAAGCAGACTTTTGGCCAATTTAATCCGTTCTCCCGTAATGTATTGTTTCAAGGGCCGCCCCAGGTTCTTCCGAAACAAAGAGCACAAATAGTCGGGATGATACCCGAATTTTGATGCCGTTTCCTCTACCGTCAAATGATGTGCGCTGTTGATGCGGATCCATTCCGCTACCTGGCAGACAAGAGGTGAGCCGGTGGTTTCTGCCTGCTTTTGCGCAGAACACAATTCCCCCAGCAAAAGTCCCAGCGCTGCTTCTACCGCATAGGGAGGATACCCCGGCGTATTGGCGAGATGAAGAAGCTGGCGAAATAAGGCAGCAAATTGATATCCTCCCGGACCGGAAAACAGGCCCGGCCGGATATGCAGCCATTCAAATGCCTCTATCCGAAAATGAACCCAATAAAAAGACGTTCTATTCTGACTATGTTTCCATCCGCGGTGACGGCAGCCTGGCCGAAGCAAATACAAATCCCCTTCTTGAAGGCTGAATTGCATGCCTTCCTCCTCCAAATACACCTGACCGTTAACCACATAGATCAGTTCGTAAGTATCGATAATTCGAGTCGGATGGATCCATTCTGCCTCCGTATAAAACAGTCCGCTGAATTCATACCGTAATGGATCAGGATGCCGCATCATATCGGATTTTCTCCTTTTTTCTATTGTTTTGCATCTTGCCGCCTTCCGAACGGCTTGTTACAATGATAACAGATTTTGTGCTGCATCACAACAAAAAAGGGAGATGGCAAGATGAAAAAATACCAGGTTGTTCCATATACTCAAGTCCAAATAGATAACGGATTCTGGCAGGAACGGCAAAAGCTGAATCATCGTGTCACGATATTCAGTATCTGGAACAGATTTGTGGAAACCGGGCGGTTTTCTGCTTTCCGTATGGAATGGAAGGAGGGCATGCCCAATAAGCCGCATTGCTTCTATGATTCCGACGTAGCCAAATGGATAGAAGCCGCCGCTTATATCCTGCAAAAGGAGGAAGACAAACAATTGGAGGCCATCATCGACGATACGGTCGAGTTGATCGAGCAGCATCAGAGTCCGGACGGGTACTTTAATATTTGGTTTCTGCTTATCGAGCCGGAAAGACGGTTTCAGGACCGATCCATGCACGAGCTGTACTGTGCCGGCCATTTGATGGAAGCCGCGGTGGCTTATTATCAAGCAACCGGAAAAGATACCTTTCTTTGTTTGATGCGCCGGTATGCAGATTACATCGACCGAGTCTTCCGGCAGGAGCAAGCAGCGGCATTTCAAACGCCGGGACACGAGGAGATTGAATTGGCTTTGGTTAAGCTGTACCGTTGTACGGGGGAAAAACGTTATCTGGAATTGAGCAAATGGTTTCTGGACCAGCGGGGCAATAACGCCAAAGACGCACCCAATTCCTTTGCCAAAACAAGGTACGCGCAGGACCATCTTCCCGTACGGCAGCAAAAAACGGCGGAGGGGCACGCCGTGCGCGGATTGTATCTTTATTCCGCTATGGCGGATGTCGCCTATGAAACGGAAGACGCCGAACTGCTGGCCGCATGCCGTGCAATTTTCCGGAATATTACCTCACGGCGAATGTATATCACCGGTGCTACCGGTTCTTCCCGCCGGGGGGAAGCCTTTACCAAGGATTATGATCTGCCAAACGGGACGGCTTACGCGGAAAGCTGCGCTGCCATTGCGTTGGCCATGTTCTCCAGACGAATGCAGCGCCTGGAACGGGATTCCCGGTACGGCGATGTCATCGAACAAATACTGTACAATGGATTTTTATCCAGCACATCGCTGGACGGGAAGAGTTTTTTCTATGAAAATCCGTTGGAAATAGATTTATCGGTACGCGACCGGGATGTCTCGGTACATGACGCGGAACAATTTGCTTTGACCCAGCGAATGGAGGTTTTTATCTGTTCCTGCTGTCCTCCCAACATTGCCCGTTTTGTCGCTTCGATTGGAGACTATCTGTATACTTATACTACTCAGGAAATTTATATAGAGCAGTATGTGGCAGGAGTCAGCAGTTGGACAGCCGGAACTCGAACCATTCAAATCTGCCAGCAAACATCATATCCCCGGGACGGCCATGTCCGCTTGGAACTCAAAGGCGCAAAAGGAATGACACTGGGGCTTCGTATCCCCCATTGGTGCCGCCGATTCGAATTATGGAATGAAACCGAGCCGGTTGTAACAAAAACAGAACAGGGTTACGCGCTTCTATCTTGTGAGAAGGATCATTGGGTATTGAATTTGCAGTTGCGTATGGAACCCGAATGGGTAGAAGCCTCTCCCTCCATACATGCAAATTCGGGGCGGGCTGCCCTGCGCCGTGGACCGGTCCTCTACTGTTTAGAAGGCAAAGACAACCAGGGCGCCGTTCACAATCTGGTTGCAGATGCGGAAGCCTGCCTAAAAATGACGGAAACCGAGCTTTCCCCCTTCCCGATGATCGAAACCGCCGGGTGGCAGGTGCCGGAAATGGATCCGGAGGCGGATACACCGTATCAGCCAGTCTCTCATCAGCTGCTTCCACGTACGCTGCAGTTTATCCCCTATTATACTTTTGCCAACCGAGGAGAAAGCGATATGCTTGTCTGGTGTCCGATTCGAAAATAACGGCAAGGGTTGTCTCAAAATAGGAGCAACCGCTAATCGGTTGAGACAACCCTTTTTCTTGTTATCCTTGCATTCGAAAATCGATAGAAGACGGCACCTGAGCGTTGTCCCGGTCAAATGGCAGCCCTTTTCTTACAGCTTTTGCTTCCTGAATCGATAGCCATAGATCAGCGGTCAGCGGTTCCCCTTCCCGCAGGTCCGCCACCACCAGTCCGCCATGTTCCAGTAGTATTTCTTCGGCCTTCTGCAAATCTCCGGCACGATAGCAGGCTTCCGCCAGATAGAAGCGGCACCGTCCATCCGTTTTTCCTAACTCAGTATATTGATTTAGGGAAAGGATCTGTTCTCCTTTCCCCAAGGATAGCAGCAATGCCCAGGCATCCCGGACAATATCCGGGTCTTCCGCGCCTTGCCGCATTGCTTCCGCTGCCAGGATTTCCGCTTCCGTCCCATTGGGCTGACTCATCTGACAAGCATGCGCCAAAGCCAGCCTGGCCCAGGGTGCGGCGTTGCGTTCCACTGCCTTCCGCCAGCAGCGGACTGCTTCGTCCCAATTCTGCCCGGCATAATATTGAACGCCTATTTGATACGCAATCCACCAATTATCCGGGTCCTGCTGCCAGGCAAGCGACAGAAGCTCCAACCACTCCGGCTGATTCATGTACGACAGAGGTGCCCGATCCGGATTCTGAGGAGAAACGCAGCCGGTCTCCAGCAATTCCAGCCAGGGAGCAGACTCTTCTGAAACAGTCTCCTCCTCAAATGTCAAATGAGCAGGCAGAAGCGTCCTCCCCTGTTTTGCCCGCAGCCGGTTCTCCAATGCGCCAAACGGACTGCCGGACAACACTTTTTGGCCGCGGCGCAGAGCGATTGTTTCCCTGGTTGTTTTCAATAAATCCTCCAGGTTCCGGTATTCTGCCAATTGGCTGAGCTGCCGCTCCACACATTGGCGGGCTGCACCATATTCGCCCTGTACCTCTTGCGGCTCGGCATGAAATGCCCCGTACAATTCGATCCATTCCCATTCGCTTTGGGGCGGCATCGGAACACACTCGTATTGCGTCCGGGCCAGCCCTGCTTGTATTTCACAATAACGGCCGGCCTGATCCGTTAAAAATTCCTGCCAGCGCGCCGCCCCGGGGTGCTGGCCCCAAACAAACAATTTTCTGCCCTTTAAGCAGCTTGTAGAAGCTTGCAGCAGACCGTCGCCCGCTTCATTGGCATACACGATGTAGCGGTAAGACGATAAAACATGAAAAAAGTAATCTTTCGCATACGCGGTATTGACAGGATACGAAATGTCCCTTCCGTCCCAGATCGGAACAGGCACTTTCTCAATCCCCTTCGTCGTATTGGAAAACGCGCTGTCCGCCGGCACAATGACCCGGCCCTTTCTTCTTTCCGGCACCGCGACGTTGCTCCACCAATACATGGGCACCGTCTCCTCATTGGGATTGACAAGCCGCACCCGGCAATGGAGGAAAGCGGACTGTTCCGGCAGGAAGAAGTCCATCTGATAGACGACCCGCCGGATCCGCTCGTATTCGTACATCCGCAGAGAAGGACCCAGTCCGCTGCCATCCTCACCGCAAAGTTCCGTATGCAAGGGAGAACACGTAAAAGGAGAATGCCCCACCATCCCGATGTTCCATTCCACGCCGCCGCTGAACCAAGCATTGCGCAAAGCCAGATTGCAGGGCCGGAACATATCGTTGGTATAAAGAAGATCCGCTTTCTTTTGCTTATCGTACAGCTGCCACAGCCTGCCGCCCAATTCCGGAAGGAAGACAGCACGTAAGAAATTATTTTCCAGCACCACAGACTGAAAAGACAGCTCCGTCGTTTCTCTGGAATATCGATCCTGAGAAAGGTACGGAATCAGCGTTTGGACAAATCCGTAGCCAATGTGCATATCTTCCTCGCAGCAATTCGCTTGATCCTGCAGCTGTACGTTATTCATTGTCACAAACGGCGGAATGGTACTATTTCCATTCAGCGCAGATCCCTTGATGTGGATTGTTTCCGTAAAAAGCCGGCTCATCCTCGTCTTATCCTCCTATGGCGTTTCTCCAAATCGGCATCATTATAACAAATTGTTTTCTCGCCGTCCCAGGATAAACCGACTATTCTATATGGACAGATCAATTAAAAATCGGTTTCAACTGACTGCCGCTTCTTATCAAATAGAACGAACCGATCCGCCGCGCCGCTGGAACAGAGCAAGAAACCCACTCAGGATAAGCGCCGGCAGCAAAATCCACAGCGCGTAAGATCATATGATTGATTCCTCTAATCTTTTGGCTGCCGCACTGGATGACGGACAAAGCCATGGCGGTCTTCCTGGCGGACCCGGCGGCAGATACCACCGCGGTTACCACAACGGTACTTCTTTTTACGGTAGAATTCCGGAGAGAAAGGAAAAAGCTTGATTGGGAAGCGGCTCAATAAGACTCAAATTGGGCGTCATAAAGCTGTTTGTAGAATCCGCCCTGCCGCAGAAGCTCCTGATGCGTTCCCGTTTCCACAATCTCTCCATCCCGTACCACCAGAATACAATCCGCGCTTCGAATGGTGGATAGCCTGTGGGCAATGACAAAACAGGTTTTACCGCGCATCAGCTCCCGCATCGCTTCCCCGATTGCTTCCTCCGTCTGGGTATCCACATTGGAGGTCGCCTCATCCAGTATCAGCAGCTGGGAAGTGGAAAGCATGGCTCTGGCAATGGTAATCAGCTGTTTTTGACCTTTGGACAGATTGGCGGCGTTGTCACTTAGTATGGTATCGTACCCCTGCGGCAATCCGGCAATAAAGCGGTGAATTTTCGCGGCCCGGGCTGCCTGTTCCACTTCCTCTCTGGTTGCCGGATGCGTTCCGTCCGCTGCCCCATAAGCAATGTTATCGAAGACGCTTCCATAGAACAGCCAGGTATCCTGCAATACCATGGTATAGGACAGCCGGAGGCTCTTTCGCGTGATATCCCGGATATCGATTCCGTCCATGGTGATTCGGCCTTTCTCCACATCGTAAAACCGCATTAGCAGATTGATCAGAGTGGTTTTGCCGGCGCCCGTAGGACCTACCACAGCGACCAGATCCCCGCTTTTTACCTGCAGGCTCAAATCGTGGATGATTTCTTTCCCCGGTACATAGCCAAAGGATACCTGATCCAGCGTCACATCACCCGACGCGTGAGTCAAATTCCGCGCGCCCGGCCGGTCGGCCGGCTCCGGTTCCTCATCCATCAGACGGAATACCCGCTCCGCCGCCGCAAAGGCGGATTGCAGTTCCGCAAGGATATTGGCGGTTTCATTGATCGGCCCGGAAAATTTCCGGGAATACAAAACAAAAGAGGAAATGTCCCCCAGAGAAATCCGTCCGTACAAATATAGGAGAGCGCCAAATACGCTGACCAAGGACAAAGAAAGGTTGTTGATGAAATTGACCGCGGGGCCCACGGAGCTGGATGCGTAATCCGCCTGGAAATACGCCTCTACCGCTTCTTCGTTTTTCTGATCAAAGCGGTTTACCACGGATGATTCCTGATGGTACGCCTTGATCGTCCGGATACCCGCCGTAAATTCCTCCGCAAAGCCGTTGAGCTCCCCCAGCTTGCCGGAGCGTTTGCGAAACAGGGGACGGACGCGGCGGGACAGAACCCTTGTGGTCACAATGGTAATGGGCACCGTTACCACAAACACCAGCAGCAGAACCGGAGAGATAGACAGCATCATGATAAATGCGCCCAATACCGTTATGATGCTGGTGCCGATTTGCAGCAAATCGGTAGACAAAGAAGAATGGATGGTATCGACATCGTAGGAAATCCGGCTAATCAAATCCCCGGCCTGATGGGTATCGTAGAATTCTACAGGCAGCTCCGCCAACCTGCCGAAGATATCGGATCGGAGCTGTGAAGCAACCTTTTGTCCCAAGCGGATCATGAAAACAGAAAGCAGATACGAAAGTCCGGAAGAGCACAAATAAAATATCAGCATCCAAAAAGCATAGAGAAATACTTGATGGAAATCTACCCCGCCGGATGGCGGCGCAATGGCATCAATGGCATAGCCGGACAATTTGGGACCGGCCAGTGCCAGAAGGTTGCTGACTACCGTCAGGAAGAAGGCCAGCACCAACAACCATTTGTCCCGGCTTAGGTAGGACCAGAGGCGGCGCAGAAGGTATTTTTTCTGCTGTGAAGATAATGTCGGCGTTCTGCCGGAGTTTGGCCTGTTTTCTGCCGTCTTCATAAGGAGCTCGCCTCCCGTTCTCCCATCTGCGATTGGTAAATCGCCCGGTACGCCTCACAAGTTTCCAGAAGTTCCTTGTGGGTGCCGCTGCCAACAATTCGCCCTTCTTCCAGCATCAGGATGTGGTCCGCGTTCTGCAGTGAGCTGATTCGCTGAGCAATCAAAATGGTAGTAGTATGAGGAAAGGCTTCTGCCAGGGTTCTGCGGAGATTGGCATCCGTTCGATAATCCAGGGCACTGGAAGAATCGTCCAGGATCAGAATTTCGGGATCAGCGGCAAGGGCCCTGGCAATCAGCAGGCGCTGTTTCTGTCCGCCACTCAAGTTGGACGCCTTAATGGTTAAAGGGTGTTCCAATCCCTCCGGCCAGTCCTCCAACGCAAAACCGGCCTGGGCGTACCGCACCGCCTGCTCCAGCTGTTCCGCACGCAGCGTCCGTCCGAACGCCACATTCTCCCGAATCGTATCCGCGAACAAGAAATCGTTTTGAAAAACAACGCCAAATTTGGTATGGTAAATCTCTCTGGGGATGGAACGGATGTCCCTTCCATTTAACCGGATAACACCTTGATCCGCATCATAGAAGCGAAGCAGCAAGGCAAGAATAGTCGACTTACCGCTCCCTGTCGCCCCGATGACCCCTAGTGTTTCGCCTCGTTTCAGGTGAAAGTCAATGTCCTCTACATCGTGCTGTTTCCCCAAATAAGAAAAGAAAACATGATTGAAAGAAATATGGTCTTCTGTCGGTATCGTATCATCCGGCATAATAGGCATTTTTTCCGGGGCATCCAGCACTTCGGTGATTCTGGCAGCGGAGGCGCTTGCTTTGGAATATGTCATAAAAATCCTGGTAACCATAATCATGGCGTTCAGGATAATGGTAAAATAGGACAGGAATGCAATGATCTTACCGGGCTGGGTCGCCCCGCTGCTAACGCGGAACGCACCCGCAAGAATGACCAGAATCAATCCGGTGTTCAGCAGCAGATTCATCATGGGACTGGTAACCGACATGGTGTTGCCCGCCCGGATTTCCTTTTGGAACACCTCCCGGTTTACCTCTTCAAAACGGCCTTTTTCGTATTCTGTTTTCGAAAGGGCTTTGATGACCCGGATCCCCGCTGCGTTCTCCTGCACCACACGAACCAGCCGGTCAGCCGTTTTCTGAACAGACCGGTATAACGGAATGCCATGTTTGGAGACGAGCCCTACCACCAGGCAGATAAAGGGCAGTACCGCCACCATCACCAGCGTCAAAACCGGATCCAGTGTCAGCGTAACAAGGATGCCCCCCAGCAGCAAAATGGGAGCGCGTACTCCTACACGCTGCATCATACCGAACATCTGATGAACATTGTAGGTATCGGAAGACAGTCTGGATACCAGCGAAGGAACGGTAAACGCATCCACCTGTCCGCAGGAAAGATGAAGAATTTTGCAGAACAAATCGTGACGGAGACGCCGCGTCGTATCACGGGCTACCCGCGATGCCATGCGGTTGGCCGCCACATTGCCGACCAGCGCAATAACGGAGCAAACGATCATGAGAAACCCCCACAGCAAAATGGGGCGGACCTGCTTGGTCGGTACGATGGTATCCACCATATACGCCAAAATCCAAGGAATACACAGGTCCATGATTGTTCCGATAAATTTTATCACACCCCCCCACGTCATGGACGCTGCGTAGGGTTTTAAGTAGCCAAGAACACGTTTCATACCAAGGACAGCTCCTGAACGCAATCAGCGGTACTCTGTCTGCCTACCGCTTCTCTTACGATAAGCAAGACGCCTCCCAAAAACAACCGCCGGCAAAAAAGATACTTGTACGGAGGCGCCCCTCATCCGGGGCATATACTCCTAGCTTTCTATGTTTTCTGTTGAATCCGATGATATTCGGTGAAAGAAAACGAAAGCGGCGGTTCCTTTCCCCTTCCCGATGCGGTCTGTACCACGTCGGTTTCCGGGTCCGCCTGCTGTTCCTCCCCTTGCCAAACCAGTTCCCATTCTTCCGAATCATCCAAATTGGGAAACCAAACGTCTTTCTGAAAAGACCGGGCGAATTTTGTCACATAAGCCTTATCGCAATAAGGCAGCAGCTGGCGGTAAACACTGGCGCCGCCGATCACAAAAACTTCTTCCGTCGGATAATGCTTCAGCGTCTCAAATAGTTCCTCCAAAGAATGAACCACCACAGCTCCTTCCGGCGCATAATCCGGATCCCAATTCAAAACGATATTCGTCCGGTTCTTCAATATTCTTCCCCCGGGAAACGTAGCCAGTGTGTTGGAACCCAGCACCACCACTTTCCCGGTGGTAATTGCGGAGAAATTGCGCAAATCCGCCCGAACGCGAGCCAGCAGGTCGCCGTGATAGCCAATTCCCCAATCCTGATCTACCGCAACAATACAATTCATGTGAAACCTCCTTGTGATCCTTCCGCGGCCAATCCCTATACGGCAACGGGGAATTTTCCCAATTTCTCACCGTGCACGTAATTTTTTACCGTAAGACTATCGGGTGTGAAATCGTAAAAATTCTGAATGCTGCCGTCCAATTCCACAATGGGTGCGTCGAACTGTTTTCTGGACAGCAATTCCTCCACAATCGGAACATGTCGGTCGTAGATGTGCGCATCCGCGATAACGTGAACCAGCTCTCCCGGCCGCAAACCGGACACCTGAGCAAACATCATCACCAACGCCGCGTATTGGGCGACATTCCAGGCATTTGCCGCCAGCATGTCCTGAGAACGCTGGTTAAGAATCGCATTCAGCCTGTCCTCTACCACGTTGAACGTCATACTGTAAGCACAAGGATACAGTGCCATTTCATGCAGATCCTGAAAATTATAAAGATTGGTCATAATCCGGCGGCTGTATGGATTGTGTTTCAGATCATACAGGACCCGATCCACCATGTCAAACATGCCCTCTCGATACTGATGCTTGACCCCCATCTGATACCCGTAGGCTTTGCCGATCGAGCCGGTCTCATCCGCCCAGCTATCCCAGATATGGCTGTCCAGGTCATGGATATTGTTGGACTTCTTTTGCCAGATCCAAAGCACTTCGTCCACCGCCGCCCGCAAATGGATGGGGCGGATCGTCAAAAGGGGAAATTCCTCGTCCAGGCGATACCGGTTGACCACGCCAAATTTTTTGATTGTGTAGGCAGGCGTACCGTCTTCCCATTTGGGGCGAACTTTCTCCTGCGTTAATTTCATGCCGTTCTGTAAAATATCCCGGCAGGTTTGCACAAATGCCACATCTGCTGAGCTCATGGAATCACTCCTTTTCGTTTTCTCTCTGGCTTGCTTATGGCAGAATCGTTTGTAAAAACGCGGTCAGAACCTCCGCGGCGTCCCGATTGCCCTGAGCGTTGGGATGGGAATTGCTGCCCTCCAGATTAACGGGAAGCTGAACAAAGTAGAAGCCATTCTCCTCTCCGCCCAGTTCCTTGACCGCTTTTCGGTATTCCGCGATCCGGTAATTCTCGGTCATCATCCCCAAAGCGAACACCACTTTTGCTCCCGGATTTTTCTCCTGCAGCACCCTGCCGAAATCACAGGCGGCCTCCACAAATGCTTTGGAATTGGCTGTCATGTCGTTGGTTCCCAGGTTGACTACCACAATATCCGCCGTCCGCTCAAAGTCCCAAAGCGTACTGCGGTCCCTGACAAAGCTGGTATATTGATAGATCTCCGGGATAGCAACCGCGTCGTCTCTTTTTACCAGAGTCGCGCCGCCCTGGGCTACCAGAGACCAATCCGCGCCCAATGCCTGCGCAGTCAAATAAGCGTACGTCTGTGTCCCGTCGGTGTACAGCGTGCCTCCGGTGTTGACTCCGTTCACCCCCAGCAAACCATCCCCGGCGGTAATGGAATCGCCGCAAAACTCAATCAGCAGTTCCTTCCGGACCGGCGGGTCCAGCAATTCTCCCGTCAAAGTAATGGATTCCATTACCGTCAGATTGCCAGGCAAAATCTGATCCTGCCGGTAAACCTGAAAGGTGTGGACACCTTTTCCCAAATCCTCCGCCAGAACAAAATCACTGTCCTGCGTATCCAAATGCCGCCGCTCCTGCTGCACATCGTCCACGATAACGGTATAAAATTGATCTATCGCTGCCGCCGCCTTCAATCGCAGGGACACCGTACCTTGGCAATCCGCCCGGAATTCAATGCCTGCCGCACTCCAATCGCAGCGCAGCCCCTCTTCCGTCAGCTCGGTTCTTCCCTGTGTTTTGTATTTTCCGGCACATTCCGTTAAATGGTACGTTTGCGGCTGCGTTTGGGTCTCGCCGGATCCGCTGCAGCCGGTAAACCAGCAAAGCAAGCCGGTAATCAATACCAAACATCCCGTTCGTATTGTGCTATTCATGGCCCCTCCCCTTATTC